>Ga0315296_10000360_pt1 | contig 42462 bp, 33 predicted proteins | sample YL17G14_18_MG_FD_203921 | JGI IMG/M metagenome (GOLD analysis project Ga0315296, IMG submission 203921) | Sediment microbial communities from Yellowstone Lake, YNP, Wyoming, USA - YL17G14_18 | ecosystem: Environmental > Aquatic > Freshwater > Lake > Sediment | place: USA: Wyoming | collected... | reverse complement strand
ATCGCTTTAGCTGATTTCTCTCTTCAGTTGTCAATTCAACCACATATCTTTTTCCTGGCATATTGGGCCTCCTTGCAATACAGTTAACATTACCGTTAACCATATCGGCAAAAAAGGCCAATTCTGCACATCATAAATTCAGAGACAGAGCACTAGGACTGTTTGGTTTAATTTTCATGATATTCTTCTTGTAATCCCCCCCTTCAAATGGGGTGCCTCCACTAATAAGTACTGGAATTCTATTCTTTCTGGCGAAATTGCGCATACCGATACGAATGCCAAGATTACAACCTACGCATAAGACTCCGATCATCGCCGGTGAAGGCCTACGCATCCATGATGAAATATGGTGCTTGAAGCATCTCCTTAGATAATCATGCTTTTCAATAACGAGCTTTACATTTAGTTGTACTGTCTAATTTCATTTTCGTTCTTTAACTCTTAGGGGAGCCAATAAGTTATGTCGCTTATAATGATGAAAACGAGCCAACTCTCTCCGCCTGTTTTTGCGCTTTACAAAACGTATTGCCCAGCCGGGATATTTGCAATCGCAGGCTTGACGCAACAGTATGTACAGCAAGATCCGAACCTGTGGAACCGTCAACGCCGGCGTATATTTTTTCCCCGCGAAGGGCCTCTAAAATCAGAAACCATGTTGCAATAAGTGAGAGCGCTTGATGATGATACCAGCCTGCCCAAGTGCGTACTTCGTAATCCGAAAGGCCGGCCTCACTCTTGGCTCGCTTAATAGCATCTTCTACCCTATTTGCCGCTTTGATAACGCGCGCCAACTCCTTCAAAGAGGTATCCGCATTTGCGTTGGAAAGATAATAATCGTACTTGGTTTTGCCGCACGCATCCAAAGAACGTGTAACTACCAGAAGCTCTTCTGTAAAGTCATACCAGCTTTGTTCAGTTCTGGCCACCACACGCCTCTTGACAATCTCCACAACAAGGGGACCTTTCTCACCGTCTCGAACATCAACTTCCGTCCAGGCATCATCCGACAACGAGTCACGCCATCTGTCCACACGCTGGAAAGGCTGCTTGGGTGGTTGACCTCGACCACTATATGCCGGAGGATAGCTATCAAGGTCGCGAATGCCGGTATTGGATGGAACCGCCAGAATATACCGCTCTTCCAAATCCCTCAAATCTCTGCGAAAACGGCTCGAACGACCCATTTCATCATCCCCGGCTATCCAGGCATGAGGCAGATACTTGCCATTGTTTCTGAGCATATCCAGAGCCAACTCATGTCGGGTTTGATAGCGAATGTGTTTTGGCACACCGCATTTCTTTCGACGTTTTTTATCTTTGGCCCACTGCTTCGGAAGATAAAGACGTGTATCTACCAAGGCGTACTCCTTACGAGAAGCATAGCCCATATAGACTCCCACCTGGCCGTTGTCAACCTTACCCAGCCGACCCAGCCACTGACGCTGTACACCCACCGAGTCATCGCCACACTTCTTGTGTCCGGAAGGGTCGAAGACAATCACTCCGTCATCCTCTCCCAGCCGAGAACCAATTTGCCGTGCCAGTTCTTCCAGCAGGGGTTGGTGATCCCAAGGCACCAAACCTATGAAACGTTGCAACCCCCGTCGATCCATATCATGGCGGTAGGCAATCGACTCGGTGTTCTTTCTTTTCAGGTCCGACAACAAGCCTGCGATATAGGTATGGGTATGTTCTTTTTGCTCACGCCTTTTAAGGCAATTTATGAAGGGCTGGGCAAATTGTTCCAATCGCTTGAGCATACCGTTAAAGACCTGTGGCTTTATCTCGGCTTCCTGAAGAATCTTGTGTTTTTGTATTTCAAATCTTCGCTCCATGACTTTTCCTTTCCTTGGGGACCATTCCCCTGGAAAGGTAATCGTATAAATGACTTACATAACTTTAATAATATTAGACAGTACAATTAGTATGTCTGTCATGTTCTTCAAATTTAGTTTAGTCTGTTCAGGGACAAAGCCATGATCAACAGAGTATGCAAGTACTTTCATATCCATTACTTTTACAAGATAATATAATAAGTAGGAACTGTCTCGTCCTCCACTTAAGCCAAGCACAAGGTCATAATCTTTATTTCTATTGTTTTTCTTCTCAAGATATGAATTTATTTCCTCTTTCAAAGCTTTCCAGCCACGATATTTCCTTTCTTTATAGGAAGTGCAATAGTTGCAGATACCTGCTTCGTCAAATGTCAGGCCTGGATAATTTTCTGGCAAGATACATTTCGCACATCTGTTCATTTCGAGGTTCATCCTTTCACTACTCCTTTCTTACCTGATCCATTCGCCTACAAGATGCAAAGAGCATTAACTTGCCGCTAGCCATTAGTAACTATGCGTGAGCATCAGCAGTATAGTAGAAAGCAGCAATGTCGTGGAGGAGTTAACGAATCGGCAGGTAGTATACTTTCATATAAAAAATGGAGAGATCTGACTCTTGGTCATTTGCGTTTCAGCATGCAATTTGAAAACCATCGCTTCAAAGGGAGCTGAAAGAAGGATCTGAACAGAAGCTGCCGGTAGCGCTTCGCGATAATTTTGTCGGGAACCTTATCGGGCAGGTTCCAAGCTCTGGTCCTGGGTCGCTTCGAGAAGGTGCATATATCCGCGTAGTCAAAAAGGCCAAGCTTAAATAACTCCTTGGATTTATTAAAATCCTCGTCCGTTTCACCTGGAAAACCAACTATGATTTGAGTTTTCACGAAGAGCGGAGGGTAGGCTTTCCGAATTTTTCGTATCGCTTCGATATAGTCTTCAACGCTATAGCCTCTTTTCATACGATCAAGGATACGGTTACTTCCTGACTCGACAGGCGAGAGAAGGTATCCGATCCTTCCGGTTTTAAGAAGCTCGCAAAAACGCTGGGCCGAGGGAATAAGCCATCGCGGATTTACGTTTCGCAGTCTCAATGTGAATTTCTCCTCATGCGCTAAGAGTTCTTCCAGTAAATCCAGCAGGTCCTTTCCCAAGTCTTTTCCGTAATCACCGATGTCTGTCCCGACTAATGCGAAATCCGTGTAGCCCTGATCAAGTCCCAGTTTAAACTCTTGTAGAACAGTATCGAGGGGTTTGCTCTTTATTCGGCCCCTTGCCAGCTTGATAGAGCAATAGGAACAATTGCCCATACAGCCTGTGCAGGCTTTGATGAAAAATGTTTTATTGCCAGATACAAGCATCTCCTTGTCAATGAAACGTCTGTACTTTCCAAACAGTTTAATAATAGCGGCATTCAGTGTTGAATTAGCTCGTGGTAAGATGCCTGTTAGAACCTGGTTATAATATTTGCTAATCATTCCTTTACTTGTGCTCTGGTCCAATAGGTCAGGGGCAATTTCCCAGAATTCCCCTTGTGGGAAGTGGACTGCAAGATTCTGTTTGTCTTTGGGACGTAGTAGACGGTTGATCTGGTCAATCAGGTCCGTGAATTCGCCGTCATGATAAGCCAGTTCTGGCTGGAGCTTCGCCAGGCAACCAGTAACCAATATTTGCGCATCTGGACGCTTTTTCAGGCGAAGCGTCTCGATGGTTAACCTGCTGAGATATTCCTTGTCCTGGGTTGCGCAACATCCCACGAACACGATAAGGTCAGCTTTCATGCAGTCTTTACAAGGTTGAAAGTCATCGCTTGCTTGAAAAAAGCGTTCCAACAAAGCAGAATCCATACGGCCTTCCGTACATCCGTTGGTGATAACACAAACAGGCCTTTGTTTTTTGGAAGATTTTAAGTTCACTATTGTGCTCGGGATTAGTAATATGTTTTGGTTTATGGACACTTTCGTCTCATCGTGCAAATTGAAAGCCATCGCTTCAAAGGAAGCTCAAGGAAAGATTTGAATAATAACTTCCTGTAGCGTTTCGTTATAATTTTGTCAGGAACTTCATCGGACAAATCCCACGCTTTTGTATTGGGCCGCTTTGTGTAGGCATATACATCGACATACTCGAAAAGACCAAGCTTAAATAAATCCCAAGATTTACTGAAATCCTCGTCCGTTTCGCTGGGGAAACCCACCATGATTTGAGTTTTCATAAGGATAGGAGGGCAAGCATTACGGATTTTCCTTAATACCTCTATATAGTCTTCAATACGATAGCGTCAATTTATACGCTTAAGGATACGGTTGCTTCCTGACATGACAGGTGATAGAAGGTATCCGATCTTTCTGCTCTTAAGATGCTCATAAAAAAGCGGTGTGAAGGGAATAAGCCAGCGCGGATTTACGTTTCGCAGTCTGGGTGTAAATTTCCCTTCAAGAGTAGCGATTTTTTCCAGTAAATCCAAAAGATTCATTACTAAGTCTTTTTCCATAATCACCGATATCCATCCGACGCAATGCAAAATCCTCGTAGCCCTATAGTGTACTCAGAAATCCAGACTACTGAATAAGGTGCAGGGTGCAAGTCAAAACACATAAAGCGGTTATGCTTTTAAATAAGAGCACGAGGCTTGGAAAAATACAACAGATAGCCGACACTTTGCTAACCAATCAATGTTCGGATTATGAACGACCTATAAACTGACAAAATAGCTGTTTGGGAGCGAGCTGAAACAGTGATTTGAATAATAATTTTTGACGTCTTTTCATGATGATTTCATACGGAACCTGGTTGAGCATAGTTGACGCTCTTGTGTTTGGCCTGTTTGAATAGGGGAATACATCTACATAATTGAAGAGTTTTGATTCGTACAACTTCAGAAACTTCCGAAAATCCTCATCCGACTCGCTGGGAAAGCCTACAATGATTTGGCTTTTGAGAAAAACTCTTGGGCAAGTACTCCGGATCTTTCGCATAGCGTCTAGATAGTCTTCTGCTCTATAGCCTCTATTCATAAGCTTAAGAATTCGATTGCTGCATGACTGAATCGGCGACTCAATGTATGAGATTTTTCCACTCGTAAGCAGGTCGCAAAATTGAGGCGCAGAGGGAATAAGCCATCTGGGATTAACATTTCTTAGTCTCACCTGGAATTGTCCAACCAATCTAACTATAGCCTTCAGCAAATCAAGTAAATCTGTTCCCATATCTTTGCCATAATCTCCTATATCAGTTCCAATTAGAGCAAAATCACTGTAGCCCTGTTGCAGTCCGGCTTTGAACTCTTTGATCACAGCTTTGATTGGTTTGCTACATATTTCTCCCCTTGATTGCTTTATTGAGCAGTATGAGCAATTTCCCCGGCATCCGGTGGAAATCTTAATGGTGTACGTTTTATTATCCCATACATCTATTCTCGATTCAACAAAATCGCCGTATTTACTGAGCATGTATGTAATGGGACCTGAAAACTTTTGAGTGACCGTACGCAACGGACCTCCTAAACTCGATGCATACTGGTTCAGCCTTCTTTTCCTCTCGCGGGTCCTGACAATAGTCAGAAGGTCTTTCTTACTATCCCTATAGGGCCGATAGGGAAAATTCGCTTTAAATTCTTGTGATCCACCTTTTGACCGCAAGAGGTCATCGATCTCCTGGATCAGTGTGTTGAATTTATTATCGCGATATACCAGATCCGGCCGAACTTTTGCTATGCAACCTGCAACAAGTAGTTCAGCATCAGCACGCTTCTGTTCGGAAATAACCTTTATTAATTCGCGAGTCATGTCTTCTTTAGGTTGCATTACAGAGCAACCTAACAAGACAATTAGATCGGCATTCGCTATATCCTTAACAACAGTGAAATCAGGTTTTGCCTGGAAAAACCGCTCCAGTTGTGCGGCATCTAGAAAGCTTTCGTGACAACCGTTAGAAATCACATATACAGATCTCATTTCAATCTTCTTCTCGATTACTGTTATTATCTCTGCACATACTTCGTCCCCGTCGGTGCACCCAACGAGAGATTTCTATCTTGACGGCTTTCATCTATCAGGTGTCAAAGACCTTTTCAGCCGGGGCTTTTGTGGGCGCAATCCACCGAGTGGCAAGAAAGTCGGCAAGTGACCGGACCTGCGGGCATAACATGGTCTGGTTTTGGGGAGTATTATACACATTTTCTTAACAGATAGATGGTAGTCGGGTAAACAGCAATCAGATATTAGATATTAGCACCAAGGAATTCATCTACTAATTCATGCATCGTTATGAAGTTATAGTTATCACACAACCACTGAAGCTTCGGCATTGTGCTTTTCAGATTGAAATAGCTTCTGAAATATCGGGGCACCCCTAGATGCAAACGCGGGTGGTCTGGGTCTATTTCGCGCGGATGTATATAGACTATGAACGGACACCTTGCTTTGTGAAGTTTGTTTATCTCCCAATGAATAAGTCGCATTGAAGAGAACCTGAGGTAACCACCGCCGAACAAACCTAATCTAAAGCCAAATAGTGTAAATGCTGACACAGGAATCTCGATAAGTGGGCCCTTCTGTGTGTCCATAATACATATACCGCTTTTGCAGGCCAGTACATTGTTACGACCCAAGGCTGCACACTCACCGTTCTTATACGGCGGGGTATTGTTACGTCCTAAGACTGGAGGAGTGACGCTTGAATCGTATTCATAACCGACTTCAGCTATAACGTCAAAGGCCCATTTTGCGTGGTCCGTAATCCCAAAACCTGCAGTTCGAAATCCTCGGACTTTTTCACCAATAATATCTTCCAGAATCTTCTTTGCTTGGGCAATATCATCTTTAAAACCCTCAGCCCCTACCTCCCAAGGTAACACATGATTATAGCTATGGCTTGCAATCTCATGTCCTGCGTTATAACATCTTCTTAAAAGCGATTTATTCCTTTCGGCCAACCATCCCAACCAGAAAAACGTAGCGTGAATACCATGGTTATGTAATAGTTCCAGAATTTGTTCGACGTTGCGTTCTATCCGGGATTCCAGTGATCCCCAGCGTTCGGCTTTTGGCACAGCGCGGTCATCCAAGATATGGAACCAATCCTCGACGTCGATTGAGAGAACGTTCCCAATTGATGTGTCCTTTTTCGGTAGGTTGGGATGTCTGCGGATATTATTTTCTGCCTGAATTCTGCCATGGAATAACAAGGAGTCATCCGGCTTACGTAAACGTTGACAAATTACTTTATACACGAATGTGGGAGCATCAAGGTTTCTGCGCCACAAACGTCTGGGTTCTTTAACAAAACGATAAGCCCATTCCAGCCCAATTTCTCTGACCCGGGATGGAGCCCATTTGATCATACCTGAATGGATGTCAAAGGCTTGTCCCACACCTATCATTGCCGTGGCTTTAATCTTCCCTAAATGCTTGGCCATCCATATTTCCTGCTTTAGCGTTCCCAGACCAACCCAGACAATATCAGGGTTAGTTGCATTGATTTTTTCGACGATAGCCTGGTCTTCTTTCTCGGAAAGTGGTCTGAAAGGGGGGCTGTACATTCCAGCAATTTGGATGCCCGGGAAAATCTTCGAGATCCTGTCCTCTAATCTTTCGACCACACCATCAGCCCCTCCGTAGAAGTAGTGGCGATATCCGTATTTACGTCCCCAGTCACACGTTTTTAGCATTAAGATTGGACCAGTAATACGGCCGTTGTTCTTGTAGTTCAGAATGTTTGCTGCCAAAATGATTCCCACGCCATCGGGCAGAACAAGCCCGGCTCGGTCCATTGCGACATTCATTTCAGTATCACGGTCACCCAACAATACGGAGTAAGGAGGTGCGAGAGTTATATATTTCTTTTCTCCGGTTTGTCGCCAATGCTCGATGGTCTTCAAGACACTCTCGTAACTTATTAAATCAAACATGATGCCCAGAATGCTGTGTTTAGTATCACAAAGCGCTTGAGCCGGGCGCGGCTTAGAATAATTTAACCGATGTTTCTCGTTCTTCATAAATTTCAGCATTTTGTTAGCCCTCAATTGGGGAGATTAGATGGGAGTTAAATGTCTGTGTTGTCACGTTTCTCAGATGTGTAAGATTGATTGTTTAAGTACCTATAAAAAGTTTTTGGGTAATTGCGAACTCGGTACCTGACTTATCGTTGCAAATATGGAGCTAATGCTTGGCATCCTTAGAGAATCCATTGAGCATAATTATCTTTCAAGGCAAACTACGACTGATGTGCGGGCCAATGAGACGAGTCATCCATAACGGCAGTTTTTTCCACATTTGAATTTTATTTCTGTACTTCGGATTGTCAGGTGTGGCCAAAGATAATTTATGACCGGGATGTGTCCAATATTGATAATGTAATTGAATTGTCTTTGTCCTCCATCTCCTCTTGAATTCATACTGGCTGCTATTAGGCGTGCTTCGTCCAAAGTCAAATGTTCGATCTCCGGCCAGACAATGGTGTCTTATAGCAGACCAGTATAGCAAAGTGTTAGGCGCCAGTCCATTGAACTCGGTCCTTGTGGCTGACCAACGGCATTGGCATAGGCCGTTGAAGCTATAACTAAATGCTGTTCCGACAGCTTGATTCCCCTTTTCCACAACAAAGATCCGGCTGTACTGCGGAAACGTCTCAAGAATATTCCTGAAAAGATTCTTCGAATAGCATGGCGTTCCTAACTGATGCATACGAATAGTCCAGAGCTGATAGAATTCTCCCAGTAGTTCCTGCCCCCCACTTGTTGCGATAAGGCCGGACTTCTCCGCTTTGCGGATCCGATTCCGTATCTCAGGCTTGAGGTGCCGCCACATCTCGTCTGGATCAGATACAAGTGGCAGGAACATACAGACCTTGTCCTTCTGTAGAACCAGGTCATAGGGCAAGGATTGGAGACTCCGAAATTCCACTGTGGAGCATCCATGTTCGAGGGCTAGCTCGAATGCACGGTTCAACAGCTCAGCCAAGGCGTCTGGTTTATCAGCCAAAGGACCACCATAGTTGCTGAACGCTTGGGATACCAGTCGGTTTCCAAAGATCCTGCTTCGTATGAGAGTCAATGGCAGCACTCCACAAACAACTCCTCGTTCGAGAGCTACTAGGTTGAACGTGGCATGGCCAAACGTTCGGGAGACCATAGAACTCCATTCTTGGAGATGGCAAAGCTTGCCATCTTTTGAGGACTGAACGAAATCGTCGTATTCAGAACTGTGTGTGTCAAGCACTTCGATCTGCATAAGGCAAAGACATGATCCTTTCTACCACATGCTCGTGGAAAATAACGCCGTGATCGTCAACTCGTTGGTGGAAACGCCGTCACAACAATCCACTCGTCAAGCCGTAAGATGCCTTCCCCCAGGATTTTCGACAGAATGATGTGCTCGCGCCGTCATCTGTATGGAATTGCCATGATCCTATCCTGTGTGTCGGTAGAAGAACCTGCTGGCGATTCTCGACAATCTTGGAGGCACGATCCTCCAGAACAGCCGCATGACCCTGTAGGACAGTTTCTGCTCGTTTTCATATGAGGAAACGCCCATGACCCGCGGATAGTAGAAAACTGGGACTTCCAACTCGTCAACACCCCAATGCTTCTTGTATTGGATCAGGTTGTCGAGGTACGGTGGTGTCTTCCCGAAATCAACGATCCTCAAGCCCTCCTCTGAAGCTCTGCGGATCGCACTCCAGAATAGGTATTGTCCAACTCCGTCACGGCGTAATGACCCCTCAGTGGCAATGTAGCCCAGGACAACGGTTTCCTTGAAGGTGAACGTGCACAATCCCCCCACCAACTGATTGTGCTGGTGAGCGACCCAGAACTGCGCCAATCCAAGCGGTACCATGTATTTCCATATGTTCTGAAAGTACTCCGGCTTCTGTGGCGGTAGGCCTAGCCTTCTTCTGTTTTTTCCGAAGACTTGGTAAAACGAGATGACTTCCTGCTCAGATCTTGCGAACCGGACTCTGATGCCATTCCTTTCTGCTCTTCTGATCTTCTGCTTAACCGAACTTCTGTGAAATCCATTCCAGACAGCGCTCAGCTCCTTCGTAAGATCCAGAAAATGGCTCTTGTTGTAATAGACTGGAATCATCAGGTTGGCATCTGCCAGAAGGCCAGCAGTGTTGCGGGTTTTGATCTCCACATAAGAGGCCTTGACTCGCTGGGCGAGCTCTAAGACCTCTTTGAATAGAGTCTCGAATTCTCCTACTGAGTTGGTCATGGGGTCACCGTAGCAGGCCCACGGGATTGACACCAGACGGTTACCTGTCAGCCAACTCTTGACCAGAAAGAGGGCGAGTCCACCAAGGCAGCGACCGCCCTTGTCCAACAAGGCCATGTAGTACGGTTCTATGTGCCCAAAGGTTGAAGTGATCACCTTTCCAAAGGTCGTATGTTGATACACAGAGCCCAGGGGGTGATCAGCAACCATGTTATTCCAGCCTCTCGACTCAGCCTGCTCGATAGTTAATATCTCAACGCGTAGATCCGTCATTGTCATTGTCAGACACGCTGATTTCAGCCTAGATGACGATAGGCAAACCGCCCTCCCATTCTTAGTACCGGATCAGGCAATCTCTTCCACATAAATGTCGTTATCCGATAGGTTAGCTTCCGCTCGTTATTCAGAGACGACACACCTTTCAAGCTGGGGTAATAGAAACATGGGGTTTCCAATTCTTGGCCCCCCCATCGCTTCTTGTATGTTATCAGACCATTTGCAAAAGGAGATGTTTTACCAATGTCAAACACTTCATATCCGCCATCTGCGCCGGCTTGGATGGCTTGCCAGAGAAGCGCTTGGTCTACCCCCAGTGGCCAATATTCTGTTTTACTAGCGACATATCCCAAATAGACCGTATTCTTAAATTTGAATGTATTGACACCGCCTATTATCTCATTGCCTATCTCTGCTATTAGGAAATCCGCTAACTGTAAGGGTGTGAGGTACTTCCATATATTCTCGAAGTAGCTACAATTTTGCGGAGGAAGCCCCAGTCTTTTGCGAGTTTTCACCAACAACCTCCAAAAAGACAATACGTCATCTTCTGATGTTGCTGTTCGAACTGTAATGCCATTTTTTTTTGCTCGCCGGATTTTCCGCTGTATGCAGTCTTTGTGCAGCTTTTTCCAGATATTATCCAGACCTTCTGTTAGGTCCAAGAAGTATGTCTTATGGTAGAAAACAGGAGTCAAGGATCCGATCTTTCTTAGGAGCATGGTGCTGTCACGCACTTTTATTTCCAGATACGAAGCTCCTTCTTCTTTGTAGATTCTCATAATTGTCACAAATAGCCGCTCAAATTCTTCCTTTGACTGTATCAGTGGATCAGAATAGAAAGCGAACGGGAGTGAAACCAGGCGCGTCCCGGTTAGCCAGCTCCTGACTAAGAAAATTGGCATCCCTCCTTTCATATCCCCTTTCTGGTCTACAAGGGCGAGGTAATAGGGTTTGGTCTGCGGAAAAGTCTCCGCTAGGACTTTCTTGAAACAAGAGGTCTGAAATACAGATCCGAAGGGATGCTCTTTGACCATTTTATCCCAAGCTTGTTCTTCTTTCTCGCTGACAATCTCGACCTTCATCCCAACTTACTCCCCCTGTATCGAACGGGCATTGGATTATGGTCACCGTGTCTCTGATGCTGGAAGGGGTGTTCAGGAACCATGTTGTAGCTTATCAAGTCGGCTTCCTCGATAGTCAATATCGAAATGTATGGACACATCATCAGCGCCACCAGCTCCGTCCGTACTGAAGCAGCCTTTCCGTTGACCAGCGGGGCATTGGTATTCCGCCGCCCGGGTGTCATGATGAATCTCCTGGCTGGGTCGCTCGATCCACACGACTCTCCACTCTCCGAAGCCACGCTTCCCGCCAAAAATGAAAGCACGACCTGTCGCAGCCATAGAGGTTCTCGCACATTACACCGTCGAGCAGCACGGTGTTCTTGACCTTTCTTATCTGTCCGTTGCTCTCGAGCATGACTCTACTAACCCTCTTGTATACTTTGTATTCCTTTCCGCAAAACCGGGCCATATTGGGCATCCAGGCCAAGCCTCGGTGCCTGTCGTGTTCATCAAGAGTCTCGCAGATTTCCTGCTCCGACTTGACCTCAACAAGCTCACCTGGCTGGAGATCGAGTATCTCTTGGTGGCTGCCCATAGGCCCTGTTTGCTCGCCGGGTATTCCTCTACTCCTTTTTGTGTGACTGAAGCGGACAATTCTGGACCAAATGAGGCGAAGTGTGGCGAACGGCCCAATGTTTCTCAAACACCAAGAAAGCTTCAGCATACGGGTCGGCACCAGACTTCGCTTCGAGCAAGATGCCAAACTGTCACGCTTGGCCTGACATACAGTGACATGCTTCATCACGTACACTCCCGTAAGTGAGCCAAGTCAAATCCTTTCTCCAAACAAGCACGACGGTGCCACCTAATACCAGTCACAGCTACTGCACAAAGGCAACTCTCCAAATCCCTTCTTCCGGTGCATTTTTCTGAGCGACATCAGAGCCTCGCAATTCCAGATCTCACCGAGCGACCGCTCTCTCACGTTGCCCAGATGATACGTACCATCCACATCTCCTATACAGAGCGGAACATCCCCGTTCCAGAAGACGATCATTCTATCCCAGAGATGCGCGCATGTCGCTTTACGAACCGGCCGTGGACTGCTTGTTCCATTCCCAAACTCGGCGAACTGCCTGGATATGCCGCCGATGCGAGCATGGTCAACCACTGAGCGCCAGTATGTAGAGAATTGCTGTCTCTCCATTTCATTCTCTGGCATCACGTAGAAAATGGTCTCGACGACCGGTCCATTGTGCCCGTGCTTCTTGCGAAGCGCGATGAAATCGTGGATGTTTTTGATTACCTTTGAGTGATCCACCCCTTTCATAATCCTTTCATGGACCTCCTTCGAGTACCCGAGAACAGAGAAAATGACGCGGTCTCCACTATCAACACCGGATCGCAGGATGGCTTCGATTCGCTTGCTGTCAAATGACATTCCGTTTGTCGTCAAGCGGACTCGAAGTCCCTTCTGCTTCACATAACCAATCATGTCAACTATACGCGGATGAAGCATAGGCTCCCCTAAGAGCCAAAGACGAACCATCTTCACACCGATCCTGGAAGCATCATCTACGATTTTCTTGAATAGAGCGAGGTCCATGTACCCGCATTTCCTTGAGCTCGCCGATCTAGCGCAAGAGATGCAATCGAGATTGCAGTGGTTAGTTGGTTCAATCTGCAAAGAGTACGGTACCTTCGTGTACCTATGCGATATTCCGATGGCTCTTGGAAGCAGATACGTTGCCTTCTCAAAGAGAATCCTAAGATCCTTAGGAGACTTAACGAACTTCAACTCTTTTAGCCCGAACTGCAACCATTCATATTTCATGGCGTATTCTTTTTCCAGCGTTCTCTCTCTCGGGACTTGTGCAGCGCCGTAAGGTTGAACACATCCGGCACAGCAGGGCTATTCAGGATGTGGGACCAATACTCGGCGTCGATACACAATAAGTTGGTCATGATTAGTTCTCAGGGCAAACTGCAACTGATACGTGGACCAACAAGGCGAGTTATCCATAATGGCAGTTTTTTCCAGATATCAATCATATTCTTGTATTTTGGGTTATCCCGCCTGATGAAAGACAATTTATTACCTGGCTGTACCCAATATTGATAATGTAGTTGAATTGGCTCTGCCCTCCATCTATTCTTGAAGTCATATTGGCTGCTGCCAACTATGCTTGTTCCAAGATCAAGGCATTTTGCTTTAGCCTCGCAGTAGTGTTTGGCGATAGACCAAATCAACAAACTGATAGGGTTCAGGTTATTGTATTCGATTAGGGAAGCTCCCCAACGGGCCTGGACCATCCCGTTGAAGCAATAAGCGAACACCGCACCGACAATCCTGTCGTCAAGACGCGTAACGAAAATCTGGCATTTGTCTGGAAATGTCTCCATAACACCTATGAAGAGCTTACGCGGGTAACAGGGCGTTCCCAGTTCATGCATACGAACCGTCCATAAACGATAGAAATCATCCAGCAACTCAAGACCACCCCTGACTATAATGATACCTGATTTCTCAGCTTTACGGACCCGATTGCGAATTTTGGGCTTGAAGCTATGCCAAAGCTCATCCGGATCATCTACCAAAGGCAAGTGCAGGGAAATCTTATCTGTACGGAGGTAGAAGTCGTAGGGAATGGGATCTATATTCCTGAACTCTATTGACCTACATCCATGTTCAGTGGCAAGTTCGACCGCGCGTTTACAGAGAGCCTCCGTGGCAGTTGGGCATTTTGTAAGCGGTCCGCCATAATTGCTAAACGCTTGAGATATCATTCTACAGCCGAATAGCCTGCTACGTACCTTTGTCAAGGGAAGGACACCGCAAACAACACCATCCTGACGTGCGACCAGAAAAAACCCTTTGTGGCCAAACGTTTTTTCGACCATATTGGACCACGCCGGCATATGACAAAGCTTTGCCGTGGCCATTCCTATAACGAAATCTTCGCATTCAACATCGTGAGAATTCAAGATAGAGACATTCATAGGTTTACTTTTCGTACTGAAATTTCTTCAAATGAATTTTCCCCCGAGTTGATATTTCTTTGAGAAGTGATTGCTTTTATAAGTAATAGCCCTTAGCTTTTTGCGATTGCAAATTTCCTCTTTACCCACAACGCCAGTACTCTAACTATAAAAACTGATGTTTCCTTGGATCTTGGTGCTATTCTCCGCGGCTCAAGTATGGCACGATAAAGCCACTCTACTCCAAGTTTTCGAATCCAGCTGGGTGCCCATTTGATGTTACCTGAATGAAAGTCAAAGGCGGCCCCTACTCCTATCATGGCAGGAGCCTTGATCTGCCCCAGATGCTGCAACATCCATTTTTCCTGCTTAGGTGCACCCAATCCAATCCATACAATATCCGGATTGGTGGAATTAATTTTTCCCACGATGTCTTTATCTTCTTCTTCGGTCACTGCGCAGAAAGGCGGGCTATACGTTCCGGCCACTTGCAGGCCGGGATACATTTCGGAAAGTCGTTCGGCGAGCCTGTCAGCTACACCCTCAGCTCCTCCGTAGAAGTAATGGCGATATCCATACTTGCGTCCCCAGTCGCACGCTTTCAGCATTAGGGTCGGTCCAGTTACCCGGCCGTTGTGCGGATAGCCCAAAAGTTTCGCTGCCAGCACGATCCCCGTGCCATCAGGTAAGGTCATGCCTGCCATTTCGATTGCCTTTCGCATTTTAGTGTCCCGATGGCACAGTGTAACACAATATGGATTCGTTAGTGTTACATAATGAAACTCGTCATTGACCCGCCAACGCTGAATCGTTTCCATCACAGCGTTGTAGGTAGTAAAGTCAAATCTGATTCCAAGGACGTCATACCTTCTCGCTTGAAGAGCTTTATCTTTCATAAAGAGATGCCTCTTCCCAAAAAGAACTTAAGATCCACCATTTGCCCCTCCTGGCCCAAGTTCAATGGCCTTTTCATAAACAGCCATCAAACGCTCATAATATTTTTCCGGTGAGTATTCCCGCAGAGCCTTTTCCCTGCCTCTCTGGCCCATCTTACGACATAGCTCCGGCCGGCCCCACAGATAGCGAATCTTCTCGCTTAAATCCTTTGCATTACCCGGTTCGAACAACAATCCCGTCACACCGTCTTCAACAATTTCCGGCAGCCCACCTATTCTCGAAGCAATCACAGGTTTAGATTGGATCATTGATTCAAGTAATACACTCGGAAATCCCTCAAAACAGATACTTGGCAAAACTATAAAGCGGCTTAAAGCATAGAAATCACCTAGCTTTTTACTTTGAATAGAACCTAGAAATTCAAAATTATCAGGAGTCTGTACAATTAATTCCGGCATTCGATCATAATTCCCAGCTGCTTTAAACAAGACATCGGGGCACATAGCTGTGGCTTCAATGAGCGTTGATATTCCTTTTTCGGGGCTAACTCTGCCAACGTATCCGACGAAGTCGCCTGAATTATTAATATGATGTACACAGGTATCCTTAACCATATTTGGTATGACTACAATCCTTGTGGCGGGATAGCCTTCGGCAATTAACTTTTGCTTTTGGAACTCTGTCTGTGCGCAATAAAATGTAACATTATTACGGAAATATTTTTTCTTTCTGGCAACGTAGTTCCTCAGGCCATAACCAAGACTCTTGAAGAGGCTGCCCTCGCAGTTGTTCAAGAAACAGTTATACTCCCTGCCCCTCCTGCATTTCTCGCATACTCTGCCATGGGCCATAAAAAGCCCATTGGGACATATCAGGCGGTAATTGTGAACCGTCATCACCACCGGGACATTTGCCTTGCGGCACTCGGGCAGTATCGAGGGCGATATCAGCGGGAATAGATTGTGAATGTGAACGATGTCAGGTTTGTTCTCTGCAAGCAACCGCCGTATTTCCCTCCCTGAGGAGATGCTATATATGCCGCTGAAGAAGGCGCTGCTTTTGGCAAACCGCCGGCGAAATATCTCCTCGCTACACCTAAGGAACTCCACAACCTCATGGCCATTCTTGCGCAGCAGCCTTGCCTGAGCTTCAACCACAGCCTCTTCACCGCTAAACTTGCCGTAAGAGTTATGAACTAGGTACATTTTCACCCCGACTCCGCCCTCCGATATGAGCCAAGGGCACGCTCATATACGCCATTAATAACCTTAGCCTTCTTCTCCCAAGAGTACTCCGCTGCGCGGCTAATAGCATCGACAATCATGTCTTTAACAATACCCACAACAGAAAGAGCTTGCGAGGAACCGATTACTAAGTATCCTGTCTCCCTTAATGCGCCACTGGAAGTGTCGGGATACCCGTGCCACCGTGCATTGTCTCTTGTCGAGCAGTAGTCGCCTGTCTTGCGGACGACACGCAACATTACATCCACACCCCTTTCAGGACTCACCCTGCCAACAAATGCCACATTTCGAGCGATAAGAACACAGTTGCCGATCTCGACGTGGAATCGCACAATCGAGCCGGGACCGAACTGAACATTGTGTCCCAAACGAATATGGTAGTGGGGCGACCACAGGGAAACCGACCACGGCAGCCGCACGAATCCATCGTAAACAAACCATGTGCATTTGACACGCCAAAAAAGCCATGCGCGCAATCTACATGCCTGCAAGCGAAACAGATGAACCCACTTGGAGCGATCCGGTCGCGCGTTTTTCAAGGTTACCCCCTTTCAGCCAAGCCTCGATTCGATTGTCCGTCACCAATTCCACTTTTTTGACTGGCTCATTGCCTGCAATATCCCTTGACCGAAGCGTTCGACCATGGACTCGAGCGAATAAAAATCCGCACAAGAAGAGGCGTTTTTTCGCAAAACCGCCTGTTTCGCTTTGTCCTGCAATAAGTCGACGACGGCACCGGAGTACGCCTCGATCGAGGCTTGAGTGAACAATCCGTTTTCCTCGTGCGTCAGGTATGCGATCTCCGGTCCGTGATTCGCATTTTCCACGGCAATCAGCGGCAAACCCGCGCAAAAGGCATCCAAAATCGAAAGTCCAACCGAATAAGGAAGAAGCATGGCGTCCGACAGGCGCAAGCAAAGCGCCTTCTCTCTATCCCGGCAAATTCCAAGCCAGCGCGCCCAAGGGTTTTTCTCGCAGAATGTTCGAACCATTTCTCTACACGGACCGTCTCCCGCTATCAATAGCCCGAATTGAGGATTTTTTTCCCGTATCTTCGACGCCGCTTCCAACACGAAGTCGATCCTCTTGCCCGGATACAAGGAACTGATGAAAATTCCCAACTCCTTTTCCGAATCCCGAATCCCATACCGCTTTCGCGCCTCGATCAGTTCCTCGGGAGTGATGGATCGACAATGGGCGATGAGGTTTTCCGTATCGATGGCATTGTTGACGACTGTGATTCGACGATCGGGATACCCCGCCGCGCGAACCGCCTCAGCGCTCAATTCAGTATAGGCGAACCACCAGTCCGCCAAACGTATCAACAGACGCCGGAGATGCTCTGTCCTTCCGTCGCGCTGTTGGAAGTTGCGCCCATGCCCCCAAAATGCAAAGGACGCTCCATGCAGGCGCGACCAAAACGGCAGCCAATAATTGTGCAGCAGCCGATTTTCCTGTGGAACAATCACCAAATCCGCGCCCCGCAAATGAGGTCCGATGGCTTGAACAATGAATTCTTCCCTTCCCACACGGAACGGCCAAGTCTCGATCACCCGCGCCCATTCCGTGGTCACAGAGTCGCCCCGGCCAAGCTCGGCAGGGTCGTCCAGCCCGTGGAGAAGTTCAAGCGTGGTGTTGCGGCAAGCCAGCCATTCTCGCAGCCTGTCGAAAAACGGCAGCCGGTAATGAGACAAGACCGTCTGCACGATTACGACCTTTTTGCCGTCTGCGAATTTCATACCGGTCTTTCCCCGCGTCGGTTTCCGCGCGCACAAAACGCATCGCAAAAAGAACATCCACGCGATATAATTCGGATTTCCTCGATAAGGTTTCCCATCGCGTCGCTGCCTACAGCGTAGTTGCCGTAATGATTATAAACGATTAGGATTCGCATATGATGCAATACTAATGAAATTGAATTCTATCGACTGTTGGCTCCCCGTCATTTTATTATGAATGGGACTAATTCCTGCCGACATCTCTGTCGCTGGTCGAGAGCCATTGAACCACAACCCCGCACAGAAAAGCTTGCGCTATCCAAGTAAGCATTACTTTATTGCCCAGTCCTTGGTCAAAGAGAGTGAAGGAGAAACTGACGATGAGACACATGAGTAGGATAACTGCACCATGTGATTTTCGATGTCGCAGCAAACTATGAAACAGATCATACCAGAAAAGGCACATTAGAACACACCCACCGATTCCAGAATAAAGCATCGCTGTCAAAAAGACGTTGTGGGAACTGTCAAAATAGAAATCAAACTGCTGATAGGCTATCTTTTCAGCCATAGCGAAGCCATAGCCTAGTATCGGCGACTTGAACACCATCTCCATAAACATTGGCCATACGACTGTGCGACCGCTAGCTGTCTCAATAACACTCTCATCGCGTCCAGCAAATAGAATTCTGGCAAAACCCTCGTATGTAATATGTGATGCGAGCACACTGAGTAACACAGCACACACAGATAGAATAGCAACGACTTTTATCACCTTATGCCTAGACAAAAAAGCACATACCACAAAACCCGCCAGTATTCCTATATATACCTTAGCAGATGTGGCAATAATGGCGAGAAAAAGCATAAAGGCAAATCGCCATTTGAAGCGATTCCAATCAAGCAGCCCAAGGAATATAAGTGGAGCCGTGGCATATACGGAAAATCCATGCCATGTCTGTAAATTGAACCATTCGCGTTCAGGATATATGACAAGGCGTATGCAGCACATACTGATACCCCACCATAAAATCCAGTCAATCAAATCCACGAACCTGCCTTCAAATCGGATACATAACATCAGGCAGAGCAATAAACATACCAGCGACGCATGCGCACTTGCCAGTGAATATAGAGGATCGGATGACCAAAGGCTGCTGAGGAATGCCAGGCAGGTGTAGGCGAAAAACCAGCGGAGCGGACTTCGAAGAAGGAAACTCTTAAATTGCCGCTGGTATAAATGCCATGTCAACACAAGATAGATTGTACCGGTTGCTATCAAGGCCAACTGCAATACGGCCGTATTGTCTATGTGATTATAGCTGTCTGCAAAGCGTTTAGTTGGTAAAAGATAGGGAGTCAGCGCCCAGACATACAATAACAGACCCGGTACTCCAGCCTGACGCAACAGCACAAATCTGGCTTGTCGCGAGATTATCGAATCCCCATAATGACGCATTGTATTTATTTGGTTAATCCTTGTAACCATTTGAAAAAAGATCGTGAAACTGCAGCCGCGTCGAATTTCTCTCGGCCTATCCTGTTGGAATTTTGCCCCATGCGTTCGGTGTCCGTGTTTGACGTGGAAAGGATGGCACGGATGGCACCGGCAAGGTCGGCATGTTTGGCGAGCCAATCGTTATCGACTGCATTCAGACCTTAAAACATCCGCTCTCTTGGCATGAGACTCGGCGGGCAGAAGCATGGCATCAACGTTGTGGTGCAAACGCCTTTTGACAAAATTGACCAGGGCCGATCGTGAAACGTCCTCGACTCTTGCGTTGTCCATTATCACTATTCCGGCCCCTCTCGATCGAGACCAGGCAAGAGCCGCAATACCAACGGAAAAAGCTATTGGGCCTGCAACGATAACGTCCGGTTTCAGATTGTCGAGCGTTCGCCACAATGCTTTGTAAGCAGTCTTTGGCGTCACCAACTGCGTTTCCCTTTCAAATAGGCGAATCCAATGGCAATTTCCCTCCTGCTGGCCCTCTTGGTCTATGAATCCTAGGCGAGAATGTGGTGTTCCCACCGCAATTGCAGACACAGAATGACCGCGGTCGCAAAGTGCTGTGGAAAGCGCATCCAAGCGATGAGGCCAATAGAAACTGAACGAGTTGTGCGCGATGACGATCTTCATTCGAGTCCCTCCCTAATCATTCCGTGATCTTGAAACACGCGTTCGTGCAGATGTTTATGAAGTGCAGTCGTGGATTAATGATGGGGACAATGACACACACGCAGGCTAAGAATCCCCAGTCTTAATCGTCTATCTGCATTCTATTCTGCCGAGGAGATAACGGTCGTTCTTACAAAGGGTGATTCGCACTTCAGGCCGCAGCATCTCTCTCAAGTTAACGAAATCCCTCTTTTCTTCGCCCCTCACTTCAAGAAAGCCCTGACTTCTACGGACAGCCTTTCCAAGCGATGCTAAGAACTAATCGCCAAGAATTCCTTCAACTTGTTCAATCCGCATGGCTCGTCGGCTAAGGCGGCGATATAGTCGAAATACGCGAGAGGAAACCGGTTGGCGATTACGAAATTCCTGTCCAGCGATAGCGGTACATCCTTTTACCAGGCCCTCTAGCGCCCAAGCAATACACTTTTTTCTCCTGGCATTATTGAGCACACGCAAAAGGGTCAAAATGGAAAATAGAGGCAAATGAGGCAGCGGAACATTATGCCAGACAAAAAGCATATAGTTCCTTGCGTCAAAAACTACGATGCGTCTATGGCTTCGATTAGCCGAGTGGCAGTGATGGATCGGCTTTGTTCGTCCCAAACGAACGAAATACCCAGCCTGAAGCATTCGGAGACAATAGTCTCCCTCCTCACCCTGGTGGAACAACTGCTCACGATATCCATTCAACTGGAGAAATATGTCCTTGCGCAACGCATGAGCGCACCCAATGAAACTGTTAGTCACGAAAATACCCTCGGATTCAGGCGATGACTGCAGAACATTCTGACCCATCCGGACATTTATCAAAGGAATAGTCACCGCGCCGATGCGGGGGTGATCGAATGCTGACAGAGTTTGCACGACAATATCTGTACCGCTAAATGCACAATCGTCGTCGATAGAGAAAATGATAGGTGCTGATGCTAACTTCGCTCCACGATTACGTTGTGCGATCAAACCTTGAGAGACTTCAGACCGATGCAGCCGCACCTGCGGAAACTCAACTCGGATCATCTCGGATGTACCGTCCGTGGAGCCATCGTCAATCACCAGCACTTCTAATCTTACTCCGACCTGATCAAGACACGAACGAACTGCCTTCCGTAGATCTTCCTTGCGATTCCTGGTCGTGATGACAACGGTGGCATCCACGCTATTGACTTTCATCTGTGACGTCTTCTCTTCAAACAGGCCAGTAAATGTGTCTTCTTTTGTCTTCGCGATAAAGCTATCAAAGGGAAACAACATCTAATCCTGATTTTCAACTTACCGTCAAACGTTGGCAAGACTATCTCGAAGTAGCGTTATCCGCGCAGTGTGCCTCACGTCCGTATGGAGACTAAGCTTCTTCGGTTCTTCCAGCAAAGGATACATGTGAAGACTGTGTGCCACTATTAGGATATTGTGGCGTGCTCGCTACCACTTGTCATCCCCTGCAGCAGCTTTGAGAACATCTCGCCATTTCATTTCCCAGAGCTCTCGACAAAAAGCCGTGCGGGCAGTTTCGTAGGCTCGCTTCCCCAGTTCTTCTCGCAACGAAGGATTAGTGACCAGAGAGGACATGGCGCGCAACAGGGATTCGCTGTTGGGCATTGCCAACAATCCATTGTATTGATCAATAATCATATTGGTTATACCGCCTACAGCGGTTGCGACTACAGCACAGCCGGCCCCCATGGCCTCAGCCACGGAAAGTGAGGTCCCTTCAGAAGCAATCGATGGAATGACGGCAATATCATGACTGAGATGAACTGCTGTAGTCTCCTCCAGACCAAATTTGGTGAAGTGCACTCGCTTTTCTCGCATAAAACGCTCTCGCAGCCAGCACTCATCCGGTCCTTCACCGGCAAACGTGAATTCGAACTCAACGCCTTTGGAAATCATAGATTTTATCACGCCTGCGATCAGCCGAGTTCCCCGATGAGGAGTAAAACGCCGCGCAAAGAGAATAGATATGTTTTCTGCATTCCCTTTGCGGGAGTTAACCTCCTCTGCGCTGGCAATGGGGGCACAGTTAGGGATAACATGAATTGCATTGTCCAATTCATCTACAATCTTCGTCCGATACCAATTCAAAAAATTATAATCCACGCACACGCGTGTCCGGCAGTTTTCAAAACAGCGAACCTCGTTCCGTGTATTGACCCATTTCTTTATCCTTGCGCCCAGACCAAATTTGCAGGACCACCTCTTCGTGAAGTACGAAGTCGGAAGGTCCCAGGACACTCCATGTTGAACCAATATGCATCGCGGATTATTTGTGGGAACGCTGCAGTAATGGGCACCGAACACCACAACATCTTTGGCTGGATCAATCTGTTTTATTGCTGCTTCGTATAGCATCGAATTTGTCTGCTTGATGTCTTTGTTCACGGTAGGTACACCAAAAACGAGTATGCCATCAACTGTACGCTGAAATGGCCGGTCTGCGCCCTGGAATATAATCGGCTCATGTCCATCCTTTAGGCATAGCTGTGAAAGGTAAGAGAGGTATGTTTCAACCCCTCCAATTAGGCGCCGTTCACCCTTCGCATCAAGGAACTGATTGTGGATCATAGCTACTCTCATTGTGCTGCTCCAATATACAGGAAACGCCACCAAGCATAGGAGACATGATTAATGAAGACGTTTCGCGCCTATTTGCTGAACGAGTACAAAAGCAGAATGTGATCATCCCTTAATGTCGATCTATCGGTTGGCACCCCCCAATACTGTCAATCCGCCGAAGTGCGTTCGAGACTCTCGGTTGGCACTTTGGACGAGAATAGGTTCTCAACCGGACCCAGTACAAGCTCGAGCCAGGCTTGTAAGGTAGGTCTCGATTCCCCCTATTACCTTCTCCTTCCCGTCAGAATCAAGAAAACAATAATAGAATGATCCAACCTTCATGCTTTTTGGCGTAGGTAGTCAGATGCAATTGACACGATAGCCTATTGCTTTGCCGGTACGTGGCCTTCAACAACCACAGTCTCAAATCTACCCATCTCACTGTTCGCTTCGGCCTTTCCGTGAGATTCGATTCCATCCAGATGATCATCCTTTGATTTCCCTGGAGAACATCGTTCTATGTCAACAAAACCTACTTGCTCCATTACATTCTGAAGAACCTCACCATTGTACAGAAACTTATGACCGTAGTTTCGAAAGGCATTGTTGATCACAAAACATGCCTTGTATGTATTTATGCCAGGCAAGAATGTGTCAGTAATCCATTTGATGTACTTCTTCTGCATATCACTTTTCTTCAATTTGCCCAAATCGATCAACATGTCCAGGTCAGGTGTGGCTATTCGGATAGTCCCGCCCGGTCTCAGCACGCGGTAGCATTCACGCAACATTTCCATTCCTTTGAGGTACGTCATGTGTTCTATTAAGTGTTCACTAAAAACGTAATCGAAAGTATCGTTCTCAAGAGGAAACCGTTTTGTCGCGTTAAGGTAGATGGATCGTTTTCTGATGGGACTAAGGTCAGTATTGAGCCAACCTTCCAGGCAATAAGGCCCCGCTCCAAGTTGCAGCTTTCGAATGGTATGCGAATGCATGTAGGAGCGAACCGCCCTGAAACGAGTGAGCGAATAGACCGGTCGCAAGCCTTTTCGGCCTATCCGAACAAGAGCCACCAAGTATGGAAAACACTTCAAATGCTCTCTTAAAGCCGAGTACTGTTTAATAGAAGCCACTTCAGGACCCAAACATTAACCCTGTGTACAAGTTCAGTGCGGTTTACGGAAGTATCTTAAGCCATCCGGAATGGGCGACGTGTCTAGCAGATCTACCAACGTGTGTATCGTTGATAGCCACGTTAGCCACCTATATCAGATTCCCGAGGACATACGTCATCATCCCACGCAACCATTTCACTCGAGCGAGCCTCCGCCGACACCGAAAATAGCCCGTTTTACTTCCCAGCATGTTATAGACCTCGTTTGCGTGCCACACAAACTTGGAGAAGTTCCTCTCTTTCAAGTGCTTCTGGTTGTTTCTGCTCGCTAGCTCACGAATACACTCGGGCGGATATCTGAATTCTTCAGACCTTTCCGGCAGGCTCACCTGTGGCAATGTCGCATTTTCCCATCGAACGGATTTAGTTGATCCATTTGTCACTTGTTCAAGTCGGAAACCATTGTTCTGAAATCCATCAACCTGAATCCGTCCCCGGTCAAACAGAATCTTGGGGTTGTGGGGCTTGGCGATCCAGGCGCGATAATAGTCGGACATGCAGATATACTCGTAGTTGGTTCCAAGCAACTCCTCAAACAATTTTACGAACTGCTGCTCGTGCGTTTCCAGGCCACCCATCGGATGATCGTAAAGGATACAAATACCATCGGCGTCGCATCTTTTTTCCACAATGTCGAAGAGATGCGCGAACTGGTCATCTTGCGAAAAACCGGCTTTCGAAAACACTCCAGAACATGCTGGATGAACGGGAACTTGAAGGGGATAATCTCTATTGTTCCATGGATATGATGGAAGGTCGTCAACCGCATATCCGAATTCTGAGGAAAATGCGAACCCATATTTCTTTATCGCTTCGGCGAAGCCTTTGTAGTTATAACCACAGGGGCTGACGATGGCATTGGGATTGACTCCGTTCCTATGCAGCACTTCGAGCCCTTTTCGTATATTGATCTCGTTGACATCCTGAGAAAAATACGTCATGTGTCTGAAGCAGTGGAACTGAACGTCCTGGTTGCGCTCCATTAGTCGCATGACCCACTTATTTTTGTTCTTCCATCCCCCCATATCAAGGAACCATGTGAACCGTAATTCGCTCTTCTCCGCAATCCACAATCCTGCTTCTGTGCTGGATTCAGTAAAGCCGTCCGCGTCTACTCGAAAAGAGAAATACTTCTTGTTCCTATAGAAAGGCGAAACTCGGACCAGGGGCAGCCCAACCCCGTTGAAGCAAAAAAGGAGGATATCCTGCAGCAGATGGCGAAACGCACCTGTATCCAGCTTGGGGCCAACCTCGACAAAGTGTTTCCTCGCGGTTGGGGAGAAGTAGGGGCGATGTTCCCAATCGACACCTTGTTCATAATCGCAGATATTCCATGGGAGAGAAACGATGAGACGCCCAGCTCTCTCACTGATGCCAATCCCTGAATTCGGGATTTCATTGTTATTATGATCGTAACAGGCACCGAAAGATTTTCCTTGGGTCGGCGAAACTGGAAGATTCACGTAAAAGCTTTGCGCTGAGAAAGGCTTATGCGGCAGTCGGAAATAATATGATGTACAAACCTGCTCACATCTATCGGATGCGTTCGAACCGAGACAGGCGTGATCTGTTATTATAGCGACGCGTTCTTGTAATGCTGGTTTTTCGCTCATAATGTCCGACTTATTCCACAGAAATACCCTTACACCTCTTGCAATTCCCTCAGCAAGGCTTTCAAGCAGCATCGCTGGTATTCCAAGTTGATTCAGTACCTGTGCTGAATAGGACGAATCTGAAGGTATGCCCACTGCGATACGCTGTGTCATAGTCGACTCACTTTCATCCGCATCATAAGTTTCTCCAGTGTATCGTTAGGATCACAGGGAATCATGCTACTTTGGAATATTTTACCACCATCGATTTGCTCGACCAATTTGTGAATTATCCACACTATCTTTTTGAAACACCACCATTGAAAGAGCGTACATTTCATTGGGAAACCATCCAATTCCGTCTAAAGCAGGACTTTATAAAGTGTAGTTAGTCTATGTCGATAGGTTATGCTTTGCAAAGAATGCCGAAAAGATGATAATACATTTAAAGGTTGCTTGAATTACATTTTTGGCTTTGTCGAGCATTCTTCTATTCAGTATCTTTCTGGCCATGTTCTTGGCCATATTTTCTAAGAGTGGCATTGGCTTTAAAACCTGGATTTTTATACCACCTCTATCCACCCCACCCATTTTTTCTTTATAATCTCCGCCCCCACCTAAAGCATCGAAATAGGCTAGACCATCCATTATTGACCTCTCGATGCACAACACAGGCAATACAACAGCAAGGCTATATCTAGAGAACTTCTTGTAGCCGATATTCACGAAGTAGAACGTGTTCTTCCAGGTTATTCCAAACAGTACGCCAGCGATCTGTTTGTCAAACCTTAGGGCTATGAGACAGGGATTGTGCTCGCGAAACATGGCCTGAGCAACAGAAAAATAGAACTCTTGAAAGTCTTTGTTCGACAGGATTGTTGTTGACTCTTTGTCCTGGATTCTTTCTATATGTAAGTCCATAAACCGATGCCACAAGAGCATCAGAGACTGTGCGTCCTCAGGAACGGACAGTTCAACATCGAAATCCCTCTCCATTCTCCGCAAAGAGCGTTTCAACGTCTGTGAGAAATGCTTGTCCAAAGAGAGTATGTACTCATCGAAGCTTGTCGGCAGCTTAACGACCTTACAGGGATCCTGGATGCTTTCGCGCCAACAGTAGCGGTGCGCATTAGAGTAGGTCTTCAGATGTGTTTTGAGTTTTGCATCGTCTGATAAGTGAACGAGGTTTATCAGATCCCACCTCCGTCTATTCTCAAAGAGATAGCCAACTACCTCTTTAGCCACATCGTCACCACTCTCATCATTGGCGATTATATCTAGGTAGTATGAATAGTTCTGCCCAATGAACTCCAGAAACACCCTCCTAGTGATTATTCGTCGTTCCCTAAGTACGAATGGTGCGATCCCACGTAGCGCTTCCCGATTATCCCTCACGAGCAATAAGAACAGCGTCTGATCTTTGCACATGTGCTCATAGTAGTGAAATGTCCATTCCCACCGCAAAAATGGAGTGTCATTATTAGTTGTTGATAGAAGAGCATTCCACTCATCCCTCAATGCTCCGAAAGAACCAATATCTGTTACGACGGTTATCTTCATCAGTTCTCGTCATCCCCATCGTCGATATTACATGACGCCTGTTCTTGTCATAACAGCACCCCATACAGCAATGTTGGGTAGGGCGTAATGGGGCTCCTTGCCAAGCAATGAGTTTATTCGTTGCGCGAGGTGAAACTTGCATTTGCGCCAGATTGAATATGTCATATAACGAAACGGTCCATTTCGAGGCTGAAGCACATCCAGGGGGTGAACAGTAATCTCAGGTTCTTTGAGGTCAAAATACTCCGACAAGCACTGTCGGAGGTCGTAGTATCTGCCGATCCCAATGTCCATATACCCACACAAATCGAGGTCGATCGTCAGAATGAAAAGCCCATTCGGCTTCAGGACGCGGGATGATTCCCGTATACTGCTTTCAAAATCCGGGATGTGCTCCAACACACTGATACAATACACAGTATCTACTTCATCGTCTTCCAAGGGAAAACGCCCTTCGGAAATCAGGCGGAAGTCGACCTTAACAGGTTGGTGCGGCACGCACGCTGCGGCGCGGTCAATAGATGGTCCATAGGCCGCTTCTATGTCCAGACAGTGGACCTGATAGCCAAGTTTTGCAACCGCGAAAGGAAAAAAAGTGACGGCGCTACCAAGATCCACGACTTTGGCCTCAAAATCCGGTCCAAGAGCAGCGGCTTGCTCTTTCAAGTGGTAATAGACATATGGATATTGCCATATACCATCCCACCAGCGCAGAACATCGCTGGGCCACCTATAACCTGGGCTGTGAAATTCAGCTTCTTTGTCAAGAAAGATATGTTGCTCTATATCAAGTTCGGAAAAGAGTGTCTGGCATTCTGGATCTTTGAGGTCGGATAATGAAGCTAATCCAGATCTTTTGAAAACATGTCTTCTTGGGAAAATACTCATTTTTGTGCTCCCTTGCGAATAAACCATATAGCAAAGGCAAAAGTCCACGTAGCATGAACAATATAACTAATCGCTGTTGCGGTAGCTAAACCCAGAGAACCAAAATCAACAAGTAGCAGTGTGCTCACGATAATTGTCAAAGCCCAGCCACTGTTCATAGCAAATCCTATCCACATTCTTCCTGATGCTGCAATGATCTGCCCTACAGGATTCTGTACGGCGATCAATCCTGCCGCTAACAAAACAACAACCAACGTTGGCCAGCCGCTTCTGAAACTCTCACCATAGAGGCTCATTATATAAGGGCTCGCGATACTTGCTAACAGAACAAAGGGGAAGACCATTAGTGCATTCATCTTTACGGCGAAGATCAGTGTTTTCACTGATTGTTCTGTGTCTTTTTGACCAAGCTGCTCCGAAAGGACCGGTAACACTACACCGCCCAATAAACCGGGAAGAAACAGCAGCATGGCATACCATTGATTTGCAGCGCTGAAAATGCCCATTTCTCCATAGCCTTCCGGCTGATTGACCAATATTGCGTTGCAAACCCAATAAACTGGAAGGTCCACTGTGCCGCTTAGAACTGCCGGAAGGCTGAATTTCCACAGAACGGACCGCTCACTGCTACAGTTTCTGAAGGTGAGACGAACGCCGTATCGGCGTGCTTCTTTGCGCAGAGCCAAGTGGTTAAGCAGCCAGTTGACGCCGAGATTGATTGTTAACGCCCAGACCGCTCCAGTGAGACCGCCGACATAGGTACCAGCTACAAGGATAGGAAATGAGATCAGACCGACAAAAAGGTTCACGTAAGCGATGGTCTTAAATGCCTCAAAGCCCGCCAGTGCGCCCGTCTGCGCGCCGTTGAGGGCATTGAGGAACAGTATCAGGGCGCAAATACGCAGTAAGCCGGTTAGATGCGGGGCGTTAATGGTATATTCCGCCAGCCAGGGGGCAAATATGAACAGCCCCAATGCCATCAGGCCTCCGGTAATCATTGCAATTAACCATGAAAGGCTAATAATACGTCCAGCTCGGCCTGGATCGCTACCGCGAAACTCGGCAACGTGCTTGGTCGCGGTCAGGCCGAGGCCGAACCCGGCGAAGACGCCGAACATGCCGACCGTGGTGCGAATCATTCCCAATTCCCCGAAGCCCGACTTGCCCAGCATTCGGGCAACTAAAACCGAGGCAACAAGCATTAGGCCGCGCGAGATAACCGCCCCAGCCATTGACCAGAATACGCCTTTTGCCAGTCGATAGCCTATCTCGGAAGCTTCCACACGGTCTAGGGTAGGATGCAGGAAATCCGGACAGCAGGTATATATTGCCTTTTTGACACCGATATTTAGCATATATTCCTATCCTTGATAGCCTGGACTATCCTTTCGCAGGCCTTGCCGTCACCGTAGGGATTAACTGCTTTGGCCATGGCGTTGTAAGCCTTCTCATCGGTCAGGAGTGTTGATACATTATCAATGATCATTCTGCTGTCGGTTCCGACAAGTTTGGCCGTTCCGGCATCGACCGCTTCGGGGCGTTCGGTGGTGTCGCGCATCACCAAGACTGGCTTGCCGAGACTGGGGGCTTCTTCCTGTACGCCGCCCGAGTCGGTCAAAATCAGCATGGAGCGTTCCATTAATTCCACAAACGGCAGGTAAGAGAGAGGTTCTATTAAATGAATATTTTCAAAACCTGACAATATGTGGAACACTGGTTTTTGAACATTGGGGTTCAGGTGCACAGGATAAACGAATTCTACTTCAGGAAATTTATTTGCCAGTGTAACAATTGCATTACATATCGATCTAAAACCCTCCCCAAAGTTTTCCCTGCGATGGCCGGTGATCAGAACTAACTTATCATGATTTGTTGGATTATTTTGTAAATGTTCAGGCAGCCCTGGAATATCAGGAGGATGTTTTTTTGCCTTTTCAATTGCAAAGAAAAGGGCATCAATAACTGTGTTGCCCGTAATAAATATTTTATCCTTCGATATACCTTCTCTAAGTAAATTCTCTTTTGATAATCTTGTTGGTGCAAAATGATAATCCGCAATATGTGATGCGAGAACACGATTGATTTCTTCAGGGAAGGGGGAAAACTTATTCCATGTACGAAGGCCTGCCTCTACATGGCCCACGGGTATCCGATGATAAAATGACGCCAAAGCAGCACAGAAAGCTGTAGTCGTGTCACCTTGAACTAACACCAAATCCGGTTTATGCCGAACAAGATATTCGTCTATCGCGCTTATAGCTCGAGATGTTAGAGATGCAAGTGACTGGTTAGACTGCATTAAATCTAAATCGATATCAGGTATGACGCCGAAAACTTCCAAAACTTGGTCAAGCATTTCCCTATGCTGAGCAGTCACGCAAACGTGTGGTTGGAAATCAGGATGGTCCTTTAATGCCAGAATCAAAGGACAAAGCTTGATTGCTTCCGGACGCGTGCCAAAGATCAAAGAAACTTTTTTCACCTACTGTTTTTCCTTAAAAGGGGATATCGGGTGTCGAAGTCTCCACTTGTGAAGAGTGAAAAGTCGAAAAATCTTTCCTTTGATTGCCTAATATTTTTCCATAAAGGGCACTTTATGACTGTTTCTCTGACCATAATTAGTTTGTGGTAGGACTTCTGTTATATGACAGCATAAGGTACTCCCACTTGTCCAGATCAATTTTGGTTTTCTATGAAAGCTGCAAGAAGTAGTTAAAGGATACCCTTCGGATTCAGAGATTTGCAACCTAATGGTCATTGATAATATACAAGCTAATAGCCTCAAGATAAACATTATCCCTTGATTGGTATATAACTTATGGTTGGTTGTTTTCGTTCGGCAAACTTTGAATATTGTGCTCTTCAATCAGGCGGGTAAAGAGTGCGAACCTTCTGCCGGCGGATTCGAGAGAGCCGTTCTTGCAAACTTCGGCCTTCAAGTTAAGGTGTGGGCCGGTTCGACGGTCTCGAACAGGAACGTTTACCTTTAATAGTTCCTCCTGGCCAAAGTTGGGTGTTTTGACATCTTGCCGCCAGGTTAGCGTGCGATGGGTACCATCACGGTTGGTAAGAGGCAAACTGAGACTTAAAAATCCCATACTTTCTGCTGCTTTAGAAACTGCCTGCCACCATTGATGAAAAGTCGCCGCTTGACGAAAACACAACTGGATAGGGCACGATAGGAGCGCAGATTGCAATGCCATCGTTTTTCGTCATTTGTAGGGCAAGATCTCACTTGCCCACTCATCCTGCAGCGCTTCATAAATGCAAGTAGCGATCGCTCTATGTCCTTCTGGTGATGGGTGCCAATCAATCTCATAAAATGGTTTACGACCCTCATCCCGGGACTGCTTGAGGACATCGTAGGTGCTTACAATCCTAGTGTTTGTGTCATGTTTGAGGTCGATTGGAAAACACGATGTCAGTCGCGGATCTAGGATATCAACAAGTAATAACTTGGCGCCGGTCTGCGTAACTTCATCAGCATATTTCTCCAGAAGAAGTTTTGTAAGTAACGCGCTCCGATTCGGGGCATTTCCCTTGTCTTGCCCTTCACTCTCTTCTGCAGGCGTGCTATGAAAGCCAGCCTTCTTCTTTAGTTGCCTAAGGACTATACCACTAGCCGTGTTCCTGAAGAAGGTGAATAGATGCGAATGTTGGCTGAAGAAAGAATAGCCCGGAATTGCATATAGCCTGTCCCTAATGTATATGCCCGGAATAAAATCATTATCAGTTCTACATAGCACACCCTCTTCAACAGTGAACAATCCACACACCACATTGTTCCCAGGATCGTTCTGAAAAAATCCCAGAACTACGAGATCGGGCTTGTATTTCTTAGCAACTTCATGAAATTGAATTATCTCCTCTGCGGTCCCGAACCCGGAAATCGCCATGTTTATGACTTCAGCCTTAACTCCATCCTTCTGAAGCATCTCTTCAAGAAGATATGAATATGTCTCATTATCCTTCACGCCGTGTCCCAATGTTACGGAATCTCCCTGGACGACGATTCTAAAGCAGTTCTCAGGAGGAACAATTTCATATTCCTTTGTACCTCGGAACCCTTGTGAGTTCGTTCGATAGCGATAGGAATATTCAGGAGTCTTGTGTATTGCGTTGACGTTTGGCAAGACTTTGCGAATTCCCCAGGGAGCGTTCTCGACAAATCGTGGAAGGATGTTTTGTGGATAGGAGATCCGAATAGCTACTTCAGCAATGAGGAGGGCAACACAGCTGATCAGAAAGTAGAGCACCAAAGAGAACAAAATTTTCTTCTTTCGGGACAAACGTTTCATACTGTTTTCCTTACGAGTAATCCGCTGTCAAAAGAGTGTGTAAATAAAAGGCGCCGATGTTTGCACCGCGATTATGATGAGACTGAGCAGAAGTAAAAGGATTACTATAGGTATAATCCACCAAGCCCGGTTGGTCTTTGCAAATCCAATAAACTCACGTAACAATCTTATCAAGTAAACAAGAAAATGCATACTTTTCTCCTTGTACGATTCTGTAATGATGAACAGAATGCCATCTGGTTATTACGCAGTGAACATCTCTACCGAAAATGCGTTCGCCCTGTTGTCAATTCTTCGGTCTGCGCATAGGAACGAGCGAACATGTGGCTTAAGTCGGTTATGTGTATTCCCTGGTCATAAACGCATCGAGAATTAGTCAAGCGAGAATTCTCGTCGCCAATCCTGTTTCTCAGTCCAATCAGGCTGCTCTTTCTTATTGAGAATGAAAGGCCCGAGAACCAAATAGTCCATTTCTGTGCGCATGAAGCAACGGTAGGCATCTTCAGGAGTACAAACAATAGGTTCACCACGAACATTAAATGACGTGTTGATAATAATTCCATAGCCTGTAAGATCCTCGAAGGCTTTTATGATTGCATGGTATCTGGGATTCGTATCTCTGGACACTGTCTGGATCCTTGCGGAGTAATCCACATGTGTAATAGCCGGCACATCAGAGCGCAATCGATTAATGCGCTCGCGCATGGGAAGCTCTTGGGCTTTTTCAATTCCCTTGCATCGGTCGGCTTTTACTGGAGCGACAAGTAACATATAAGGGGAAGGCTCATTAAGTTCAAAAAAATCGCCTACTCGCTCTTCCAGGCAGGACGGAGCAAACGGTCGAAACGATTCCCGGTACTTTATTTTCAGATTCATGATCCGTTGCATTGTGGGAGAGCGGGCATCTCCGATTATTGAGCGGTTGCCAAGGGCCCGAGGGCCATACTCCATTCTGCCTTGAAACAGCCCAATCACGTTCTGATCAGATAGCAGTTGAGCAATGTGCTTAGCCCATTGCTCTTCATCGTCCATTCTGGTGGCGGCGTAGCCATGATGTTTCAGATAGGCCTCGATTTCCGTGACATCAAACTCAGGACCCAGATATGCTCCATTCATCTTGTCATGAACACCATTCGCTTCGCGTCTGTTATCATGAACCATGTGCCAGACAACGTATGCCGCGCCTAACGCTCCTCCGGCGTCTCCTGCGGCAGGTTGAATCCATATGTTCCGAAAGGGACCTTCCCGATGGAGACGACCGTTAGCTACACAGTTGAGCGCAACGCCTCCGGCCAGACAAACGTTTTCCTCACCAGTTAGTGCATGGGCATGGTGAGCTATTCTCATAACAATCTCCTCAGTGACGACCTGGATAGAATGGGCCATATCCATTTCCCGTTTTGTTATCTCAGATTCGGGAGTTCTCGGAGCCCCACCAAATAGCTTTGCGAATCGACCATTAGTCATGGTCAACCCATTGAGATAGCCAAAATAGTCCAAGTTGAGGCGGAAGGAGCCATCTTCCTTCAGATCAATAAGCTCATTCAATATTAGGTCAACATACTTCGGGTCACCATATGGCGCCAATCCCATTAGTTTGTATTCTCCCGAATTGACGCGAAAGCCGGTGAAATAGGTGAAAGCAGAATACAACAATCCTAATGAGTGCGGGAATCTCAGTTCCTTGAGAATTTCGATCTTATTCCCTTGCCCAAGTCCAATGGTGCTTGTTGACCATTCACCCACAGCATCAAGTGTTAGGATGACTGCGCTATCAAACGGGGAAGGGTAGAAGGCGCTGGCCATGTGGGATTCATGGTGCTCGGGAAAATAAATTGGGTCATTTAGTGTCACGCCTGCCTTGGCAAGTTGAGATTCGATTTCCATTGGAATCCAAAGTTTCTTCTTGGCCCATATGGGAAGTGCCGTCACAAAAGAGCGTAAGCCCTTTGGAGCGACGCTGAAATAAGTCTCCAGAATCCGCGCAAATTTCGTCACAGGTTTCTCGTAGAAGGCCACAGCGTCCAATCTGCTGTTCTGGAGGCTGCCTTGTGCCAAACAATATCTTACTGCATTAATAGGAAAGCCAGCATAGTGCTTCTTACGAATGAATCTTTCCTCCTGTGCCGCAGCTACAATCTCGCCATCGCGCAGCAGCGCAGCCGCGGAATCATGGTAGTATGCGCTTATTCCAAGTATGTTCATTAGTAGAGCCTCTGGTATTGCGTCCTTTCCGATGAGCGTTGCTTGCTAATCCAGTAAGACTGGGCGTCAGGCGTTCGCGCACGTTTTAATGGATCTTTGCGAAATAGGTACAACAATATTCTTCCAGGAACAAAACATACGTAAAAGAATGAAGTCAGCAGAACCCAAGTAAACAAAGATCCGATTGTGATAGATAGAAAACGTCCAACCCGGTCGAAGGCCGTATATATTTGCGGGACGGCAAAGCCACCGACCAAGATTAACAAACTCAGAACATAGAGTATCCCGCCGACCCAGATATGATGGAGTGGAAAGAACAGTACTGACCCGATAAAGAACATGATACAAAACCTTATAAGGGAACTTTTCTTGCGCTTACGCTGCGTGGTTTCTTCGGTGGAGTTAGATTCTCTCCAATTCCACACTACTCGGGCGACATCTTCATTTGACTTCATTTGTGATACCCCAATTTCATTGAATAGGGTGGTTAACAGACCTTCAGGGAATCATGACTGGATAGTGGTGTTCTGTTAATTAGATGGTGTTACTTTTCCATTTCTCGGCAGGGCGGCTATGTCGTGCTCTTCCATTAGGCGCGTAAAGAGCGACACACGTCTACCGGCGGATTCGAGAGAGCCGTTCTTGCAAACTTCGGCCTTCAAGTTAAGGTGTGGGCCGGTTCGACGGTCTCGAACAGGAACGTTTACCTTTAATAGTTCCTCCTGGCCAAAGTTGGGTGTTTTGACATCTTGCCGCCAGGTTAGCGTGCGATGGGTACCATCACGGTTGGTAAGGGGCAAACTTAGAGTCCAAAAGCCCATTCTGTCCGCCGCTGACGAAACTGCCTGCCACCATTGATGAAAAGTCGCCGCTTGCCGAAAAACCAGTTGAGCTTCCTCGAAGCTCCTTCTTTCCTCCTTCATCTGACTGCTCAAAGCGTATTTTTCTTGCAGTCCGGCGATAGTCTCTCGGAGCCGAATCGAGCCGACAATACGAAATACAAGAAGCAGCAATAATAAGATACAAAGAAAGACTAGCAGAGAATTACTATTGCGTGTGACCATCATAAACATCCCCAGCCCGGAAGCAAGAAGTGTCACTACGTATATTGTAATAACTACGTGACGTTGATTCAGTCCCAAATCAATCAGCCTGTGGTGGAAATGCCTTCGGTCGGGTGCAAACATTGAACGGCGCTCCAGGAACCGTCGGAGCATAGAAAAGAGGGTGTCAAAGATGGGTACTCCCAAAGCTACGACCGGCAGAGCTAGGCCAACCAGCGCGGAAGATTTGGCCTGACAGAGTACGCTGGACGAGGCAATTGTAAAACCTAAGAACATGCTGCCGCAGTCGCCCATAAAGATTCTTGCAGGATTAAAGTTAAAGAACAAAAAGCCGGTCAAACTGCCAAGCATAGCAAGCATTAATACCGCCATGACAGGCTGGCCGATATAGACAGCAAATACGGCAATGACCCCGCAGACCACTGCCGAAATCCCGGCGGCGAGGCCGTCGAGGCCGTCACTGAGGTTCACAGCGTTAGTAATACCTACAATCCAAAGTAGCGTAATCGGCCAGGAGAACCATCCAAAGTCAAGTGTAAGCCAGTCAGCGACAGCCACTGCTTTTATCCGGATACCAACGGCACACACTGCAATAGCAGCAATCAGTTGTGCAAGAAACTTTATGCGTGCTCGCAGGCCCTTGGTCATAATGTCGTCAATCAGCCCTACAAAAAACATAAAAGCAGTTGCAGAAAGCAGCACACTTACCTTGAGTGGAATAGTCCGAAAGGCGTCACCGATGACGTTCGATAGAAACAGCACACAAACAGTAAGAGGTATCATAGAGAGGAATATTGCTATGCCTCCGATGTGCGATATGGGCTTTGTATGCATATGGCGCGCACCCGGAACGCGTGCAATGCTGAGTCGGCGGGCAAGCCAGATTACAACTGGCGTAATCACCAACGCAAGGAAAGCGGAGCCAAGATATACAGATAGATAGGTTTTCATATTTAGCTGTTAGCCTTCAGTATTCAGCTTTCAGCTTTCACTCCATTGGTTCCAATAGGTCTGAGCCGATTTCTACAACAGCGCCCTGACCGAGAATAGTTACCTCGAGGACCATGCGGGCCTTTGTGTGGGCCACCCACCAGGTAACACTAAGTCCAGTCAACGATTTAGCTTCTGGTATTGGAATAGCTGGATTGTCGAATAATCTGAGCGTATCTACGGGTCATATGATAGGATTAATAGTAAAATATTCGAAACAAATACACTCTTAATGCGTAATCTCACAAAAGTGTCTTCATCAGTATGAACAATGAGATTAGAGAGTCGACTTTAATTTTAGTTTGGTCGATTTGGGTAACGACAAAGTGTCAACTTGCGGTCACGGAACGCAGTGAAATAGCTGTCAGTTGTAACAACTTATCATGCGGCATATGCATGAAACTACTACCTCTTTTCACCTTCGATAATGACTGCATTCTCTGTGCGGTTGCTAAGCTCGATTTTTTCTATATCTGGTATTTTGCTTTGAAAAGCGGTTTTGCTTTCGGCCTTGAAGCCGATATCCTCAAGAGTCGATTTGAGTGTCTGTGTGTCATACATGCACTTATGGGGAAATTGAACAAAGGGGCTTAACTTACCTTTGAGAGAATTCCTATAGGTGTTATAAAGAACGCCGAGCTTCTCGACGAAGCAGTCTGCTTTAATATTTCCATTTACATATTCCGATACAATGAAGGATAGATCGGGCACAACGATTCTAATTATGGCACCTTTTCTCAGCACGCGATGGCATTCTTTTAGAAAAGCGTATCCATCTTCCCGTGAGAAATGTTCTAAAGTATGAGAAGTATAAATGAAATCTACAGAATCATCATCCCAAGGAAATGTCTTTCTCAAATCATGTAGAAAGATTCGCTTGTCCCAATCAAGGTCAAAGATTTTCAGCTTCTTGTTAAGAAAGCTGAAAAGCGGAAGTTTGGCAAACCTTGCTCCCATACCATAATCGACGTTGAACCAGCCTTCGGAAATCTGGGAACCGCATCCCAAATTAAGCTTCATTTCTTGTCCTCGATAGTTTGCCCCCCATGAACCTCAACTTGAATAGGCAATCCCAGGCAAAGGCCTTCTCGAATCGGGCCTTTGTGTGGGCCACCCACCAGGTGCCGCTAAGTTCAGTCACCGATTGAGCTTCTGGTGTTAGAATTGCTGGATTTTGGGTAATTTTCAGCATCTTTTTGGGCGGAGCTCATAGGTTTTTGAAAAATACCTAATTCCTCCTTAGCACAACAAGACATGCCCAAGCATTATTCTTCATAAAAGGAAATATCCGAAAGACCAATTCATCGGCTTTATCACAAACTCTGCAGAATGTAGAACTTTTTGGACGTTTCATTTTGATACATAGCTTGGATAGAATAGCGTTGCCAATGCGCCACAAGAAAAGGTATGGTAATGCTAGTAAAATATACTCCGAAACCTCTATAGTCTTGAAATACTGCCTAAATATAGCAAAATCCCTTTGTGTGAGCGGGTGCTCATCCGGAGTTCGCCAAAATGGAGTCAATTTGCGAAACCACTGCAAGAATACGTTTCCTTGTATTATATCCTGGAAAACCGCAACGCCGTCCGGCTTCAGCAACCTGAACATCTCTTTGGCCGCAAGCTTGGTATCCAAGTGATGCAAGATCCTGTTTCCGTAAATCATATGATAAGATGACTTCGAGAGGTATGTATTGTGCGCATCGCCTATGATAACATTGACGCTAAGACCAAGCCGTTCGGCTAAAGTCCGCTGAATTTCAACAGACTTCGGTGATATGTCTATTGCGTCGACCTTGGCCTTTTGCCGAGCAAACCATATTGGCGCCGGATCCGAGCCACAACCTAATATTAGGACTTTTTTTCTATCTATTTTCCCAATGGTTTTAAGAATATCTTTTCCGAGCCTCGGGCTAAGCATCACAGGTGCGCCCAACGGTGTTTCAAAGGACGATATCCGTTTGATAAAATTGTCGTCGACCGTTACGGTATCCGCGTGCAAATCTTGAAACGCTGCCTCTTTTGCCGATCGACCTGAGAGTTTGTTGTTAAAAAAATCCAGAATGCTCGTCCTACCGGTACTTAAAGATACAAACGAAAACCCTTGTTGTATTTGTTAAGTCGTTGAAAGTCTTAAGCACCATGATATCAGCTCAGCTTTAGCTCCAGTTCACGGCACTGATGTAAAACTTGCTTCAACTGCAAGATCCATTTCTGTTTCTATGGATGGTTCAATAAGCGCGTACTCCGTCCCCGTCGGTGCACCCGACGAGAGTTTTTATTTTGTCAGCTTTCATCTATCAGCTGTCACACGTAAGTTGAAAGCCAAGTTCTACTATCTTAAGGAACACTAAGGCGCCGGATTATCTTTAGTTACTCCGGCTGGGGCGTCAGGCTCTTGACATCTCGACTTGAGAAGCTCAACGACCTGAGACCGGGCTTCATCGGCCAGAGCCTGATGCTCGTTGCTCTCAGCCAAGATATTGGCAATGTGGCTTAACCGGCCCATGTTGTCACCAGCAATCGTCACGGCCAAATCAGGACGATATACATGGTTTATGTAAATATCCGCCACATTTCCAAAGAGTCTGCCATCGAGTTGCACTGCTCTGTTAAGTTTTGCAAACGAGGCGTCAACGTGACCCTCATCTGCATCCAGCAGACCGGCTACGAAACAAGCTGTGGGGTCGCAAGGTGCAAGCCGAAAGCCTTTTCGGATGCGTTCTACGCCGTCGGGGTCGCCCAGTATAAATTTTTCAAGCTGACCGACAACGCAATACGTCGCCCCATAAGTCGGACAGAGTGAGCGCGCGTTATGGAGTTCTTCGACGATGCGGTGTGCAAATTTCATCGCCTGTTCAGAGATAACAACTGCGCCGGTATTCGAGTCAGTAATATGACTTATGGACTTCCAGCGGTAAACGTTCAGCCAATGCTTGTACTTGACATTGTCCGGCTGATAATCAGCCGCTGCGGCTGCGTTTGAGATCAACTCTATATATTCTTCATCGCTTGCCTGCCAATCTTTCTCTATGAGACTTTGCTCGACGGCAAGAGCTTTTTTCCAGCGGGCTTCGGCAAGACTGGCGCTATTGGCACCGAGCAAGGCCCAGGCCCAAACGCCAGATACGCAAACCAAGGCGGCAATACGCAAACTTCTAAAACCTCGAGATGCTTTAGGAACTTCTGAAGCTGGATTACTTTTTTGTTCTGGACGGGCCAGAGCCAGCAAAAGCGCACAGGATATTCCCGACAGAAACAGGTTGGCTGGAAGGTGCTGGCCAAAGTCACTTAGGCTGTGAAGCATTATTGCCAGAAGACCGAAGCCAAGACCGTAAGCAGCCGAGCGAATCGGTATATAAGAGCTCCTTACATTGTGAACATAATTTGCCCATACGAAAATTCCAAAGCACATTAGAGCAATCATGCCCACAAGACCTGTTTCCTCTGTAGCCTGGGCGTATTCATTTTCTGCGTGTGCGGCAAGGGCTGCTATGGTCGAGCGGTCGAACATCGGGTAAACAACTTCGTGCGTGCCCAGGCCTGTTCCGAAAATAGGGAATTTGACCCATGCGAGTGATATGTCTTTAAGTATCTGCCAACGACTCCCCTCAGTTTCATGTAACTTTTGTAGAGTCTCTAACCGTTCATAGACCGCATCGAAACCTATATAGAGCACACAGATAAATGCCCCAAGTGCCATCAAGACCATTATCAAGCCGCGGCCTTTTATAGACTTTCGTGAGCTAAGGACCAAAGTTGTAAAGCCCGCTGCGATAAGCATACTGACCATGCCGCCGCGGGTCAGTGACACAAAAACCGTAGCTGCACAAAGGACTATTATTGCCACAAGGAACCACATCACTTTGGCAGCGTGAGAACTCAGATATTCGAAAACAAAAAGCGGCGTAATTCTTTTTCCTGTGAAGGCTTCATGGACTTTTACAAAAATAAGGCCAAGGGCGGCCCCCATCGATAAATTCATAAATTGTCCATAGTGGCTGTGATTAATAAACGGGCCTGAATAAGCCTCGCCGTGGCTGGTGGGTACTATCCAATATATTTTCCCATTGCCGAAAAGGTCCTGTGCGAGCGCCAGCAGGGCGATGGCGCCACCGATGATGGCAATTGCAGCCAGAAGCCGCTTTATCTGCTCTGCCCGGCGGTATACATTTACAACCACAAAGAACACCGCTGCTATGGCTAGCACCAAGCGAAGGTCGTGTTTTGTAGCATTCGAATAGAAACTAAGTGTCATTGACTTAAGCAGTTCAGCGGAATTTGGCAAATCGCCTAAAAGTTCGTTTTTAACGGCGGCTGTACTTGGAGAAATTACACTTACTGAACCACTTGGCAGGGGAATAAGCTGAAATATTGCTATAAGGATAAATAATGCTACCGGAATGTATGCCCAGGACCAGACCAGATTTGTTTCTTTTCGAAAGACGAGCTTTAGCAAAAAGCAGACCGAAATTGCTCCTGCAACGGCTACTACAATCTCTTCGCTCCAGGCCTCTACCGCTCCAAATGCAAGAGGCATAAAAGCCAGAAGCGATATCAGCAGCCATTCGATTACCTTATCGAACCTGCTTAGGGGGACATCAATGGTGTCGAGATTGATTTGCTTTTCCCTCATCCATCCGCCTCCTGTCGGTCATAGAGTGAGACAGGCAGTATATTTTGGCCGTTTATTACCCTCGATGGATTTTCAATACAGACCAAGCGTGCGAGATCCTCACTTAGCTTGGTGCTTATGCGCCCAAAAGCAGCTCTCATCCGGGGCCTACGCAGGTTCGTATCATGTGAATCTGTCGCCACAAGTGTCGCCCAGCCCGAAGTTAACAAGTACCACGCAGCCCTCTGAACTTCCGGCCCAAAATCGCCTAACAGACCGGATGCGGTTATCTGAAGGTGCGCGGAGTGCTCAAGCCAACTGAGCACTACCTGATGTTGTGTTGCCAGAGAAGCGATTTTCTCGGCATGTGCTATGACAGACTGGATGCCCATGGAGGCAAGTTCCGTAAGCAGCGGCTCAATATCAATAAAGACCTGGTATGGAAGTTCAAGAAGGATATATTTGCCACCGTCGGCAAGTGTTAGTATTTTATCAGCCTCCAGAAACTGGCAGACCCTCTCATCCACCCGAACCTCGCCTCCGGGAACGACTTTAAGTGTAATGCTGCTGTTTTTGAGCGCTTCGTTCAGGTCGTTGACGGCCTGCCTCACGTTCGCCGCTTTATTACAACCATCGAAGCGACCAAGCTGATGTGGTGTTGCCGCTACCGTAGCTATGTCTTCCTCGACCAGCCTCCGGCACAGCGCAAGTGACTCAGCCATTGTGGCAGGACCGTCATCAAGACCAAACAAGCAGTGACAGTGGATATCGGTGAACTTCTCCCATCCGTATCCTTTGAGATGGTGATCTTGAGCATCAATTGTGTTGCCGTTCACAGAGTCTATCATCTGCTATCCCTAATCATCCGAGCCTACAAAACTACCAGACCCTTCTAGAAGCACTGCCGGTTTTCTATCACTGGCCTTTTTCTTTTTGCGATGGCCGTTACCGTTGCCGTAATAGTATCCGTAGCCACCGTAGTAATAGCCGTAGTGGCTTTTTCTTGGAACATCGTTTACGACTACTCCGAGGATGCGGGCGCCCACGCTTAACAGACCATCACGGGCCTCTCGACAGATCTTTCTGTTGGATTTCTCTGCCCTCAGCACTAGAAGCGTTAT
>Ga0315296_10000359_pt1 | contig 42463 bp, 40 predicted proteins | sample YL17G14_18_MG_FD_203921 | JGI IMG/M metagenome (GOLD analysis project Ga0315296, IMG submission 203921) | Sediment microbial communities from Yellowstone Lake, YNP, Wyoming, USA - YL17G14_18 | ecosystem: Environmental > Aquatic > Freshwater > Lake > Sediment | place: USA: Wyoming | collected... | reverse complement strand
CATTAATCCTGCACGGATACGAGCATATTAGGATAGACCATGACAAGAAATTTGTGAATGGTAAGGTTCATATTAACAGTATTGAAAGCTTCTGGGCATATGCTAAAGAAAGGCTGATAAAACATCACGGTGTTTCAGCGCAAAAGTTTTTGTTTTACTTAAAAGAACTGGAATGGCGATTTAATCATCAGAAGAGTGTTGACTTATTTGAAATTTTAGCTAAATATTTAACTACTTTGGTCCGTTTATATGCCTAATTCCCTAAAGTTTTTTATACTTACTCGACCGATAATGGAGAAAGCTGGACGAGCGAAGAACTTGGCACTGGCAATTTCCCCTCCATCACCCTAGATCACAAAGGAAATCCCTGGATTGCATACTGGAAAGATGGCGATATTGTCTGCAAGGTAAAAAGGCAGGATAATTCATGGAAGACGATGACGGTTTATGACGGAAATGATTCCACTACCTGGGCGGGAGCACCAGCAATTGCCATGGGGACAATCCCTGTGAATTCTATCCCTCCTAACTATGCACCGCTAGACTTTGCCTACATAACTTACACAATATACGAAGGTGAGGAAATGCCCGATATGCCGTCGTCGCCACCCTATACCAGCACTTATTCCTGCGTCAAACTTAGCGTCCTTGATACAATTGACATGGAAAATTATTCACTTGATGAAGGTGATGGAGAAAAACCGGTAGGCGACCCGGCGATTGCTGTGACACCGGCAGATTATATTCATATCGTCTGGCAGAAAGAAGATGAAATTTGGTATACGACAAACCTTGATGTGATTACTTATAGTAACTGGAAAAATATACAGATGCATGAAAGTATGAACATTTCTGAAAGTCCAGAAGAACTATCTCTTCACCCCTTCGTTGAATCTTACGGCGACAAACTCTACGTTGCCTGGAAAGAAGGCGAGCCGGGAGAGATTTATCGTAGGATGCGGGACCTTTCTTCGGAGCAGGAAATGAAATGGGATGACCCGGTGAATATAAGCAACAGTGCAAACGATGAATCGGATTATCCGGTCTTAGCGACCTCGGATGTCGTCGTATATCAAGAAATGGCCTATCAGGAGGAATTAGGAGACAGTACCTTTGACATATTAGCCTGGATTAATGGCGATGTTGAAAACCTAAGCGAAACCGAGAACCAGTCAAAATATCCCAATATCATTGTTGAACCGCCTTCGCTAAATTCTGCCAATATTTTCATCGATGCACTATGGACCGAAGAGCTGGTGCCCGATACTCTTTATGAAGCAAGGTTCTTACGGTATGAATATGGGGATGAACAAGATGATTTTTGCAAATACATTTCGGTTTCAGTTGGTGATACGGCAGCTTCTCCTTATTGTGAACAAAGAGATGGTCGTATCGATTATGGCGAATTCGCCTGCGATTACGATAATTCTTCTCTAATCTATAACATCCCCTATCTTAACCCAAAATCAAATTATCTCTTAAGAGCGGTTGTCTACAAAGAAGGCAGTCAAAGCGGGCAGGAAGAGGTTTACGTCGATTCGACTTCGGTCGCCGAAGTCACCTACGAACCCTATATCCCAGAAACGGTCTCTGTCATAATCCCGAAAGAAACTTATGCGAATGACTTTGAAATAGGAAAAGAGATTGAAAAAATTCTGGGCAATTATGCGCTGCTGGCGGATTTGAAGATTTATGAAGTAAGTCTATCTGACTCTAGTGGTGGCGGTGGTGCACAAGGGAATCGAACCGGCATAAAACGATACGTTCTGTATCAAAATCAACCGAATCCATTCAAAGAACTAACAAAAATCGTTTTTGCCTTACCAAGAGAATGTAAAGTCTCGTTATTTGTTTACAATGTTACAGGTAGACGGGTTAGAACCCTGATTGATGAAAAAATGAAACCGGGCAATTACAACCTGAAATGGGACGGCAAGGATAACCAGAATAAGAAATTATCGAATGGTATCTATTTCTACCGATTGCAGACCGAAGATTTCAAGGATACGAAAAAGACAATCCTTTTAAAATAGCCTAAGGTTATTGAAAAGCCCTGGATTTTTCCGGGGCTTTTCTTTTTCATCATTGAAATTCAACCTTGATGTGCAGCAGAAATAGTATACCAGTCAGCCCCCGAGCCAGCTCCCCAGGCAGCTTAGGGGGCAGCCCCGGAGCCAGCCCCCCAGCCAACTCCCGAGCCCGCCTCCCAGCCCGCCCCTGAGGCAGCCTCCGAACCAGCCTCCCAACCAACCCCAGAACCAGCCTCCGAAGCAGCTTAGGAACCGACCCCGGAAGCGACCTCCGAGGCGATTCCCCAAGCCACCCAGGGGGTCACCCCCTAGGCGATACCCCCACCCAAGCCCGAAATTACGGTAACCGTTTAACGATGCTCGACTTAGGAGAAAAATTGGCTTGAATGAAAGTTTAGTTATAACTAAACTTATAAGAGGTATTTTTATATTTATTTTCACTAAAGAAATGGCAGAAAAACTGGGCAGAATTTCAGAAACTGCCCGATTGATGCAAAAAGAAGTGGTATTAAGAATTGCAATTAAAAGCGACCTTTTCGGTTACCGTGACACCGATATAAAATTTTATTGACACTTGGTTATTTTCAAGGTAAAATTATATATAAGACAACGGACGGTCTTATTTAGTTCCGTGTCGAAGTAAATAATAGCGTACATGAACTGATTTGATATGATAGTGCATAGAGAATCCTTTGCTATTTACCTAAAACAGGGGGAATCTTGATCGAAATAAAAGGTCCACATCGGCTTGATCACATTGACTATTATGTGCGTGATACATCATCGGGAGTTTATATGCTTTCTAATGATGGTGAAAGAATTGCCGAAGTCGGCAGGTCAGATATCGATGTCCGAGAGGCGATAATGAAGGTGTGCGGAGTACAGCGTGGAGTTGATACCAAATATTCATATTTCTGGATTGGGTACACGCCGAACGCAATAGCCGCATTCCGTGAGCACTGTAAACTTTGGCATCGCTATATGCATATGAAAGGAATCGAGACCCATCCAACTCCGCCGGAGGGGAATGGAAAAACCGGTTGTCCAACATCGGAGTGTGAATGGAATCAAGCCAATGGTTTGAGTAGTGACGAATACTAAATAAAATCCGGTTAGGAAAACATTAAAGAGCTTGACATCGTCAAGCTCTTCGTTATTTTTAGGAGTGTATTTTTGGAAATCCGCTGAAATAAAACCAGAATTTACACGACATTGGTTTAAAATTCTTGTACCTCTTTTCATTCTGTTCGGCTATATTCTTACTTTAAGCCCGACGGTTGGTTTAATTGATTGCGGTGAGCTTATCACCGGCTGTTATCTGCTCAACATTCTACATCCTACGGGTTATCCGTTGTATACTCTGATTGGTCATGTCTTCTCCAAAATACCAATTGGTACAATCGCGCAAAGAATTAATTTTGTTTCGGCAATATATTGCGCGGTTGCCGGCCTTTTCTTTTTTATTCTTTTACTAAATTTAACCAATTCGGTAGTTGCATCTTTAGTTAGCACAAGTCTATTCGCTTTTTCTCGAACCGTCTGGTCGGTAGCAGCCGGGGCAGAGGTTTACGGACTTACTGCTTTGTTCTTAGTATTAATCATCTATCTTTGGATCAAACTTGAAAGAAATAATATTTTAATCTTTTTAGCTTTCGTTTTGGGTATGAGTTTTACCAATCATATGATGATTACCAGCACCTTTATCGCAACCTTGGTTTTCCTTGCGCTAAGTTTTAAGAAGAAAATATTTTCATTACGAATTGTAATTATTTTAGCGATTTTCTTCTGGTTGGGATTATCGGTTTATCTTTACTTGCTAATCCGTGCCCGAGAAATGCCCCTCTTTAATTGGGGAAATCCTTATAATCTGGAACGATTCATCTGGCATGTTACCGGTAAACAATATCGAGTCTGGATGTTTTCTTCTTCCTGGGCAACGATATCGGCTAATATAAAATTCGGGACAAAGCTTTTTCTCTACGAGAACTTTTACATTTTTATTATTTTGGCACTTTTGGGATTATCGAAATTATTTCGGACCCATCGTTATTTCGTTTCGGGTCTTTTAATAATATTCTTTTTGACTTTTTTATATGCGGTCAACTATTCAATTCCCGATATCGAGTCATATTATATCCCCTGCCTTTTTGTTCTATTTCTTTTGGGCGGCATTGGCCTTTCCTGGTTGATAAAAAAAATTAAGGCGCCACATTATCTCTTTTTGATTCTCATTCTTTTTCCCGTATTGGCTAATTATCGAAAAGCCGGAAGGCAAGGTGATTGTCTTGCTTATGACCTTGCTATAAATTATCTCAAATCGGCTCCGGAAAATGCAATCGTAATTACTGATTGGTGGGATTTTTATTCGCCCGCTTTCTATGTTCAACAGGTCGAAAGTTTCCGTTCCGATGTGTGTATAATTGACAAAGAGTTGTTAAGAAGGTCATGGTATTACAATTATCTAAATAAACAATATCCGCGGTTGTATCAAAATTCAAAAATTGAAATTAACCATTTCTTGGATTTTCTTGACCAATTTGAGCACGGGCGATTAAAAGACAATGTCGGTATTCAGAATGCTTTTGTTGATATGATAAATGGCTTCATTGATCATAATCCAGATAAAAGGGCATTTGTCACTTTTGATGACCGCACCGACTACGATGCGAAATCAATTAAACCGGAAAGAAAAAGAATTCCCTATGGTTTATTGTATGAATTGACCGATGACACGCTTAGCGAAAGATTTAATTATGAGCAACTATTGGTAAGAAAACCAAGCATTATTTTAGATGAACGAGCCAAAATGGTGTTCCAACGTTACGAAGCATTTGGGTTAGAAAGAACGGAATTTCTGCAAAAACAGGATCGAAAAGAAGAAGCTAGGCAGACTTTGAACTGGGTTTTAAAGGTCAACCCTAATTCGAGTACCGCACAAAATCTGGCAAGATTGTTGAATCAAGAAAAATGAATTTTTATACGTGTTTTGTTAACAAACTTATTTTGCGCTTAAGCCAGATTCCTAAATAAACGAGCCGGTTAATTAGAAACGGATAGTTACTATATAAATGTTTTCGATAGAATAGCCACATCGAATCATAGAACGAATTAATTGCTAAGAGGCGATCTTCTTTTCGGGCTGAACTTATCTCAGAAGTTTTTGTTTTGATCCCAGACGAAATACCTTTGTGGTGGATTATTTTCACTTTTGGGTAGTAGAAAATCTTCCAACCCGCTTCCTTGATTCGATAGGACCAGTCATTATCTTCGCTGTAAAGAAAATAATCCTCATCTAAAAGACCAACCGGTTCAATCACTTTACGCCGAACCAGATAAAAACAACCGTTCGGAGTATCAATTTCATGCGGCTGGTCGAGGGGTAACCAGGTCAAGTGGTAGCGTCCGAACCAGCGGCTTTTGGGGAATAATCTCTCCAGTCCGGCAAAATAAGTGAATGCCACCCAGGGCGTAGCAAACCCGCGGTGGCACGCCCAATCCAGTTCGCCATTGGTTAATTCGACCCGGCAGGTTGAAACGCCGACTTTTGGATTCGCCGCCATAAATTTAACCATTTCCTCAATGGTGCCTTCGGGAATAATCGTGTCGGGATTGAGCAAAAGGATATACTCACCCTTGGCTAATCTTATCCCTTGGTTATAAGCTTTGGCAAATCCTAAATTTTTCTGATTAACGATTAGCTTTACCCAGGGGATTTCGGCTTTGACTTTAACCATCGAACCATCCCAGGAATTATTATCGATAACTAATATTTCGGTGGCAAACGGAGGTTTTTGGATGAGGTGCGCCAGCGATTTTAAACACTGGATGATTAAATCGCCGGCGTTATAATTCAAGATAATTATCGAAAGGGTCAAGCGAACCTCAGCCGGGATTTCTTAGCTTTGATCTATCTTGAATATAGCGGTACTTGATAAAAAAGTAAACCAACCCTTTAGTGTGTAACAAGGTTAACTTTGAAAATAATTTCTTTTTGGTAATTCTTTGTTCATGGTGAATAACAGTGGCAGAGGGATTATAATAAACCTTCCAATCTTTTCGCCACATCCTAACACAATAATCAACATCTTCTGGTCCGTAGAAAATATTTTCGTCTAAATAACCAACTTGCTCGAATGCCTCTTTTCGAATAATCTGACAAGCACCGATAACATAATCAACTTCTCGGACTGAGTTATGGTCCCAGTCAACGAGAAGTTCTGCTTTTAGAAGATGTTGAACAAATGGTAAAGGGGCTCGACGTAATATTTTCGTAAAAACAGTCGGAAATCGCCGACAGGTAAATTGTAATTCATTGGTCGGACTGACTAATTTGGGACCACAGATACCTACTTGTGGGTTATTATCCATAAACTCAACCAAGGTATCTAATGCATTTATGGTTACGGTTGTATCGGCATCAAGAAGTAAAAGGTATCTGCCTTTAGCCAGCCGCATTCCCTGGTTACGCGCCGGACCAACGCCCCGGTTACACTGGTTCTTAGTCACTTGAATTTTAGGAAATTGGTTCAGCATCTCGAGAGTTCCGTCAGTAGAGGAATTCTCGACCACAATAATTTCAAATGAAGGTTTTTTGGTATTTTTATAAATCGAATTCAAGCAATTTTCCAGAAGTTTTTGGGCATTATGGGTGATAATCACAATCGAAAGGTCGGGAGTTTCTCTAATCTTTTTCTCCAACCCGATTGAAGGTATTATATATAATCTCAGACGCGCGGCGCCAGGAGAACTTTTTTGCTTGCTCAAAGCCTTTTGTAATCATTTCTGCTCTTAATCCTTCGTCTTTTATTACTCGTTCAATTGCATCGGTTAACTCTTTTGTATTATAGGGATTGATTAATAATCCCGCATCGCCAACAATTTCGGGTAAAGAAGATAGTTTTGATGTAATCACCGCTGTGCCGCAAGCCATAGCTTCCAGCGGAGGAAGACCAAAACCTTCATAAAATGAGGGGAAAACGAAAAGGTCAGCTGCATTATAAATCAAAGGTAAATCTTCGTCCGGCACATAACCGGTGAAAATTATTTCATCTTTTAATATTGGCTCATTTATTAATTCTAAATGACGTTGGGTACCCCAGCCATAAGCCCCGACGATGACTAACTTTTGAGTTATGCGGTTTTCTTTTTTTAGTTGATAAAAAGCTTCAATTAGTCCTTGTAGATTTTTCCCTGGTTCTAAGGTTCCAACAAATAGAATAAATCTATCGGGTAATTTGTATTTAATGCGTCCTTCATTGATTATCGATTTAGAACTAATCTTTTGGTATTTCGTATCGGTGCCCTCAAGCGAGACCAAAATTTTTCCTTCGGGAGAAGCGCAGAATTCAATTATCTCCCGTTTTGTATGTTCTGAAACCGCTATTATAATATCGGATTTCTTTATTGCATTAATTGTAGCCGCCCGGATATAAATAGAACGGGTTTTAGAATATTTTACTACCGATTTATGAAAAGGTATCATGTCGTGGATTACCGTCACGGTTTTACCGGGAGTCCAAAAGGGGATTGCCACCGAAGGCGTAAACAATATATCAATCCGATAATATAATAATTGCCAGGGTAAAATAAATTGTTCCCAGAGAATACGAGCTAATATTGATGATGACGGTAATGGGCAGGTAATTTGGATAAAATTATCCGCACGTAATTGGAAATTTGTTTTGTTATTTTCAGTTACAAAAAGAAAATATTTATTTTGCCGGTCGAGCTGAACTAAATTCTCTAAGATATTTTTGGCATAGCGACCAGCGCCCGCCAATTGTTTTCTAAAGGGTAAAAGATTTACGCCAATCCGCATTCACCGGCTCCGGTTAAAGTTGCCGGTGTGAAGATTTTTCGCCAAAGACATCAAAAACGTTTAATGTGTCAGTCAATAGCTTAATCAAAAATAACTCGTTGTCAAGTGCCTGAGGCACATCGCGGCAGTGCTTCAAGCATCTGTTGACATAAGCTAAAATCGGAATAAACTTAAAACCAATCAGTGGCAATTTTTTTTGTATATTTAAATAAAAATATAGATTCATCTTTAATCCATTATTATTTTTATTCTCTATTGTTTTCAAAAATTAGAAAGGAGTTGCGGTGATGGAAAAAAGAATGGTGAACCTAAGTTTTAATGAGATGCCGAGACAATGGTATAATATTTTAGCCGATGTGCCCGACCCCTTCCCGCCGCCCAAAGACCCGCCCAAAGGTTACTCCCGGTTAGAAAATCTGCCGAAAATGCTTTTAGCCGAATGTCTGAAACAGGAAATGAGTACCGAACGCTGGATTCCGATTCCGGATGGAGTCATGGAACTTTATGCTCAAGCTGCCCGTCCGCGACCATTGTTTCGCGCTTTTAACTTAGAGAAGAAATTAGATACGCCCGCCCGGCTTTATTATAAGGGTGAATTTTTCAGCCCGACTGGTAGTCATAAGGTCAACACGGCGCTTGCCCAATGTTACTATGCGAAAAAGGAAGGTTATCAGCGTTTAACCACGGAAACCGGGGCAGGACAATGGGGTACTGCTTTAGCTTATGCTGCCGCTTTGGTCGGTCTTAAATGTACTATCTATTGGGTTCGAGCGGTATACGACTGGAAGCGCGACCGGCGTAATTTTATGCAGCTTTTGGGCGGTGAGGTTTATGCTTCACCCAGTCCGAAAACCAAATTCGGACGCTCGCTTTATAGCAAGAACAAAAAGCATCCCGGTTCGCTGGGTATTGCTATCAGCGAAGGTTTGGAAGATGCCCAAAATGACCCGAATGCGATTTATAGCCTGGGTTCGGTTTTGAATCACGTGCTGCTCCATCAAACCATTATCGGTTTAGAAACCCAGAAGCAATTTGAAATTTTTGACGATTATCCAGATATGATGATTAGCTGTCTGGGCGGTGGTTCAAATTTTGGCGGTTTTGTTTTACCCTTTGTCGGCGAGGTATTAAAGAAAGGCAAGAAGACTAAATTTCTTGCGGCTCAGAGTAAAGTTGCGCCGAACCTTTCCGGAGAATACAAATATGACTTTGCCGACTATGCTGAAATCACGCCGATGCTAAAAATGTACACCCTGGGTCACCGGACAAGTATGAAGCCGATTCGGGGCGATGGTTTGCGCTATCACGGCTGCTCACCGATTATTTCTTATCTGAAACATAAAGGGATTGTGGATAATATTGCTTATCCGGGTGATGAGAAATATGTCTTTGCTCGTGCCAAAATGTTCATTGAAACTGAAGGTTATCTGCCCGCGCCCGAATCCGCCTATTCAATTTGCGCCGCGATTGACGAAGCATTGAAATGTAAAGAGTCCGGCGAAAAGAAGACGATTGCATTCAATATCTCCGGTCATGGCTTTATGGATATTCCGGGCTACCGCGAAGTGCTGAAAATGAAGTAAAACCGGCATGAAGATTAAGTGGTTTGGTCATTCGGCGTTTTTAATTACGGCTAAGGATGGCACCCGAATTATTACTGACCCTTATAAATCAGGTAGTTTCAATGGCGCATTGGGTTATAAACCAATCCGCGAATCAGCTGACATTGTAACCGTCAGCCATGAGCACGATGACCATAATTATGTAATTCAAATTGGCGGCAAACCATTTGTGATGCGAGACATCGGAGTGCAAACAATCAAGAATATCAAGCTTGAAAGTATCACCACCTGTCATGATAAGACACGGGGCAGAGAACGCGGCTTGAATACAGTTTATATAATGAATGTCGATGGTCTTAGAATCTGCCATCTTGGCGATTTGGGTCATGTTCCAACCGCGGAAGAAACCAGGCAGATTGGACCAGTTGATGTACTTCTAATTCCAGTGGGCGGTGTGTTCACGATTGACGCCAAAACCGCGTTCCAGGTGGTCGAAAGCTTAAAACCGAAATTAGTGATACCGATGCATTATAAAACCGCCGGTTGTGATTTTCCCATTGCACTGGTTGATGATTTTTTAGCTGCCGCTGGTGGGAAAATTGGCGTAAAACGACTGGAAGCGGCTGAAATCGAAATTGACCAGTCAACTTTACCCAAACAAAGAGAAATTTGGGTCTTGAAATATGAATAATGAAAACAAAGGTTGGTTTTTAGTCTATCATCTAAAAACTAATATCTAACAACTATTCAAAGGAGGTCGCTTTGGCAAAGGAAATACCATATCAGAAAGTAGTTGATACCGTTGCCAAGCTTTGTATTGATGCCAATTGCTTGATTGGTGACGATGTCATTAACTCTTTTAAGAGCGGATTAAACATTGAAGAATCGCTTACCGGTAAAGATATTCTAAATCAACTGATTGAAAATGCTGAGATTGCGAAAAATGAGATGATACCGGCTTGTCAGGATACCGGATTTGCCGTAGTCTTTTTAGAAGTTGGGTCAGGTGTGAAAATCACGGGTGGCGAGCTATTTAATGCGATTAACGCCGGCGTGGCAAAAGGTTATAAAGAAGGCTACTTGCGTAAATCAATCGTCGGTGACCCGTTACGCCGAAAGAATACCGGCGACAATACGCCCGCTGTTATCCATACCGAAATCGTTCCCGGTGACAATCTAAAGATTACCTTAGCTCCAAAAGGCGGCGGTAGCGAGAATATGTCAGAAGTGAAGATGCTGACCCCGGCGGCTGGGGCAGAAGGAATTAAGAATTTTGTCGTGGACCGGGTGATGCGTTCTAAGGCGAACCCTTGTCCGCCCATCGTGGTCGGCGTTGGTATTGGCGGAACTTTTGAAAAAGTTGCTTATCTCGCCAAAAAAGCTCTGTTACGAGATATCGGAACCGTTCATCCCGACCCATTCTATGCGGAAATGGAAAAAGATTTAATGGAACGAATTAACAAAACTGGAATAGGACCGCAGGGATTTGGTGGACGAGTGACCGCGCTGGCGGTTTTTATCGAAGCTTTCCCATGCCATATTGCCAGCTTACCCGCCGCGGTTAATATCAACTGCCATGCCGCACGGCATAAATCTGCAATACTCTAAAACAATGATTACCACGAAAGCACGAAATAAACAAAGCCACAGAGGCGCAGAGACACAGAGAATATGAAACCACGAATACACACTAATGGACACGAAGGGCAAAGTCTCTTTGAATATTTCGAGTTTATTCGTGTTCATTCGTGGCAGATTCTCATCTTTCGTGTTTTCGTGTCTTCGTGGTAAAATATGGAGGTTAAAAAATGGCGATGAAAAAGATTACGACTCCTTTAACCGATGCACAGGTTAAAGATTTAAAAGCCGGTGATTCGGTTCTGATTACCGGCATCATCTATACTGGACGCGATGCCGCTCATAAACGGTTGGTGGAAACTCTCCAGAAAGGCGAGAAATTACCGGTGGATTTAAAAGGACAAATAATTTATTACGTTGGTCCAGCCCCGGCAAAACCGGGCTATCCAATCGGTCCGGCTGGTCCGACTACTTCGGAACGAATGGACCCCTATACACCAACCCTGCTTGCTTACGGTATGAAAGGGATGATTGGTAAAGGCAATCGAACGCCCGAAGTGATTGAAGCATTAAAGAAACATACCGGCGTCTATTTTGCCGCAGTGGGTGGTGCTGCCGCCTTGATTGCAAAAAGAATCAAGAAGTGTGAAACGGTTGCCTATGATGATTTAGGACCGGAAGCGGTTATGAAATTAACGGTTGAAGATTTCCCGGTGGTCGTGGTGAATGACTGTTATGGTAACGACCTTTACGAAGAGGGAATGAAGAAATACCGCAGAGCATAAACCAAGTTTAATTTTATGGAGTAATTAATGGAATATGTAACAATCTACCTAATGGGTAAAGACTATCGCGTGCCCAAAGGCTTGACGATTATGAAGGCGATGGAAGAGACTGGGTATCAATTCGTGCGGGGCGCCGGTTGCCGGGGCGGTTTCTGCGGTGCGTGTGGGACCGTTTATCGTACCAAAGATTCTTACAAAACCAAAGTCGGTCTGGCGTGTCAGGCAGTAATCGAAGACGGTATGTATTTGGCACAATTGCCTTTTTATCCGGCAAACAAAGCGATTTATGATTTAAAAAAACTAAAACCGATTGGCGAAACTTTAGTGGCACTCTATCCGGAAGTGATGCGCTGTATTTCCTGTAACTCCTGCACTAAGATTTGCCCGCAGGATATTAAAGTAATGGATTATGTTAATGCCGCAATTCGGGGCGATATTGCAAAATGCGCTGACCTCTCATTCAATTGTGTAATGTGCGGACTCTGTGCGACAAGATGTCCGGCTGAAATCGTTCAATACTATGTTGGGCTTTTAGCTCGAAGGCTTTACGGTGCTTATGTGGCAAAACCAGCACCACACCTGAAACAAAGACAAACCGAGATGGCAGAAAAGAAATTCGACGACGAGATTAAGAAACTTACGGCAATGGATACCAAGGCGATAAAAGAACTCTACGACAAACGCGACATGGAAAAATGATTGATTACGGTGATAAATTGACGATAACGGCGATAGTTTCCATAAATTCTTATCGCTGGAATCACCGTTCCTAAGGAGGAACCAATGTATCCTGCTTCGATGCAAGAATCGATAAGAAAATTAAACGAAACTAGAAATTTCCGAATGACCCAGCAGATACCTTTATTAGCGCCAGATGCCAAACAGGATTTACTCAAAAATTTCCATCCGGATTTTATCGCGGCGGCGATGCGCGAGATTAAGATTGGTCCGAATAAAGGTGATCGAACCCCGCATGAATTTGCCAACCAGTTCGAAGCCTATAGCCTGATTGACCCGGCAAAATTTGAGATAAAGAAACCGGATTTCGAAACCGATGTTTTAATAATTGGCGGTGGTGGGGCGGGTTGTTCAGCCGCGCTTGAGGCACAAGCCGCCGGAGCCAAAGTTCTACTGGTGACGAAATTACGGGTGGCGGATGCTAATACCACGATGGCGCAAGGTGGAATCCAAGCCGCGGATAAAGCGAATGATTCGCCGGCAATTCATTATCTGGATGTGATGGGCGGCGGCGGTTATAAAAATATTCCCGAATTAGCCAGTGCCCTGGTCAACGATGCACCCGGAATCATTGCCTGGCTGGAAGAAATCGGCGTGATGTTCGACAAAAGCCCGGACGGCACGATGCAGACGATTCATGGCGGCGGTACTTCTCGCAAACGGATGCATGCCTGCCGTGATTATACAGGGCTGGAAATTATGCGCTGCGTCAAGGACGAAATTCTCAACCGTCAGGTAAAAATTATGGAATTTGCCGCCGCGGTCGAACTTTTGACTGACCTGTCTGCGTGCGGACACGCACAGGCAGGTGAGAATGGGCATTGTGTCGGTGCGCTGCTGTTAAATTTAGAAAATGGTCAACTTATTACGGCTTCGGCAAAGGCAACCATTATCGCCACCGGTGGTGCTGGTAGATTGCATGTTCAAGGTTTCCCGACCACTAATCATTATGGCGCAACAGCGGATGGATTAGTTATTGCTTACCGAGCTGGGGCAAAGCTTGCATTCATGGATACGATTCAATACCATCCGACCGGAGTTGCTTTCCCGACCCAGATTGTCGGACAGTTAATTACTGAAAAGACTCGTTCGGTTGGTGCTCAACTGGTCAATGCCGAAGGCGAGCGGTTCATTTATGACCTTGAAACGCGCGATACGGTAGCTTCCGCCATAATCCGAGAGTGTAAAGAGCGGAAAAATGGCATAACAACTCCAACCGGTGATGCCGGCGTTTGGTTAGATACGCCGTTAATCGAAATGGTCAAAGGTCCAGGCACAATCTTAAAGCAGTTACCGGCAATGTATCGTCAATTCATCAATTTTGGCATTGATATGACCAAAGAGCCGATACTTACTTATCCGACCCAGCACTATCAGAACGGCGGTCTTTTAATTAACGATAAAGGTGAATCAAATATTCCGGGACTTTATGTGGCAGGTGAAGCAGCCGGTGGTATTCACGGTCGAAACCGACTGATGGGTAATTCGCTTCTGGATATTTTGGTTTTTGGACGTCGCGCGGGCAGAGCAGCGGCAAATTCGAAACTTAATATTCAAAATTCTAAGTTTGGCTTGTCTCATGCTATGAAGTATAACAAAGAACTCGAAGCGGCTGGTGTTACTAAAGAACGAAGGTCACCAATGCTTTTACCCGATTATCGCCCCGAACCATTCAAAGGACATTTTACCTTTCTGGATAGTTTGAAAGTATGCCTGCCTAACTAAGCATGAGCGCAGGCAGGTAGCTTTGATTAAAAACTGGCTTTTTTATTTAAGGTTAAATTATATTTCTTAACCTTTATATTTGGAGGAGTTGATAATTGCTAATGAAAAACCAGATTAAAATATATTTAATACTCGGGCTCTTTTTCTGGGATTAGGCGGGCTGGGATTACATTATGGCATCCACCATCCGACAAAAGTAGCGTATGGGTATGTCCCGTTTATTTCGGGATTATTAAGTGCCGTGCTAATACCGGTATTATTTATTTTCCGAAGAACTTTGCATCTTGCTTATCTCTTGAATGGTTTTACTGTAATTATCGGACTTATCGCCATGTCCAATTTTTCCCTGGCAATCCATCCAATCTGGTCAGATGTAATTTTGCTTATCGGCAAATTTTTTATCGGTCGGGCGATATTTTGCCTGGAGGTATACCGGCTTGACATTGCGCCGAAAATAAAGGGATGGCATCTCATCCGTTACCCCAATATGGGCTTCTGGTATGTTCATTTTGTTTTATTAACCGGGGTTTATCTTCTTGGCAAAATCATCTGGAGGTAAATAATGAATAAATTCAAGCTTTTTAAACCATGTTGGTGGGTAATTCATGTTATCGCCCTCGTTTTTGTCTTTTGGCTGGGACATTTTTTGCGGTTTTGATTTTCCTTGAAGGAAAAATTAAAGGTATTCAACTCTAATTTTAGATTTGATAAGCTATTTAATCACCATTCCATTCGCCGCCATCTGGCGTTCGATGGCGGTCTTTTCCTTGACGGACTTGGTGCGTGGTAGGTCCTTGTGCAGCTTCAGCATCTGCTCAGCCATGGAAACATGGGATGTCTGGATATCTCTTTGGGGCGGTTTGCGCGAGAAGAATGGTTGTTATCCCCATTCCTTCCTCAACTTCCGGGAGACTGCGCCATCAAGTTTGCCAGCAAACTTCGGAACTTGTCTGAACCCTCGTAAACGATTTCACAGTCTAGCTCTTCAGGCAGTTCCTTATCCAGCAGTATCCGCTCGAAATCGCTTCTAGAAATGCCATCAACTCTGCGGATCTCGACGGGTATCCCGAAAACACCCTCGATTAGCACCGCAGCCCTTGAGGCGGCTCCTTCAGTAGTGAACAGCGGAACGATCGCGCGCTTCGCTGCCGTATTGAGGTAAATGACTCCGCCATTGCTGCTTCTCAACCAGATGATACGGGTTCTCAACACGTCTAGGTCCTTGTTCCCGATGTCAATCTGATCCCAAGGGACATACATCGCCTTTGCATCAATAGTAGCACCCGTCTTGGTCTCAGGCACAAGACTTACATTCAGGAAGTTATATACGTATTCGAACAAGGAATCGGATAGTATCTCCAATTCGCGACGAAACGACGCAAATCCTCTGTCACTCGGGAGTATCTTGGCTACTACCCCCCGAATGAATTGCTTTCTTGCTAGTGGATGAGGATGCGATTCTGAGAACTTGCCTCCGCGTAGCAGCTGCATAACGCCCAACAAGTCCATTAAAAGCACCGGAGCATACATGCACAACGTAACTAGCTGAGCTAATACCTGCAGCTCTTCATCACCTGTGACTGCATTCCTCAATTGGAAGGCAAGGCAGTTCGTAGCGAAGCAGTCGGCTTGTAGTTCGTCTTGGTTCGTCGTTACCCGACCTAGATGCCCAAGCACGATATGCGCGTATTCGTGATATAATGCGAAGTTCTTTGCAAACTCGTCCATAAAGATTCCAAAGACTGCTTGTGCTGGTGATACAACCATCACCCTGACATCTATCTCATTTACAGCTTTGATGTCTCCTAGGTACGTCTTTGCCCCAAGTAAGATGACCCGAGCACACATGCGGGGTGTGAACGGTTCTTTTTCTGTGAACCCCATTATGAATGGGGGTCTTGGATTCTCGCCGAGCGCACTGAGCGGGAATAGACAGTTTGTGACTGCCTTGATGAGTATGTTTTGGATGATTTGGCCTAGGGAGTGGTTCACGCATACGCATGCTGTATTGTCGCGGAAGGACTGCACGTAGGCATCAACGTCCGGATGGTACAGTTCAATGAATGGAATATTCCTTAGCGTGTTTAACACCCAGTGTTTATCAGCCTGAGCATTTACACCGTAGGTTTCGGCAGTCCTTCTTAGAGAATCCCAGTCGACGGAAAATGAAGCCCCATGGCAGCGAATCAAACCATACACGCCCAGAGTGACATCTCTGCAAGTTCCCTCCGAGATTTTCCGGTCAGTGTCAAGGATACAGTCGACCGTCGGTTTCTCATACCATCGTAAACATTCCGGGACACTTTCACCAAGATTCTCCCAGTGGTTATTGAGGACCTGAGTTCCTCGATTCGTTACTGTCACCCTTCTGCGTATAAACTCCTCAAGAGGGAATCCGAAGGTCGTGGCATAATCTGTGAGGGACCTCCTCTCGATCTCACGAATTTCGCGATGTTGGATCACTGTTATTCACGTTAGTTGCTGCGTCGAGACACGCCTGTTCTTCCTCGGGAAGTTGAAAAGAATTCCTCGCCCCCTGGTGGTTTACCACCGTAACACTTATCTTGATACCTCCGCTCTTTGCGGCGTTATGGAGACGAGCGAATAGGTGACTGGCGACACTACCGGCGATTGTACCTACTATCGTGACGAGTAGGCTTTCGACGACGGCGAGTTGTCTGTACTGGACAACATCCACGTCAATCAGACCACTGGCGGTCAGCAGAGATTCTATTTCCCCCGCTATTCGCCTAGGGCCGTCACCCTTTGGATGAAGTTCAATCATAGGCCTGTTCTTCATGTTCGCCCCCCGGGTGGATCCCTGAGGAATTCGGGGGCTCTTCCCGTATTCTTGACTATCATTCTTTTCCTCCTTCCACGATTCGAATTTCCTCTTCCATCAATCCGTACAACTCGTAGACTAATAGGTCAATTTGCTTATCCGTTGCCTGTATTTGGCGCTCGATGGCGGTCTTTTCGTGGGCGGTCTTGGCTTTGGGTAGGTCCTTGTACAACTTCAGCATCCGCTCGACTAACTCGACTTCCAGGCATGCTGGGTTCGACTGCTCTCTACTCGGGTAATGTCCTTTGGTTCCGGTTTCCCCCACGTGTTACTCGGGCTCTGCCTCATTCGCTGAAGGTCTGTCGACCCCAATGTCCGGACCAGAGGTAGACAACCCTCCTGGAAGTCTTCTTGCGAGGACACGAAGTCTCTGGTGCCGAGTTGGGGGTATGATGTCACTTATAGCCTCACCGAGGGGCTTACCCAGTGACCTGCGAACCTCCTCTTGTACCATGTACCCCTCCAGCGGTTGTGCTGGGGTATTGGGGAGTAACCACTTCCGAAGGAACATTGGACCTAATGAGCAGATCAGCATACCAAGTATGTCAAAAGCAGCCTTTGAGAGCTTGGAGTCTATACGAATCGACACCAAGTTTGCTGCTCTCACGGCCGCGTCAATTGCCAGGTCGTCCGTCTCCATCTGGTCCAGTCTGGGCATTTGAGTCCTGACTAGGCTCATGTTTTCTGCCCACATTGAGATCCTGTTAGCCAAACTTCGCTCCGCCAGAGGCGCTGACAATAGCAGGCTAACAAAGCGCTCCTCGGCATTCGTAAGTCCAAAGAAGCCAGTTCGCTTCCCTTTACCGTGAATTGCATCACGCAATGGATGATAAAGAAGGTGACTTTTCCGGAGTGCTGCCACCTCGGCGTGGTACTTACCCCTCAGAATTGACTCCAGGAAATAGGCCTGTTCTGCGATCTTGTAGTCTTTATCGGGAGGCCGTTGCTCGGCCCATTTCCGTACCGCGGCCACGTCCTGCGAGATGCGCCGGACGGCTTGAATATCCTTGGACGTATAGCCCAGCACTGCGGCCATTTCTCGCAGGTACCGAGTACCGAACAACCCGTTATACGTTTGAGCGTGATCAGCCCAAGCCATCTGGAGAGTCCATGTCATCCAAGGCCCGTAGCTGTCGTGGCCCATGGTCTTATCTAGGATTTTGCGAATGAGTGCAAGGTCGCTTCGAACCCATTCCTTGACAGCCTTTGAGGCAGCAGCGTCTTCCTTTCGAGTTGGGAGAACTACACCGGCAGGCAGACAGCTGATCAGATTCTGATAGAGCTCGGAAGGCCCCTGCCACTCATTCGGGCCTGGCATTACGAAAAACGACAAAGTGCGCGCGAGCAGACCGGTGGTGCAGACAGCGGCACGTAGTGTCCAGTTCGGCCAGTTGTGTGGATTCGTCTCCGACAATGCCGCTGGTATACTCCACACGGAAGCCGAGTCAACGTAGCCGACCGTTTCAATCAGCTTTTTGTGCATAACGCCTCACTTCCTGAGTCCGGGAAGAACCTGAGCACTTCCCATTTGCAGATCATCGTTTCGTTCCTCCTTCAACAATCTTGATTTCCTTTTCCGTCAATCCATACAGCTCATACACCAACTGGTCAATCTGTTTGTCGGTTGCCGCTATCTGCCGTTCGATGGAGGTCTTTTCAAGAGTGGTCTTGGCTTTGGGCAGGTCCTTGTGTAGTTTCAGCATCCGCTCCACCGCCTAGCTAAGTTCGGTTCTGCCCGAACCACCAAGCAGTTTGCCCAGCACGTCCTCGCCGTTTGTCTTCCCTTCGCGGACACGGCAGAATGAATGGTACAAGGAGCACGTTGTGGCTAGGGTGATGCCCCGGTCTTCTGCATATTTGCAGACGTTGGGCGGGAAAGCACGTTGACGCTGGGATGGATAAACCAGACGCCAGGCGTTCCCCAAGAGGACACCCTTTACCTCAGCGCTCCGTTTGAGACGGTAGTCCTCTCTGTACTGCCCAAGCTGTCGCAGGTCATCAAGGGAAATTGACTTGGTAACCCCTTTGACCTCGACAATCGCTTTGGTTCCTCTGAACTCCAGCACGAAGTCCTCTTGCGTGCCCTCCGCTTCATGAACAGATGCCCCTAGTTCACGGAGAACTCGCTTGCAGATTGCCTCAAGGGCCGGACCGGTCTCGTACAGCAGCCGCTTATACTCGCGGAGGTCCGATATCTCCTTGGTAATCCTCCCACGCTTCTCGCCAAGCGCCTGGATGGACGCTATGCACTTCTCGTCTTCTCCAATGAGCGCTTCCTCGCCCGGCAGCTTGGCTTCATCCACATCCACCCATTCGGGCGGCAACGATTCTATCTGGATACCGAAGAAGTCCTCCAATAGGACGTTGACAGCATCGCGGTCGCTGCATTCCGTCGGCCCCGGCAGAAGAGTCAACTCGCCTGACCGGAACTCCGGTTCGCGCTGGAAGGCCAGCTCACCGTATCCGCGCTGCACTGCTCTGTGAAAAGCCAGCCGCAGCTTGACGGCGACAAGTCTCCCATAGCTGTTCCTAGCGACCGGCTGAGACTCAATCGTTATGTAGTGGTCCAGTTTGCGGCCGAACATCACCTGCAGGAGCCATTCCCAGTGATGCTGCTCCAGTTGCTCTATGTAGTAGAGGTGGTCCCAGCGAGATACAAACTTTGCATAGTTGTGGAGGGTGGTGTCGACCAATTCCAGGGTCTCACCCTCCTCTTGTTCTTGGCGGACTGGGATCGGTATCCATTCACGATTGGACATTCCGCCGAAGTAGAAGGGGCCTTCGTGTCTCTCCGATTTCCTGTAGGACTCCGCCGCATCTATGGCGTAGACTGGCTTGCCAGCTCCGAGTGCCTTAAGAAGCCCGACACGCACGGTGTTCTGGTTCGCACGTATACGTTTGCACATCTCGTTCGACTCGTCAGCAGGGGTGTTGCTGATGACCTGCGCGAGCGGCATCGAGTTCACCACGATCGCATCGTGGTCAGCTACGTTCGGGAAGTTCCGTTCGTCCCAACGAACGCATCTGACCCGAGGATGGCCTGTGGAACCAATGACCAACCCGCGCTTGGTCTGTGCTGGTGCGACAGGTTGCCCCTCTTTCCGCACCTTGTGCTTGAACGGCATCACCGGGCCTCTTCAACTATGCGAATCTCATTCTCTGTCAAGCCATACAACTCGTACATGAGCTGGTCTATCAGCTTGTCGGTCGCGACTATCTGGCGCTCGATAGCGGTCATTGCGCACACATTGCGGTTGCGGTCGAAACGTTCGATGAGTTGGAGAATTGATTCTGACGGGACCTTGTCTAGCATTGTAAATTAGAATAGCCGGGCTTGAGGATAAGTCAAGAAATAGAATCGTAGCTGTCGAGGAAATTTCCGCGGACACTTCCTTTGTTTAGTAGTAGGATCATTCTATTGAAATTGTCAATAATTTTCTTGCCGCGATTCTAAGGGTACGATGCAAAACTATTGACTTCATTCTGACTTTCGGTAAATTGAACTCATGATAAATTCGAATGAGGATTCAAGTAAGGTTAAGAAAATAACGCGCTCGAAAATAGCTCATAAAAATGGGAAGTGCCCCGTATTGTTACAGGTCAAGAAATTCTACGAATATTGTGAAAATGGAAAGTAGCCTCTAATATTCTCAAGAAGATTAAATATGGAATTATTGGAGGTTAAGTTAACCAAAGAAGACTTTAATAAGGCAAGATGGGAAGATGTTATTAAAGACTGCAGTGAAAAAGATTGCTATATATATACTACTGAATTTCTGAAGAAGGCTCGAGAAGCACATCAAACAGGAGAAATTCAAAATGAGGCAATATTTACACTACTAGGTTTTATTTCTTCCTTAATATTAAAATCAGATTCTGGGGATACGATATTTGCCATTCCATCCTATATATCGCCACAAGATAATTCAGCTTTAGACGCTTTAAAAGAGCATCACATTAATGTTTTACAAGAAATTGTACCTGAGATTCAAGATGTAGAACTACAAGCGAGAATTGCTGATATACTTTGGGTTAAAAATCGGAGTGATTACCGATTTGCTCAACTCGCTGTAGATGCTTATATTAAATCAGCCGAAAATTTCGAAGACCCAGAGCATTGGACAAAATTTGTAAAAAGAGTAGAACGAGCAGCTGATATTTCGTGGCAATTAGGTAAAAGATCAGAACATTTTATAAAAACAATTTCATATTTAGAATTAATAATTAAAAAGCATTATAAAACAGATCCACTTTATCTGACAGCAAAATGTATGGAAATAATGCAGAAATTTGAACAAGGTGATTTTTTAAATTATGCCGCAATAGCTGGTGAAGTTGCTGAACGTGCGGAACAGGAAAAAGATTTCGATAAGGCTAAAACTTATTGGCTGGCAATGTCCGAATGGTATAGATTAGCAAAAGATCCTGCCGGTATGCGAGATGCGAGAATAAAAGCAGCAGAAACTCAAGAGAAGTTTGCATATTTACATCTATCGGGGGAAAAACCAAGTTATACTCATGCTTCTTATCGAATGATGCAAGCAATCCAGGCGCTGAGAAAAATAGAAGGAACTAATGATAAAGTTGAAAATCTCCATAAAAAATTACTCGAATATCAAGAAAAATCTTTATCGGAAATGGCACCAATTAATTTAGGTCCTATTGATTATAGCGACACTGCAATAGCAGCTCAAAATGCTGTAAAAGGCAAATCTTTCCATGAGGCAATATTTGTAATGGCATTTCAATTATTTAATCCGCTTATATATGACGAAATACAAAATAGCGTAACAAAAATTATGAAAGAAAGTCCAATACGAATGTTTGCTACTGGAGGTCTTTTAGATAGTGCTGGAAGAACAATTGCGAAAAGCAAATCACCTTTGTCACCAAAAAATGATTTAGCAGAACAGGCGTTACTTTGTCAAATGTATAAACATTGCTCCGAATTCCATTATGGTTTTTCCGCTCTGTCGATCATTGAACCTGCTAGACAACAGATATATATTGAACATGATGTAAGAGTTAGCGATTGGTTAACGTTCACACGTGAAAGTGAATTTGTTCCCGAAGGGCGAGAGTACATTTGTGCTCGTGCACTACATGCTGGCTTCAATGCCGATCCACTAGTTTCAGTGCACCTTATCGTTCCTCAAATCGAACACTCTTTACGATATTTACTTAACAGACAAGGTATTATCACATCTGCTCTAAATGACGAAGGAATTCAGGAAGAAAGAGACATTAATGAATTATTATATATCGAAAAGTATAGAGTAAGCCTGGTGGAGCTTTTAGGAAAAGATATTGTTTTCCATCTGCAAGCTTTACTAATTAGCCGTTTTGGGTGCAATTTACGAAACAGAATGGCACATGGATTACTTGATGATCATCAATTATATTCATACGACATATTATATTTGTGGTGGTTCTACCTAAGATTATGTTTATGTTTAGTGCCCGCCATCAACGCTCAATTACATAAAATACAACGAGATTCAACGGTGCATAACAATAATAAAACAGAAACGAAAGACCAAAAATCGTCGACGTAACTTCCTAGTTACACCCTTACTATCTGAACTAATTCCCACCTTAATTTAACATTTAATTCCTAGTCCGAATTCTGGGGCCATAATCCCAAATAAGTGAAGAATATGTGACAGAAAATTAGATAAAATCAATCTAGCAAAATGAAAATTCAAAGATGGTCAGCCTAGGAGATAGCTCCCGAAAAGACAGTAACTAGTGCATAGTGGTTAGTGGCTAGTAAAAAATAAAGTCTATAGGCACAAGCATTAAGTCACAAGATAAATAGTAACAAGTCTCAAGTCTTAAGACACAAGCTTGATTTGGAGTTAAAGACTAGATGAGCCAGCCTAGGAGCCAACTTACGGAGTAGCTTAGGGGGCTACCCCCGAGGCTACCCCCGAACCCACTCCCCAGCTTGCTCCCGAAGTCGTTCCCCAAGTTGTCTCCGAAGCTGTCCCCCAGCTAGTCTCCGAAGCAACTCCCGAAGTAACTTAGGAGGCGACTCCCGGAGCGACCTCCGAGGCGACTCCCCAAGCCACTTAGGGGGTCACCCCCTAGGCGGTACCCCCAACTAAGGCAATGTCAAAGCTAAAAGCTCAAATGTCAAATGGTTAGAAGAAAAATTAGGCTAATGAAAAGTTAAGTTATAACTTAACTTTCTCTGGCACAAAAATACCAAATTCCAAGCACCAAATCCCAATTATCGCCAAATTTTATTTCAAAGTAGTTTATATTTGGGGATTATTATGAACCCGATAAGGTTGGTAAGACAATTAATTTTTGGGTTTGGGAATTCATCTGCAAGAAATAGGCCCCTTGCTTTAATGGTTTAAGCGTTATTTTTGTTACTGGTTTTGATAATTCAACTGTCTTAATTAATTTCCCGGCACAATTAAATATATTAAGCTTCAGAGTATTGCTTTCCAACGGTTGACAATGGATTGCTAAATAGTTTTTTGCTGGATTGGGCATAATCGCAAAACTTGGTTTTATCGGTAATGAAGAAATGTTTTCTTTTATGCCTGCGCCGGATAGAAAATAGGTATCGCCATTGACCGTATATGTCGTAGAATCCACCGTTATTAGTGCAGTTGTATTTAAAACCCGACCGTTTTCTGCCGGGAAAGTTCCGCCCGATGGGTTAGTATTTAATTGATAGATATAAATATTTCTTGCGACCAAACGGTCCAGCGCCTCTTGATGCGGATGGTTGGTATTAGCAGGATATACCCCCTGGGAGATAATCCCGACTTTGGGACGAAGCGAATCTAAGAAAGCGGCAATCGAACTATTCCGGTTGCCGTGATGATTAACGACTAAGACGTCAATATCTCTAGCCAGCGGTGCGAGTATCGTTTCAACATCGCGTTCTTCGTAAGCATCAACGCCGACTAAATCACCGCCAATAAAAAATCTAAATCGTCCATACTCTAATAAAAAGGCGATTGAGCGATAATTCTCGCCGGTGTTCGGAATAACGCTATCTCCATTCATTACCTTACCATTTCGGGCGACACAGATTAACCTGGTATTACCACCTAAATCTAACGTACAACCCAAGGCAATAGTAGTGCGTTTGTTACCAATCGCGTTTTTGTAATTCAGATATTGTGGGGTCTGATAAGTATCGCCCCGGTCATAACAATAAGATAAAATTGAATCGTTCATTCCGGTTCCGCTTAAACCGTATATTACCTGCGGAAACCTGCCAATATGGTCTTGATGATAATGAGTCGCGACGGTGTAGTCTAAATGCGTTATGCCTAAATTTCTGAGCAGGGTTAGCACGGTATCGCCATAATTGCCGCGGTCGTCACCCGCATCAATCAACATATACCGATTAGTCGGGGATGCGATTAAGGTCGAGCTACCCTGGTCAACATCAATAGAATAGATTCTTAGATTTTCCTGTGCCCAATTAATACTGACACAAAAAATAATCAATAAGAATAGTCCATTCCGCCAGCGCATAAAGAATTATTATAATTGAACTCAAGACAAAAGCAATAACGGTAACGGCGAATGATACATTTTCTCATGGTTTTTGAAAAATCATTCCGCCGGCAACTCAGGGAGCCTCTGAGTTATTTCCTGAGTAATCAGTTAATTTTTGCCGACACCGCTTTGACTCCGACACCGACGATAGATTAGCGGGAACCTTTATCAAAATTCTTTTCATTTCTTAAAATCTTATTTCTTAATATGGTGACTTGAGCTGGTCTAACTTTAATAATAATTAGAATTGCCTTATAAACATAGATTAGTATTATATTACCGGGAAAATTAATATAAACCTTTTGCCTAATTTTTGAGTCAAATATAATAATGGAAGTTATGGTTAAAAAATATTGGGTAAAGCCGTTATTAGGAGCTTTTAGTTATGAAACAGGAATGAGTTTACAATGAACGAAGATAAAGGCGACCTTGATTTAAATTTGGTTGAAAGAACTATGGCTGGTGATGAGTCGGCATTTGAACGGTTAGTGAATAAATATCAACATTCGGTTTTGAATACAATCTATCGCTATATTGGTAATTATAACGAAGCCGAAGATATCGCCCAAGATGTTTTTGTCAAAGTTTGGCGTAATATTAAAAGTTTCAAGGGAAAAGCTAAGTTTTCGACCTGGCTCTATCGAATTGCGGTCAATCAATGCTTGGATTATCGAAGGAAAAGAAAAGAAAAAACAGTATCGTTAGATAACACATTAGAAGAAAGTAAAATACCCGAGTCGCTGACCGTGGGGTTGGATTTCGAGCGCCAAAAAAAAGCGGAAATCGTCCGGCAAGCAATCAATGAATTACCGGATAATCAAAGAGCTGCTTTAATTTTAGCAAAATATGATGACAAATCCTATCAGGAGATTGCTCAGATTATGGGGATTTCTTTAGCATCGGTGGCATCGCTTATCTTCCGAGCCAAAGAGCGCTTAAAAGACAAACTCGTTCCGTTAAGAGAAAGAGGAGAAATTTAAGTGCAATTTTTTTATAAAAATCAGCGTCTAATTAAATGTGAAGGAAAAAATGAAATGTTCTCAGATTAGAAACCGACTTTCTGCTTTTTTCGATGGCGAGGTTTCTGAAGCAGAAAAATTTCTTATTTCAGAACATTTGAAAGGCTGCGTTAATTGCCAGGCGGAGTTCGATAAATTATCCCAGGTTTCTATCGTTCTTGACTTAATTGAAGAGGTAGAGGTTTCACCCTATTTTACACTTCGACTGAAAAGGCGAATTGCCGAAGAAGAAGCTAAACAAGGTTTACGTCTGCCATTTTTCGAATGGGCAAAACGGGTTGCGGTTCCGGTCGGAGTCGCCGCACTTTTTATCTTTGCAATTCTGGGCGGTAATTATCTCGGGCGGGTGCTTAATCAGAGAGTAGAGAAAGTAGCCGAACAGAATGAACAACTAGCTGGTGCCACAGGAATTACTTCATTTGAGGATTTTTCCGAAGGTTCATTAGTCGATACTTATAACGGTCTTTTAACCGAAGGGGGAAAATAATGAAATCAAAGGTTATAATTTTATTGCTCATTATTTCGCTCGGGATAAATATCGGGCTGATAGTCAGGCTCGCGCTACGAAGACCAATGGTGAAACGATTCGAGGAGCGAGATATCAGACACGGCTGGCGCCAGGGCGGCTTAAGGCACCGGCTCAACCTTAATGAAAATCAGCTAAAAGCAATCGAAGCGATGCACGAAACCACGTTTGTAAAAATGGACGTAATAAGGGAAACACTGGAATTAAAACGGGAAGAACTGATAAATATTATAAAAGAATCGCAGCCGGATAAAGCAAAAATCCAGACGCTTATCAAAGAAATTGCTAATATGCAGGCAGAAATTGAACTTGGTTTCACCGAAAATATTTTAATGATGAAAAAAGTTCTCACACCGGAGCAGCAGCAGCAATTTTTTGATGTCTTTAAAAAAAGATTAGGAGATCGAGCTATGACTCGAGACCATTCTAAACCTAAACATTTTAAACAACGAACCCGGCATGGACCGGAATAGCAAAACGAAAAGGAGGCAATAATGACAACCCCAAGCAGAAACCTGACTAAGTTCATTGCGGTATTAGTGGGAATACTTATGAGCGCGACCATGCTTTTTGCTCAAACACCATCGCATCCACGAAACCGAGAAAAAAGGAACCGAGCGAACTGGGGACAATTTATCCCCAATTTTTTCAGTCAACAATTCAGGAAATTTCGCCTGAATTTTCACAAAAAGCATTTTGATAATCGCAACAACCGACACCGACGCTTTAGTTACAAAAATAATAACCGCCACAATACCAGAGGCGGTCATCAGGACGGATATAACAACAGGCACCACCGTTTCGGCAGATGGTAATTCCAGCTCTAAAGAAGGGGGTAATTTTGTCCATGGGTTACCCCCTTCTTATTCATAACAACTTTTTCCTTTTGAGGAGGATTAAATGAAGAAGATTTTCTGCCTTTTAATAATCACTATTTGGTTTGTTTCTTTTGAAAGCTGTAAGGCTGGAGAAGTATTAGTCCAAAGCAAATGGACTGATGGTACTATTGTGGTTGATGGTAATCCCCAGGATTGGGGAAAATTTCCAATGACCTATTTTGAAAAAGGTAAAGTTTCTTTAGGAGCAGTAAATGATTCAGAATATCTTTATATTATGCTTAGTTTTAGAGACCAATTATCGGCTCGATTCTTACAAAGTAAAGTGACACTTTGGCTGGATAAAACTGCCTCAAAGGAAAAGCTTTTAGGTTTTTGTTATACCGGTTCTCCACCCGAAACCCGATTCGGGGAAGGGTCAATTCGACCAGCCAGACGGCAAGAAGATAGTTTTCCTGAATCCGAAGAGAATTTTACCCAGCGACCTGCCGAGATGCCGAGGATGATTACTGTCCTTGAGGATAAAGATACTTTGGGATTAATCCCGGTAACCGGCGAGAAAGGACCAGCCGTCTCAACTAACTATCAACAAGGATTTTATTTCCATGAGGTTAGAGTGCCGCTTAAAAGAAACGATATTACCCGATTTGCCATAGGGACTGCATTAGGCGAAACGCTTAGCGTGGGGTTAGAATTAGGCCGAGGTCCTGGCGACTTTATGGGGATGAAACCGAAAAATGGTGAAAGACCAGATATGGGTGACGGTATGCCACCAGGTGGCGAAATGGGAATGGGTAGAGAAGGCGGACCTGGCGGCAGACCAGGCGATGGAAAGCAAATGCCGGGAAAACAGGAAATCTGGATGAAAGTGTCTCTTGCGCCTAGTTCACAACCCGAGGCAGACAAGTTGAAGGAGAATAAATGAAATTGAACTACGCTTTCTTGTTTACTTTTCTTTTCGTAATCATTTGCCCTCGATTAATTGCCGAACCGCCCGAATCGGGTCTCTCGACCCGAGAAGGGTCGATTCGACTGACTTTAGAGGATTGTATTTCTCAGGCAAAAGAAAATAATCTTCAACTGCTGCAAGCCAAGATGGATATCGACCAGGCGCGTGCCGGTGTGACGGATGCGAACTCTTCATATTATCCGAGCCTTGGACTATCGAGCGGGTACCGATATGGCGGTGACTTTACCGAGCCGGGAACCGGAAGTTTTTCCACCGGTATTAATGCCCAATATACGCTTTATAAAGGAGGGTCGATTCGCGCTGGTACGAAAATTGCAAAAACAAGAGTGAAAATCGCCGAGGAAAACTATCGGCAAAAAGAAAACGAGGTGGTTCTATCGGTAAAGCAGGCTTTCTTTAAAATCTTGCAAACCCAAGAGCAGATTTCGCTTATTAATAATGTTCTTAAAAGGCGGAATGAAAACCTCACCCTCATAAAATTAAATTATAATGTCGGCAGAGAGAATGAACCCGACGTTAAACAAGCCGAAGTGAGTCTAAATCAAACCGAGTATGATTATATGAAAGCAAAACAAGGTCTCTCTTTAGCTAAATTAGGACTGAATCGGCTGCTTAACCGATCGGATGAAGAAATAGCTATCAAGTACGAGGACAGAGTTATCGAATTTCCCGAGCTTGATAGCGTAGCCAAGATGGCAAAGGAAGAAAGACCGGAAATAATTAGTGAAAAAGCCAACCGGGAAGTACTCCAGGCTCAAATTTCTCAGGCAAAGAGTAATTATTTGCCAGCGGTTTCGGTGTCTTCTTCTTATGGTTATGGTTTACAAGGAGATACATTGTTGAAACAGAAAGCCAATTGGAGTGCAGGAATTAATCTATCATTACCTCTTTTTAATGGTTTCTCAACTAGCGCCAAGGTCAGAGCCGCAACCATTTCGCTTAAGCAGAATGATTTCAATCTGCTGGATTTGACGAATAATATCGAACAAGAAGTAAAGCAAGCATACTCGGATTGGCAACTGGCAACCAAAAATCTTGAAGTTAGCAGCCGAACACTTGAGGCAACACGCGCTGCCTATCAATTAACTAAACTTCAATATGAACAGGGAAGGACATCTTATTTTTTCCTGCAGCAAAAGGAAAGCGACCTTACGCAAGCCGAAAATGGCTATGTCAATTCCCAGTATAATCTGCGTGCCTCAGCTGCCACATTAGAAAAAGTATTAGGAAGGAGCAGTCAATGAATCCCGCCCTTCCTAATAAAATAAACATTACACAAATAGATAAACAGAATTGTAGGACAAATCATCCAAATGCTTGGTATTATGTTTATTTGTTAAAGAGTAAATTGACCAGATGGATTTATATTGGATGTACAGGCAATTTAAAAAAGAGGTTAAAAGACCACACGGCCGGCAAGGTCTATTCGACAAAAAAGATGTTACCAGTAGAATTATTATACTATGAGGCATATAAAACTAAAGAATGCGCTTTCGAAAGAGAAAGAAAACTAAAAAATCATGGGAGTAGTTTAGGAAAACTGCTCTTAAGGCTTAGAGTAAATAAGAAAGGAAGTGCGGGATGAAGAAAATATTGATCGGAATCATAGTTTTAATAATCGTAATAGTCGGATTCTTCTTTTTACGTAAAAGACTAACCAACAAATCAAAACAACCACAATTTACCGTAGCCGAAGTGACGAGGGGGAATATTGAAGTTAAGGTTCTCTCGACCGGCACGATTCAGCCCTACACCAGGGTCGAAGTTAATTCACCGGTCAGCGGAAGAATCGAACGAGTGGAAGTAGATGAAGGTAATGTTGTTAAACCGGGTGACATTCTTGCCTGGATTTCGAGCGAAGATCGAATCGCTCTGTTAGATGCCGCGCGCTCGAAATTAGAAGATGCCCAAAACAAAGGCGACCCGGCTGCGATTAATGAAGCAAAGATGGCGCAAACAATTGCCGATAATGCCTATAAACCGGTTCCGCTTACCAATTCCATTTCCGGGCAGGTGATAAATCGCTCTTGTGAACCAGGACAAAATGTTACAACTCAAACCGTTCTCTTTGTCATTTCCGACCGGCTGGTGGCAAATGTGCAAGTAGATGAAGCCGACATCGGTAAAATATCATTAGGACAGGACGCCGTGATTACACTTGATGCCTTTCCCAATGAACAGATGCAAGCAAAAGTTACTAAAATTTCTCATGAAGGCACGTTAGTTGCCGATGTAGTTGTTTATAATGTTATGGTCGAACCCCTAAAAGTGCCATCGCACTGGGCTTCGGGAATGACGGCTAATGTTGAATTTATCATTGTTAGTAAGCCGAATGTTCTTACGCTGCCTAATGCCGCTTTAAAACAACGAGATGGTAATAAATTTGTTCTTGTGCTCAGTGGCACCAAGCCGGAACCAAGAACAATTGAAACCGGCGCAACCGATGGTAAGAAAGTTGAAGTAATAGGGGGTTTAACCGAAGGTGACAAAGTAATTGTTAGTAATATGCAAACTCAGCAAAACCAAAGCGGTAGTTCAGAACGAACTGCACGTCCAAGGTTTGGTCCGATGATGGGAGGGCATTGATGATAGAACTAAGAAATTGCAACAAAACCTACAAGATGGGCGACGTCGATGTCCCGGCATTGAAAAATGCCTCGCTTAAAATAGAAGACGGTGAATTTATTGCAATTATGGGACCTTCCGGCTCAGGTAAATCGACCCTCCTAAATATTTTAGGTTGTCTTGATGTTTTAACCAGTGGTCATTATCTAATTGACGGCACAGATATTAGTGAGTATTCCGAGTCCCAACTCGCCCAAATAAGAAATGAGAAAATAGGCTTTATTTTTCAAAGCTATAACCTTTTACCCCGTTTGACTGCCTTATCCAATGTTGAACTTACTCTTATTTATTCGGGCGACCACAATGACCGACACGGGAAGGCGATTAATTCGCTAAAGCTGGTAAATCTCGAAGCAAGGGCTAATCATCGACCAAAAGAACTGTCGGGAGGAGAACAACAGCGGGTTGCAATAGCCCGAGCCCTCGTAAACGAGCCGTCAGTAATTCTTGCCGATGAACCAACCGGTAACCTTGATTCCAAATCGGGCAAAGAGATTATGTCAATTCTAACCGAGCTTCACAACCGGGGTATTACCATAATTATGGTAACTCACGATAACTCGGTGGCATCGCATGCACAAAGGATTATACGTTTAAAAGATGGTGAGGTCGTCGAAGACCAGAAAAACTTAGACCGAACCGGGGTAAACCAAGCTGTTGTGCCCGTACGTAATAATAAGAAAAAGCGAAGGTTCACAATGGCGGAACTAAGAGAAAGTTTGACTATGTCGGTATCTTCAATCTTTTCAAATAAGCTCCGTAGTTTTCTAACGATGCTGGGCATTATTGTCGGAGTATCAGCCGTGATTACGATGATCGCAATCGGTCAGGGCGCCAGCGTTCAGATTACCCAGCGAATTAAGCAGATGGGCGCAAATCTTTTAATGGTGCGTCCCGGTGCTTCGGAACATGGCGGCGTTCGCTCGTCGGCGGGCAGCCGCACATCCCTTAAATATGAGGATGCCCAAGCAATTGCTAGTGAAGCCCAATTCGTTGATAAAATTGATGCGAATTTTTCCCGAAATGGTCAGGTCGTCTATGGCAATAAGAACACTAATACCAGTATCAATGGGGTTACGTCAAATTTCCCAGAAGTAAGAAATTTTCCAGTTGAACGAGGTACTTTCTTGACTGAAGACGATAACCGATTTATGCGACGGGTAGCGGTTCTCGGGAAAACCGTAGTTAAAAACCTTTTCGGCGATGAAGACCCGATCGGACAATACATCAAGATAAACCGTAATATCTTCCAGGTTATTGGCGTAATGAGTACAAAAGGTAGTACTGGAGGATTCCGGGATGAAGACGATGTTATTTTTATTCCGTTAAAGACGGCGCAGAAAAGATTATTCGGAGTTGACTACGTTTCGACAATCAACGTCGAAGCAAAATCTCAAGATGTAATGGATAAGGCTACTACCGAAATAACCAATCTTCTCCGTGATAAGCACAAAATTAGACAGGGGCAAGAAGATGATTTCAATATCCGGTCTCAAGCCGAAATTCTCGAGACGGTGCAGGAAACCAGCCGAACTTTCACGATACTTCTGGCAAGCATTGCCATCGTCAGCCTTATCGTGGGCGGTATCGGGATTATGAACATTATGTTCGTCTCGGTAACCGAGCGAACCAGGGAAATCGGTATTCGCAAGGCGATTGGCGCCCAAAGACTTGATATCCTCGGTCAGTTTCTGATTGAAGCGGTTATCGTATCGTTGTGCGGCGGAATAATCGGCATTATTTTAGGGGTCGGAGCAAGTAAACTTACCAGCCAGTTCGCCCACTGGGCGACTGTCATCACCCCGGCTTCTATTTTATTATCCTTCTTTTTTGCCTTTGCTGTAGGATTTTTCTTCGGGGTTTATCCCGCGCGTAAAGCTTCACTGCTCAATCCAATTGATGCCCTTAGATATGAGTAAAAGCAGTTAGACAACTAAAATATTAGCTAATCGAATAATTATTGAGACGATTCCTTAGTTTGCATCAATAAAAAAGGCGTAAGTCCATGGCACAAGCTTATAGAATAGAATCGATAGACTTTATAAAGAGGCAGCCCAGGGAGTAACTCCGTAGGTTGCGCCCCCCATAGGCTACCCCCGAGCCAACTCCCTAAGCTGCTCCCCAGGTCGCTCCCCAAGCCACTTAGGAGGGGGTCACCCCCTAGGTGATACCCCTTCCCTTTGCCGAAAATACGATAAGCGATTGACGAAGGACGAGTTAGGAGAAATTTTGGCTTGATTTTTGTTTTATATTAATATAAAATCAATAAATTAGAAAAATGGCGAAAAAACCTTTTATTTTTACAAAAGAGGTGGCAGAACTATTAAGAAAAATCCGATATTTTTGTTGACATTTCACAAATTTTAAACAAAATCGGTTGTTGTCTTTAGAAAAGAAGATAATGAAACCACAAGATTTCACAGATTTACACAAGATTAAGAAGGAAAAGCAACCACAGAGAATACGGAAGATGTTTGAAGCATATCTTGGCACTGTCTCAGGCAGTTCAGTGTCTTCAGTGGGTAATTGTTCTTGAATGGAGGAATAATGCGGACTAGATGCCAATGGGCGGAGTCTGACCCGCTGCTCAGAGTATATCATGACGAGGAATGGGGTGTGCCGATTCATAATGATAGGAAATTATTCGAGTTTATTGTCATGGAAGGTATGCAAGCTGGTTTAAGCTGGCTGACTATCTTAAGAAAACGGGAAAGTTTTCGTAAAGCGTTCGATAACTTTGACCCGAAAAAGATTGCTCGCTATGATAAAAGAAAAATAAAAGAACTTCTGGCTAATCCGGGAATCATTCGGAATCGGCTAAAAATCGCAGCGGCAATTCAGAATGCTAAAGCATTCTTAGCAATTCAGCAGGAATTCGGCAGTTTTGATAAGTATATGTGGCAATTTGTTAATGGTAAACCAAAAGTAAATGCCTGGAAAACGATGAAAGAACTGCCGGCTCGGACTATCGAATCAGATGCAATGAGTAATGATTTGAAAAAACGCGGGTTTCGATTTGTCGGTTCGACCATTTGTTATGCCCATATGCAGGCGACCGGTATGGTAAACGACCATACCACGGACTGCTTTCGCTATAAAGAAGTTTTGAAATCAAGAAAAATACGGAAAAGAACTTGAAACCATCGATGGAAACGGATAGACACAGAGGGAAAAACAGAATAAATAGAACCTCACTTAATAATGTGAAATCGTATAAATGATGTTTTTTAAAATATTGCTGATTTTCTATGTTATAATTGGATTTTTTTGGTGGTTATTTCAATTAATCTTTACCCTAAGGATTATCAAAAAAGTTCCCTTGCTGGAAAAGCTGCCCAGAGAAAATTTAGAATATTTGCCCAAACTATCGGTTATCATACCGGCATGTAATGAAGCGGATACGATTGAACCGGCGGTTGAAACTCGTTTGCAAGATGACTACGCAAATCTCGAAATTATTTTAATTAATGACCGTTCAACCGATGGAACTTCGGCAATAGTAGATAGAATTGCGGCTAAGGATAATCGAGTAAAAACAATCCATATCTCAGAATTACCATTTGGCTGGTTGGGCAAGCAATATGCGATGAATCAAGGGGTCAAACTGGCAACTGGTGATTGGTTTTTATTCAGCGATGCCGATGTTAGGATAAAACCCGGCACGTTAAAATTAGTTATCGGCTATTGTGAAGTAAAGAAAATCGACCATCTGGCAATTTTCCCGGAAATTCCGCCGACTAATTTTCTACTCGATACGCTACTTTCGGTTTTCATCCGTTTTTTGTGTATCGGTGGTAGAATATGGGCAGTCGAAGATGAGAAATCGAGTGCCGCCGTTGGGTCGGGTTCATTCAATTTAGTTCGACGCAAAGCTTATGAGAAAACCAAGGGGTTTGAATGGTTAAGGCTTGAAACTATCGATGACGTCGGATTGGGCAAGATGCTTAAAGAATCCGGTGCTCGTTCCTCGATAATGAATGGACGCAAATATATCAGTGTTTATTTGTATCGTTCGCTGCGGGGTATGGCAATCGGGTCAGAACGACCGGTATTTGCCGGAATTGGTAATTTTAGTTTGATTTGGCTTATATTAACCAGTCTAATAAATTTTGGATTTGAGATGTCACCATTTTTTGCTTTGATTCCGATTGGGATTCCATTGGTTACTTTTCTGGGCTTGATTATGGTAGGAATGGCTTTGGTTACTTCAATTTTAATTGGTCGATGGATGAACCGACCATTGTTACCGACTATCTTCTATCCGATTGGAACAACGATTTTGGTTGTTTTTATGATTAGAGCTGGAATTCTGGGGACTAAACGGCGTGGTGTTTTTTGGCGGGGAACCTTTTATCCAACTAAGATTCTAAAAGAGGGTAAAAGATATAATCTTTAAATATTAAAATAATACTATTCTTCTTGATAATCTGATTCGTCTTCCCCGCCCTGATATTGAGGAATTTCCTCACCCAAACTTATCCAAAACTTTCTACCCTGTCAAGTTTCCCGTATCATTCTGTCGGAAGAATGAGATAATTTCAGCGCCGAATAACATCGAGGTTAAATCAAAAATTCTTCGTATAACGGGGTTTTATCACTTAGATTATTTTTTCGACTACGCGGTAACGTTTATAAACTTCCCCCCCCAATTCTCGGTCAAAGTCATTGATTAACCGATTGTCTTCTAAATTCCAGGAAAGCTCGCTCCATTCATAGCCCTTCTTGCGGGCAAACTTTTCTGTTTCGTAGAAAAGTAATATGGGTAAACCAAGCCGTCGATACTCTTCTTTAAAACCGAATATGAGTGACCGAATTCCTTTTATTCGCTTCCGGTAGTAAAAGTACTTAACAATTTCGAGCAAACCGAGTTTTCCGTTAAGATATTTTAGCACCTGATTCAAGTCAGGCAGAGTAATTGATAAACCGGCTGGCTTGCCATCATAAAAAGCAAAAAGGACCATCTCCGGTTGGGCGAAATTTTTAAGGTTGCTGGCTAAATAATTCATTTCGTTGTCGGTCATCGGCGAGAATCCCCAGTTTTTTTGCCAAGACTCGTTATATAACTCCCGGATTATTGCCATTTCTGATTTTAAACTTTTCATATTAACCGGACGAACTGTAATACGCGGATTCTGCTTGAGCTTTTCGGCAAGGCTGATAAATCGTTCCGGCATGGGGGTCGAAGCGTATTTTATAAAGGCAAGCAGGTCCTTGGCTTTTTTAAAACCATAGTTCTCAGCCAATTTAAGATAGTAGGGTGGGTTGTAAGGCATCATTAAGACCGGGGGCCGGTCAAATCCATCCAGCAAAAAACCCCATTCGTCATTGGAGGAGGGACTCATTGGACCTCGGATACCCGTCGAACCTTCCTTTTTAACCCAGTTGGCAGCAGCATCAAACAACGCATTTGCCACCTCCTGGTCATTTTGACATTCGAAGAAACCAAATGAACCCAATTTTTCGTTCCAAAGTTCATTATAATTTTCGTCAACCTGAGCGCTAATGCGACCGACTAATTCTCCGTTCTTTTCTGCCAGAAAAAGCGTCCCACGTGCGTGTTCCCAAAAAGGATAGTGTTTGTGGTCAAGCACAGTTTTAACTTCCTTTTTTAATGGCGGGACCCAATTTGGGTCACGAGCGTATATCTGCCAGGGGAAATTGATAAAGGCTTTTAATCGGACTGGTGTTTTTACTTCAGAAATTTGAACCACGGTTAACCTTACGTAGTAATTGGCAACTGGTAAAACACATAATTCGGTCTAATTTAACCCGAAGACTTAACCTCTGTCAAGTAAGTTTTCAAATGCCATTTCCCGAATATTTCTAACGGGATTGACACTATCGCAATATTGTTTATATTAAAAGCGTGAAAGTCCGAGCCCGCATCTTGATTACCGGAAAAGTGCAAGGGGTCTTCTTTCGTGATTTCACACGAGAAAATGCCCTGAAACTTGGCTTGACCGGTTGGGTCCGGAATGTTTCCGACGGTCGAGTCGAATCGATTGTTGAAGGCGAAAAAGAAAGAATTCTCCAATTAATTGAGAAATTGAAACAAGGACCTCCTGTCGCTAAGGTTAAGGAAGTAAATGTTGGTTGGCAGGCACCCGACGATGAATTTAATAATTTTTCGATTGGCTGGTAATAAGAAAGCCTTGACTATCGACTATAATTGGTTATCTTATCATTCTCTTCTAAATAAACCTGTTCTTCGCGTTTAATAAAAGCAGGTATTTAGCAAAAGATTAAAACTATGGAAATAATTTTAGCCGGGTTTAATATTGATTTAGAAACCCTCAAAGAACTGTCCCGAGGTAAGAAGAAAAAACCAATTCTTACCCCGGAAACAATTTCGGCAGCTTATGCTCGCATCAGCCGAAGCCCGGAATCACCGACTGAGTTACGCAAGGTCGCACGTAAAGAAATCGAAAAGGCAAGAAAATCAAATCGTAATATTATTTTTGAGATGGGGCATCATTCCATTGCCGAACATGCGGTATTCAACTTCGATATTATTGGAATTTCGAGATTGGCAGTTGAGACATTAGAGGGTTTTCGGTTAAATTCCTATACCGAAAAATCCCAGCGCTATGTTACTTTAGAAGAGAATTTTGTTATTCCGGAAGAAATTAAGCAGTCACCCTTGCTAAATGAATTTGCAAATATTGTTGGTATTCAGAATCGCTATTACCAACAATTATTACCAAAACTTAAAGATTATTTCATTAAGCGATTTCCGGAACTGAACGGCGACCTCAAAAGTTTGGAGAATTACGCCAAAGAGGATGCTCGTTATATCACTTCACTAGCAACCCCAAGTCAACTAGGAACTACAATTAACGCCCGAAATTTAGAACTGATGTTACGGCGGTTTGCATCGCATAGTCTTATTGAAATCCGTGAGCTGGGCGCAAAGTTTTTCGCTTTAACTGAAAAGATTGCGCCATCAATTGTCCTTTTTCATCAAGCCAATGAATATGAACAGAAAACCTATCCCGAGCTTCGGGCTAAAGTAGAAAAAATTCTGGGCGAAGAAAATGGATTAATCCAGGGAGATGATGTTCAATTAGTATGTTATACACCGGATGCGGATAATATTCTAATTGCCGCGCTCCTATACCGCACCTCGAATCTACCATTTAATAAATGCTTAAAAAAGGCACAAAAGTTAATGCTATATCAGAAAAAGGAAGTTTTGAAAGTAGCCGGTCAGTATTTAAAACTATACGATGCGGTCCTAAGAGAATTTGAGCACATAAATCTTACTTACGATTTAATCGTTTCGGCGTCCTGTTTCGCCCAATTGAAACGACATCGAATGGCGACAATTTCGGCGCAACCATACGACCCAGCATTAGGAATCACTGTTCCAAAATCGATTGGCGAGATTGGGGAGAGTGACAAATTTAATGAGATTATTCATAAGACCGATGAAGTTTATGATAAGATTTACAAGAAATCACCCATTGCTGCCCAATATGTTTTAACTAATGCACATCAAAAGAGGGTTTTGCTTTCGTTAGATGCCCGCGAGCTTTATCACATTTCCCGGTTACGGGAAGACAAGACGGCGCAATGGGATATTCGGAAAAAAACCAAGAAAATGGTTGAAGCGGCAAAACATTTCATGCCTCTTACATTGATGTTTATCGGTGGTAAGGACAAGTTTCCCGTTATATATCAAGAAATTTTCGGACAACCCGGTTCATAAGTTAAACACAGACGTAAACAGTATATTTATACATTTTTCGCCCGGCGTTTTTTGTATAGTTGATTTTTAAGACGTTATATTAATTTTTCTCTTGAGCGGTAGTATTTCAGAGTATCCGTTTATTTCTTTTCCCAAACTGATGGTTTCGGTAATCTTTCTTCTTTCTTACTCTTTTCTTGCTCCGCTTGCTTTTTCATTTCTATCTCTTCTAACCTTTTAGCACGTATCTTAGCTGGTATCTGTGGATCATTAGGGTCGGGATAGAGATGCCCATCGGTGTAGCCAATCTCTTCTAATTTAAGCCTTAAGTCCTCGTATCCTTTTCTTTTGGCAACAACTCGATAAGTGAAGGTTGCATTGCTTGTGCCGCTTTGAAGTTCATAGACATCAAAACCGGTGTTCTCCTTTTTCACATAAACGCCATTGCAGTTATCTTCAAGTTGAATAAAAACTCTTAGAGGGTATTGGTCGTTAATCGTTACCGTCTCTAGGAAGAATTTATCCAATTCAATTCTGCAGTGTCCATTATTCAGTTTTCCTTCACCAAAGTCTTCAAACCAGTTTTCTGGACTTTCCTGAGAGTAAAGAGCAACCGGTCCTTTTGATGTTTTAACGATTGTGCTTTTTTCTCCTGTCCCACCAATACCACCTACGTAATAAACACCGTAACCAGCACTTCCTCTTTCACCACGGACCCCAGCATAAGTAGAATAAGAACCATTGTAATAACCCTGAACTGCATCGTCTGAGTCAGACCTACCGAAAACTCCCTCCCAATAGTTAGATTTTCCGTAGATGCCGTTATTTCGAGCATAGCCATAAACCCCATAAGCACCGGTGGTCGTTATTGGTCCTTCTCCATAAACTCCAGCGGTAGGGACACTACCAGTGCTTCGGGCGAAAACACCATATTGACCTGCCTGGTTAACATAGACTCCACAAATGCCCGCATTGTTCACATTGAGTCCATCTTCTTGAGCATTAAAAATTCGGACTCCCCAGCGACCGGCATTTTCAACGTAAACCCCGTCACTGAACGCTTGTTTGACATAAACACCCCATTCAGCTTTAGTAACCTCGAGTCCATCATTTGCCGCGCTGTCAATACGAATTCCATCCTCATTTGCAGATTCAACACGAAGTCCAAACCTACCCGCACTGTCAACCGAGAATCCGTCATTACCAGTATAAGAAACCCGAAAACCATCATTACCCACACGGCCAATATAAACTCCATAGTTTCCTGCCGAGCCAACACCAATGGCATCTTGGATTGCATCACCAACCCCGAAGCCAAAGCGCGCCTTGCCAACTCTGATTCCCATCCATTCAACACTATCAACATCGACGCCATTATAATCTGACCACCGAATATTGATTCCAGCCTGTCCGGCACTATCAATATAGACTCCGTTATTTCCAGCCCGCGCTATCCAAAGACCATCATTGGCAGCACGGTATAGAGCATAACCATAACCTGCACTATCTACTTGTACGCCATCATTACCAGCGCGGAAAACTCTGAACGCATCACCATCTCCTGTGTTTTTTACATAGAGTACAGCATCAGAAAAAGCGGTCGAGGTTTGGAGCGTACAGGGTTTGGCTATATCGATGCCTCTGATTGAACCATCGGGAATCTTGGTTGAATTTACTGCATTATTAGCAATTGTTGGATTAGGATACGTCCCGGTTAAATCACCGCCGGCTGGACCGCTGGGCGGACCGGTAGTATCATTTCTTGGTGCCCAGGAATTGCCAGTCCATTTTATTACTTGACCAGTCGTTGCTCCAGATTGATTAATCTTCGGCATCGTAATTGCGCCATCTTTTATTTTTGCGGTAGTGATTGTCGTATCCCTAATCTCATCACTATAAATTGGCGGTGTAATTGGTCTTGATAACGGCGCGGCTTTCGCATATTCAGCACTATCCGCCGTAATAGAATGATAACTGTAACCAACACTTACCAAAGAAATTCTTGGCGTTAAGGCTGGACCAGTTGCTGGTGCTTTTATTTCTAAATATCTGGTTGGTCCAGCAACTGGAAATACGGAATTTGGAATATTATCAAGCGAAACCGTAAACCAGCCCTTGGTGACTATCACATTGTTTATGGTTTGCTGGAATAATTGAGAACCTCCGGTTAGGGCGTCATAGATACCAAACCACATATTCATTGTTGTGTCCATTGGATTACCGTCCCGATAAAGATAACCCTGAAAGTTAATGCTTTTTGGTATTGACAAATCGGCTCCACTAAATTGGGGACTCAATACCTGTGTCATTCCATTATCCTGAACCCCGTAAGCCATTCCGAGGATAAGGATTATTAGTGCTCTGATTGTTTTTTTTATTTCATACCTCCTAATCGTCTTTCTGCTATTTCTTTTCTTCTCTCTTCTCTTTCTTTCATTGCTTTATCCCATTCGGTTTTAGCTTCAGGTGAAGTTTCGGGTTCTTTTAGAGTTCCAAGTGCAATCCAATCGAAAGTGATGTCGGTAGCTTCCCCCCATTCGGAAATTCTTCTTAACCTTACCTGAAAGCCATTAGCATCGGTTTTGTTTAAGTATAATAATCCGCGTGGTTCTCCTCTTGGGGTCAAACTGATACGAACCGGAATATCATTACGGATATTATCCTTAAAGGTTTCTGGATATAATATTTCAGCTTTGCCGCGATTAATGGGTACCGTCCCATAACTGATAATGGTGCGTTCCGGGCTAATAATACAAGGCGCTTCTTTGCCATCGTCAAATCCAGTTGACTAGCCACCAGATGCAATTCCTTTGCCATAGGCACGGATTGCGGTGTCGGTTGAGATGTTGTTGTAAGCATGAGCATAGAGACCTTCTGCCCCGGCATTGCCAGCATAGAAATTCCCCCCAACAACCTCTCCAACGGCAAAAACGCCATAAGAGCCCGCACTGTCAATATAGACTCCCACAGCGTCCGCACTGCCAACATAGACCCCACTATAGCCCGCACGGTTAACAAGGACTCCGTCATCACCGGCACGGTAAACATATAATCCACAAGAATCTGCTTGGTTAACCCGGACTCCGTGTCTTGCTGCATCGCCAACGAGAACCCCGTGCGAACCTGATTTAGAAAGATATAGTCCCGAACTACCCGAACTGTCAACATAGATTCCATAAGTATAAGCCTTATTGACATAGAGTCCTGAACCACCTGGCGTACTGTCAATATAAATCCCGTGTCCACCGACCCGGTCTATTATGATTCCTCGTCCGGTTCCATTGTTTCTGATACTAAGAATGGTATTTGGCACCGATACCGAATCCTGAAGAGAACAAGGCTTAGCAAAATCAACACCATTTATCGTTGCATCAAGGATTTTGGCTGAAGTAACTGCATCGTCTTTTATCTTTCCAGTAATAATCGTCGTATCTCTAATTTCTGTACTATAGATTGGCGGTGTTATCGGTCTTGATAATGGGGCGGCTTTCGCATATTCCGCAGTATCAGCCGTAATAGCGTGATAGCTATAACCAACACTGACCAGAGAAATTCTTGGTGTAAGTGGCGGTGATGTCGCTGGTGCTTTAATTTCTAAGTATCTGGCTGGTCCGCCCAACCGGAAATACTGAGTTTGGTATATTATCAAGTGATACCGTAAGCCAGCCATTGGAAACCAACACATTGTTTATGGTCTGCTGGAATAATTGAGAACCAGCCGCTGGTGCGTCGTAAATTCCAAACCACATATTCATTGTTGTATCCATTGGAGTTCCGTCACGATAAAGATAGCCCTGAAAGTTGATGGATTTGGGTATTGTCAGGTCTGTGGCGATTTGTTCCTTTGCCAGGCTAAAGCCTTGCCCTACAATATTTCCTTTATCTTGGACACTATAAGCCAGTCCAACGATAAAGATGATTAGCAGGGTGTTTATTTTGTTCATTTTGTCCTCCTGTTTTTGAGTTTAAAAGATTAGTTATAACTAATGCTGAAATTGAGGTGAAAATTCGCCTAAGCTCCTGTTTTTTAAAGAGGTTATATTAAAATCTGCTTAGGGAGGGGGTATCACCTAGTGTAATTTCTAACAAATAATATTGCATAAATTGCTTGAATATGTTATATTTAATACATGGCAATCAAACTTCAACTCAGCCAGGAGGATCGCAAGGCAGCGAAGCAGTGGTTACATTCTAA
>Ga0315296_10000358_pt1 | contig 42627 bp, 59 predicted proteins | sample YL17G14_18_MG_FD_203921 | JGI IMG/M metagenome (GOLD analysis project Ga0315296, IMG submission 203921) | Sediment microbial communities from Yellowstone Lake, YNP, Wyoming, USA - YL17G14_18 | ecosystem: Environmental > Aquatic > Freshwater > Lake > Sediment | place: USA: Wyoming | collected... | reverse complement strand
GCTCAAAGATGACCAAACCCTAAACCTCCATTTAACGAGGAAACGGTCTCTCCTAAGCTGTATAAAAGAGGGGCGGTCAAAAGACATTCCCGCTAGGTGGAGAGAGATGAGTTAAAGTAAAGAGAACTTCAAAATAGATTTTACACCCATTCTATGCAAGGCTTATTAAATTTATAAGACTACTATAAATCGAAGGTAATCAGGAGATAAAGGAATGAAAAAGCTGGAGTCTGTAACACTTGAGAGGGAGCGTATAGCAAAAATATTCAAAACCCACATAGAAAATGCGATTGATGAGTTAGGACCTGGCTGCACAGTTGATTTGCAGGGGAATTTTTACGACAGTCCTATCCGCATCGTCATTGAAATTTCGCCCATAAAACAGATAGAGAAATAATCACCAACGCGACAGCACCCACTCATTTACTCCGCTACGATTTTCTATTCTTTTGTGCAAGGTTTATTAAAATTTGTAAGCTTATTATAAGTCAGTCCAGAAGACGCTACTTGAGAAAGGCTGGATAGAGAAATGAAGACGCTTAGAATATCGGACGATGTCCACAGAAAAATGACGGCAACTGTTGGAACGCTTATGGCGCAAACGGGCAAGATGCAAACATACCAAGATGCCATAGAGGCGCTTTTAGAAGAAAGCGTGATTTTGCCTGCTGAGCTTTTGATGCAAATTCAAAGCTTTATGGAAGAAAATAGGCATTTGGGGTATATTACAAAGGAAGAGTTCATACGTGATGCGATACGTTTTAGGTTAACATTGCACAGCGGCAAATATGAATACATAGAAATATCAAAGGATGAGTATGAGCAGCTGAACGAAGCCATAAAAGAAATGAACATGCCATACCGCAGCGCAGAAGACTTTATAAAAGCGACCAAAATTATCTTTTTGAGAAAACCGTAGAGGGGTAAAATGTTCTCTCCAAAAAAAGACTACAATTCCGAAACTGAAAAAATCGCGCTTGAAGAGTTTTATCATTACAAAGAGCGATTTATCCTTCGACCGGCATACCAAAGGAAGGCGAATATTTGGCCACCCGAAAAGAGACAAAGTTTTCTCGACAGTGTATGTAGAGGGTATTACATTCCACCGATTGTTCTGCGTGATGTAAGGATAAGTGAGGACAAAATAAAGCATGAAGTCATTGATGGTCAACAGAGGATAACAACGATACAGCTCTTTTATGATAAAAAATTGGAACTTCCAAAGACACTGAAATCAATGACCCGAGGGGATTTGTTGGCTGGAAGGAGATACGATCAATTAGAGGTAGAACAAAGGAGATGGTTTGACAAACTATATTTAGAAGCGGATATAATCACCAATATTGACGAAAAATCTAATGCTGAGCATTTAAGAAAAGCTTCCGATATCTTTTGGAGATTGCAGCTTGGAGAACCGTTAACTTTTATGGAGCGGCAGCATGCTCGAGTTTACAGTGGCACAAGAAATTTTGTAACCAAATACGCAGATGACACATCCTACGATTTTAATAATTATGAATTATTGCTTCAAAACCCAAACCGTCATCCTTTCTTCGGCAAACTCCTTGCCATGAAAAATAACCGAATGCAACACCTCTTGCTCCTAAGTAGACTTTTGTTACTAGAGTCTGCTGATGGTCCAACAAATCTGGCTCTGCAAAACATTGATGAAATGTTTGAAAAGCATTCAATCACAACTATTGAGGACAATTCTTTCGAAAATAGAGATGAAGCAAAAAGGTGCTTAAAGTTGCTGAATAAGTTTTACGAAATCTTCAAGGATGACCCAATGGTCCTTAAAAATGGCTATGTACAAGAACTGAAAGTAGAATATTTCATTCTATCCCTCTACTTGCTTCTAAGACACTTAGACACGTATTACGCATTCGGCAGGGACAAGTATGAAATTTTTAAAAATTTCGTATATGGTTTCTATCAAAGATGGAAGAAGGATGACCCCGAAGACACAGATCTAATACGCTTTAGAGAAAACCGTCGACAGACCAAGGAAAACATCGAAACACGCGATATGATCTTAAGAGCGATATTCTTTAATCAACATCCAAACTTGTTGTTAAAGGATAGCCAGAGAACGTTCAATGAGGTCCAAAGGATAGCGATATACAGGAGAGATAAGGGCTTATGCCAAATATGCCTAAAAGAGGGAAAGTCACCCCCGGAAGCTTTGGTTTCTTGGAGCGATTACGACGCAGACCACATAGTCGCCCATATCAAGGGAGGAGTAACTCAGCCGGAAAATGCCCAAGTTCTGTGCAAATATCACAACCTTCAGAAAGGCGGTAAGTAAGAAGTCGTTCGTGCATCCATTCCAACAACTAAACCTATACAGACGTACTATTCGCTGACGGAAAAAGGACAAGAAATTACCAAACGATTAAGCAAGATAAAGGGTGTTCTTTCTTCTTGAACAAGACCCATGTTTCAAATAATGGGATGTCAAGTCTTCTGTCCATTTTTTATCCATTCAAAGACTTCTTTCTTAACCATAAACAAAGGCATAAAATCACAGCAATATTCATTCTGCTGGCAAGCTATCCTCAAGTTTCTTGAGAAAATCATCATTCCAATTAAGCAAGATGTCCCAATTGTTCTTTAAGGGGTTAAGCTTTGAGAAAGCTCGTGAAGAACCCCACTTTGCTAGAAATATTGTCGGGACTAGGTAAAAATCTAGAGTGTTCATATCAACGCCTATGATGATGTCGTTATGTTCTGTTGTGTACTTGTATGTTTTGACTCCTGATTTGTAAGTGCGGTCTATTCCGCCTCTCCCTCCTGCCGTAAACCTGACACTCTTCTTAGATGTTGCCTTAATTTGGCAACGAAGTATTACTACTTTGCCATGAGGTTCTTTGAAGGCACTAATCAATAAGTCATATGGTTCTCCTTTTACAGCCATCATGGATACGTTAAACCCTAACCTTACCAAAATACCAGCTACGATGTATTCATGTGCATCGCCAAGTAGAGCCTCAAACTTACCTTTTAGTCTGCCAGTAACATTGAGGTCTGTTATCTTCCTTTCCTTAGACAGCATAAAAAAGAAATTTCTGCGCTACTTCCTCTTAAGGTTTCCGAAGTATTACTAAGTTTTCAACTAGTATTCTTTTGTCATTCAGCTTGGTTGCTGGATTTACACGATAGGAAAACATCCTTCGAGCTACTATGGTGTCAACTAGTGTAATCTCATGAATCCATCCCAATTCAATGAAGTGTTCTGCAAAAATATGGTCAATTGGAACAGCATGTCCTCTCATGCTTGTACGACCTACAAAAAGGAACAGATGAGATGATATTTTCTCTTGTAAACGAGTTAATGCACCTAATACTCCCCAAAAATATCTGTCAAAGACTTTACGTAGATGGTTTTCATCTATGGCATTTCTCCATTCAGAGAAAGTTTCAGAATGAATAGGTTGAGGTTTTACGTCTCGATATGGAATTTCCAGTTTGCTTAGTTTCTTGATATAATCCTCTGAACGACCTAGCCAGAACAAATCCATTTTGGCTTGACGGATATATTCTTGAGACTGTAAATAAGGTGGTGAAGTGATGAGTATGTCCTTTTCTTCTTCAAGGTTCAAGGTTAGGGAATCTACACCACCTTTAACAGTTGCCTTAGTCTGTTTCGGTGAGAGCATTGAATATTCTTCAATTCCCTTGATGACTTTCCCTATCTCGTCTTCTAGCATTTGAAGGAATCTAGTCTTCCAATCGTTGATTAACAATGAATTGATTCGTTTTTCAGATATTGGAGACTTGGAAAGCTTTTGCCTTTGCATATCGTCATATGAGAAATAACGTGTAGCTTTGAGCAGAGGTATGGTTAGCAGAAGTTTGAGGTATTCATCATCTAGGGAATGGTAGAAGCCCCATGCTTTGAACAAAAGAGGCAGGAATTCCTTTGGAAACCAATAATCAAGGTTTGACCAGTCAGGTACAAATTTTTCATCACAGGTAGCCATTTGATGGAGAAATTCCTTTATATCTACTTCTTCTGGCTCTAACATAGCCACACTATGCAAAGTCTCCAACATGGGATTCAAATCCCAGAGTTCATAATCATAGCCATAAATCCTTGATACAACACCAACCGTTCCATAACCAGCAAAAGGGTCAAAGACCTTCATCTTGGGACGAGCATAATGTTCTAGCACATAAGCTATTACATGAGGAATGAACTTGGCTGGATATCTGTAAAGACCGAATGTTCCATATGTTGTGGAAGGAAGACTCACCAATTCACGAAACAGAACCTTTCGTTCCTCAGCCAACATGTTGTTTTGTTTTATTTGAGAGCCTCCTCTTTGATGTAGGATTTCTCAGACAAGTATGATATAACAATGTTCCTCACAATTTCTGAATCAGTATCTCCTATTGTCCCTCTTAACTTTTCTACAAGTTTCCATTGTCCATTAGAGAAAGTAACTTGAACCTTTCTTGGCATTAAACTCTTCTCCAACACTCTCTAGAGAATCTTAATGGAATGCACTAATATTCTTTTCGGTTAACCTTATAAAAACTATGCTTTAAGATATGTGTATGGCTCGAAAACTTAGAATGAAATGTTCTCATTGTGGTCATTGGAATCGTGTTCCAGTAAACAAGGTTTTCCTAGAACAAACTTCTCCAGAGCCTAAGGTTAAAGTTTTCATTCCCATGTATTTGCCTTTGCAGGCTTCTAAATGTGAAAAATGTGGCGAAGTCATCGCTCAGCCAAAAGAACTTATAAAGATTGTAAAGAGTGCGGAAATTTAGGCTTTTAATCAAGGTGTGTGGCAGCATGACCAAAACAAGTAAACTTTACTCTGCAATAGAAAACCGCAAACTTTGATTAAGCGTGCAAGCCTTTCAAGGCTCGCTTTCATTACTTCTTTGGCGTAAACTTCCTTCCTTCCGAAGGGAATATGGCAGAAAAAGGGTTTCATAAAGCGTGCATGACAATGTTTAATGAATGCTTCTCTGATTGCTTGTATTTGTTCTTCGCTTAGGGTTTGCAGCTTATTCAAAACGTATTTCTCGCTCCCCAAAAGTTGAATGTTAAAGCTAAGCTGCTGCAGGATTTCTGCAATGGCTAAAAGAACAGCAAGGATTTGGGAAAAGACAAAGGAGGTAAATCTGAGAAAGGCATTGAAGATGTGACAAGCGCGGATTAGTTTTCAAGAATGTGGCACATATCTTTTGGAAAAAGTGTTCGATAAGTTTTAAATACTTACGAATTAATACTTGTATGCATGAGTAAGCATAAATCGGATCCTAAAACTAGACAAACAGTAACAGTGGATAAGGACGTTTTAAATAAAGCAAAGAAGGTGTGTGAGGATAAGCACATCCCTCTCTCAGGAGCTATTGAAAATTTTCTAGATTTCTTCTCGAACCCCTGGGTTTATTGCTTCAAATGTAGTGAGAAGTTCAACGTGGGGAAAGCGGAGTTATGCCCTAAATGTGGGTGGCTTAAATGCCCCAAATGCGGCATTTGCAGGTGTGGTTTAGATGAAACCACGGCAATTGCTGTTTACCATATGAGGAAGGTTTACGAGGACCTTTTATCTGGAAGGGTGAAATAATGAAAATCACGCTGGATTATGCTTTGAAACTTAACCCTAAGCTTAATCCAGATTTGTTTATTTCCGATCCTAAACTTGTATTGAAAAAATTGGAGCAAACTCCCATAAAAGATTGGTTAGATTTCATTTCTAATAAATACGAAATACAAAGAGTTGAAAATCTGATTTTGATTCCCTGCTCTTTCTATAAGCCCTACGATCCTCCTCATGATGAATTTTACAGGAGAATTAATGATCTAAGAAAGAGAATGAAGAATTCAAAGTTCATTACAGTATCTGTTCCTTTAGCTCTTGAACCGGAAGAGTTCTGGAGTTTTCAGTGGAATGGTTTTAATCTTATTTATGATTGCCCTTTTTTCCCCTGGATTGAGAAGTTTGGGTACACGTGGGAGGAAGTGATACAGCAAGAGGTTTTCGCCAGATTAGAATATGTTATAGATAAGTTCTTTGAAAGAAATCAAGATAATATTGGAAGATTGGTAGCTTTCTTTATTCCAAGTTCTTTTGAATTGAAATTAGTGAAAAAGCATGCAGATTTTGTAATACTTAAACAAGAACCGAAGGTGGAAGTTTCTTATGACAACAACACCTCTGAGGTTTACTGTCATCCGAAGGTTTGGAATGAATTCCAGAATTTTCTGAGGAGTAATGGGATAGTTGAATGAGGTTAAACCATGAAAAAGCTTGAGGAAATTGAGTTGGTCGATGTTCAGAATGAGAGACCCGAAAATGAAATCGAATTGGAAAAAGTAGGCATTGAAAGTTTGAAGAAGTTTGTCATGATAAAAAGGCCGAGTAAAACTTACCATATTATAGCAACGATCAACAGTTACATCACCTTACCTTCTAACCTTCGAGGAGCGCATATGAGCAGGTTCATAGAATCGATAAATGATATACCTGCGGAAGCAAACTCGATCGAAGAATTAGCTGAGATAATCTCAAAGAACGCTTTGAAAAGGCATAAACTCGACTGTTACACGGAAGTTTCGAGCGATCTTCCGTTTGAAAGAGTTAGACCTAATGGAGAAAAAGAAAGTGCGATCGCGAGAATGTTTGCGAGGTTCTCAACTCGAAACAATAAGAAATCTGTCGGTGTTAGTGTGACTGGAGTTCTAGCTTGTCCTTGCGCGAAGGAAATCTGCGGTGGTCTTACTCATAATCAGAGGGGCGTTCTCACAGTTGAGATTGATACGTCTGAGAATTCGGCAGAGTTACTGGATATTGTAGGAATGGGTATGCAAAGTTTTAGTGCTCCGACTTTTTCATTGCTTAAAAGGCCGGAAGAAAAAGAGATTGTGGAAAAAATTCACCGGAACCCTAAATTTGTGGAAGATGTTGTGAGAGATTGCGTTCAATTATTGAGGGAAAAGTATCTAGGAAGGTATTGTAGAGTAAAATGCGTCAGTTTTGAATCGATTCATGATCATGATGTTTGTTCTGAATGGAATGGAGTTTTGTAGGGTTATAAAATGTATAGGTTAAGGATTGAATCTCACTTTGATGCTGCGCACAAACTTATCGGTTATGAAGGGAAGTGTGCGGAACTTCATGGTCATACCTGGAGAGTGGAGGTTTTTGTTGTTGGGGAGAAATTGACTGACGTAGGAATTCTTGTTGACTTTAGTTTACTCGAGAAGAAATTGAATGGGATAATCGAAAGACTTGACCACAAGTTATTGAACGACCTTAATGAAATCGGAAACCCCACATGTGAGAACATTTCTAAATACATCTTCGAGAATTTGAAAGATCTACCGAAGCAAGTTAAATTGGAAAAGGTTAGGATATGGGAAGGCGAAAAAAGTTGGTGTGAGTACTATGAAGTGTAAGATTGGAGTCGTGCTTTTAAGCGGAGGTTTAGATAGTACAACTACTGCGGTTTTTGCAAAAAGTTTAGGCTACGAGATCCATGCAATCACTGTTCACTATGGTCAAACATTAAGCAAGGAAATTAAATGCGCTAAAGAAGTTGCTAAGAGGGTGGGAATAAAGCACAAAATAATCGACATTTCGCCTTACAAAGAAGTAGCTTGGTATTCCGCTCTGACACATCCAGAACTTTTTGAAGTCCCGAAAGAGAGAAGCATGGAAGAAATGGCAAAAACCATACCAATAACCTATGTTCCTTTAAGAAACACATTTTTCTTGGTTTTAGCCGCAGCATACCTTGAGTCTGAAATTTTGTACAAGATCGAAAAGGAAGGCGTTAAACCAGAGGATATAGAAGCTAGAATTTTCATAGCCGCAAACGTTCTGGATTATTCTGGTTATCCAGACTGTAGGCCAGAGTTTTATGAAAAAATCAATGAGTTAACGAAGTTAGCCAGCAAAGTGGGCACTCAGTATAAGGTTGAGATGAAAATTGAAACTCCGTTACTTTTTAAAAATAAAAAGGACATAGTTGGGCTTGGAACTAAACTGAAAGCTCCTTTAGAATGGACCTGGAGTTGTTATGTTGGTGGAGAAGTTCCCTGTGGAAAATGTGACTCATGCCTGTTAAGAGCCAAGGGATTTCAGGAAGCTGGAATTGAGGACCCACTTCTTTTAAGGTTGAAAAGAGAGGGAAAAATGTGAGAATTTCTGAAATCTTCCATTCTATAGAAGGGGAAGGAATAGAGGTTGGTAGGCCCGAGATTTTTGTTAGGCTAGCAAAGTGCAACCTAAAATGTACGTGGTGCGATACGAAGTATTCTTGGAATGATGGAAAAGAAATGAGCGTGAATGAAACACTAAATGAAATTGCAAAGTATCCTTGTAAGAGTGTTTCAATCACCGGCGGTGAACCTCTACTCCAAAAAGAAGAGTTGGTTGTATTAATTCAACAACTCAAGAAATCGAGTTATTGGATACAAATAAACACCAATGGAACTATTCTTGATAAGAAAATTTTTGAATCAGTAGACTTGGTTAGCATGGATTGCAAGTGTCCATCCTCAGGAACGAAAAGTGAGCTCGATGTACTCAAGAAAACCAAGGATTTATTCGCTTCCAAATCCCAGTTCAAATTCATCATATCAAATGAAGAAGACTATCAGTATGCCAAAAATATTGTTACGTCTTTACTCAAAGGTGCTCCAAATGTGATTTTTCAACCAGAATGGGATAGCAGAACAATTTCTAAGAAATTGGCTGAGTTAGTTATGAAAGATCAATTAGATGTAAGAATAATTCTCCAACAGCAGAAAATAATATGGGGTGTAAAAAGAGGGGTGTGAAACCTTCCAGCATAGCCTTTCATATGCTTTCATGAATTGCCAAGTAATAGTAAGCTTTTTGGCCGACTGGCAAACCCTCTCGTTCTTTTGCCACTTCAAATTTTGGAGATAGTACAGCATCTTTTCCTTCTAGTTTCATTTTCTTCTCGCTCAATGGACTTTTCTTTGCAAGTGTTGTAATCGGCGCCCCGCTCAACTCAATCTTGCCAACATTTTCCAGATAGGTAGCGCGTAACATCTCATCGAAAACTCTACGACTGACCTTTAACTCCTCACATAAGTTTTCCCGAAGAGTTGGTATCTCTACGAAAATTCCCCTTCGCCTTTTTGAAACAGAGAGTTCGCGATAGCATTTAACAAGGCCATCTTTGAAAGTCTTGGAATTAGCAATTCCGTTTCTTATCAAGTAAAGACGCTTGGTAAAGAGATGCCGCTGAATGACGCCCAACCTTTCGCACCAGTCAGAAAGGACCTCTACAGCTGTCTGGTTCAAGCTTGACTTGCGGTTGACAGATTCTTCTCTGATCTCATTTAAAGACAAACCTTTACTGTCGCAAATGTGAGCTTGCAATATGTGAATGAAGTCTCGGTAGAATTGGTAATTCGCTAGAAAATATTCGTGAATTTTGTTCCAATGATCATTTTCAAAATACTTCAAAAATTCCATTGCTTTACCGCTTGGTACATAACCATCCTCAAGATGTGCCAACAAGCCCATCTTTTCTACTTCAAGAACAATTTCCTTAGCTCTCGAAGAACTAACACCCAATTTTTGAAAAACGACAACCGTGTCTATTCGTTTTGCTTTCATTGCTAAACTGCAGACTTCTATCACCCTTCTTAGTGTCACAGGCCGAATTGTTTTCCTTTCAACCATTTCAACCACCTGCGAAACGGAAACGCACTCTACGTTTTGCGTATTCAAACGCTTTCTTAGCCCATTTCGCCTTCCTGAAACGGACAGCGAGATGCTCTTCGACTCTTCTCTCACGAATTGCCGTTTTCATTTGCTCTATCTCTTTCCACAGTGTCCACAGATTATGAAAAGTGAGCAATTCTCGACTTTTCCTCAATTCTGCTAGAGAGTGTTTTTGGCATATTGGACATTGGCATGGAGACTCAGAATCCTTAAGGTCTCTCATCTCAGTACGCCCGTAGCCAGGAATCGAAAAATTCCTTTTTCCTGAAGCCACCACAAAGTAAGAAGAATCAAAAGAATCAACGCCCAAGTAAGTCAGAAGATGAACAATAATCGGGCTTCCTAACCCGTAAACGTGTAGTGGAACATCACCAGCTTCCAGCTTTGCAGCCAAAATAAGGTCCAATAGAAGCCTGTAGTTACTGTATCTAGGCATCAAACTACCTATTGCAAAACCGTCAAAACTACCTTGTTTCCTCAAATGCTTCACGGCGTTTCTAAGAACAATAGGGTCGTATCCGTTTATGCTTGCGAACAACAGCATTTTCGAATCTTTTCTCAATGACAACGCGAGTTTCGCGTTTTTTATTGTGCGGACAATATTGTTGTTTTCGTACAGCGCTTTGCATTGGATTGGATAATCTAAAGTGGAGGCTATGTCAAATCCCATTTTCTCTTGGATTTCGAGAACCTTTTCAGGCTTAATCGTCAGTCTGTATTTCTTGTAAATAAAACCACCACTATCTGCAAAGGCAATTCCAAAGAACCTAACGAAACGGTGAACACCGAGTTGTAACATTGTACCCAAATGTCCGCCCCTATTCATTGAGAGAAAGGAAGCATTGAACATTGCTGTGTTTATATGTGGAAATTTCTCCCAGTATCGTGGAGTGTTCCAACCGCCTTCAGCTCCAAGATTATGCACCGGGAAAAGCGCCGGAGTTTCCATTTTCCCGTGCTTTGTATCGAGTATACCTATTCTCGCTAGGCTGTCAGAAGCTGTTATCTGAAACAAGTATGACACCTTGAATTTAGATTACGTTGCCTTGGGCAGCGCAGAGGTCTCAAAAAGATCCGGTAGCATTTCCTTCAATTTCTTTGTGTTTATTATGGGAAAGCGCGTATCTGCTCCTATGTCTATTGCTTGATTGCATATCATCAACATGCGGCGAATATTTCCCTCCGCTGCCTTTTGTATCTCGATAATAGCGTCTTCGGTGAAGGGAAAAATATCGGTCGGTGGATCTGCGTTCTTAATTCGAAAATGTTGAAGATAAGAGGAGATGAAGTTGCGCAGGTCTTCCTTGTTTAGCGCCCTTAATGTAACTTGCCTGAAAATTCTTTCAGAAAACGCGTGATACTCCTTAATTATATCGACCCATACATCAGGGGCGCATCCAATGACAAGACAAAGTCCTTGAGGGTTAAGGTCCATCAAGTGGCGAATACTGTTCAGAATCTTTTGTTTCAATAGAATATGAAGATACTCAATAGATTCGAACTCATCAATCAATATGCAAATCAATTTGTTTCCGAGCAACGATAAAATCCGCTTCAAACTCATGAATGCTCTTAACGCCTTGTCATCATTATCGATCAACATTACTACATCGAGTTCCTTTCTGTGTTCAAAAAGGACAGGTTCCCCGCACAAGTATTTCCATGCGAGAAACTTGCATTCTTCTAAGGTTAATTTGAGAAAAGCTGTTGCGAAATCAGTGTATTTTATTTCATTCTGTAACCTTCTTTTCCCGATTTCGAGGATCTCTGCAAGAAGCACGTCGCCTTCATTCACTTTCTTTTTGAGATTTTCTTCGCCCGTGGCGAACTCTAAGAACTTCCAGACCAGATTTTCTAAACGGTCAAATCCAAGTTCGCACATGAAGTTTGAGTATAAGGAAAGGAATCTTTCACCGGGGCTTGCTGTGTAGACGGCAAGGATGTTCTGCAGTTGGGTTTCCATCTGTTTCTTTATGTATTTCAGCGTATGTGTCTTTCCGTTTCCATAGCTGCCGACTAGTACAATATGCGAGGATGTGCCGTGCAAAGACGCCTTTATAACCTCTTCAATCATTTTCAGTTCCCGTGCTCGGTCAGTATAAAGTGATAGGGTTTCGTCGGGAACGCCAACATATGGAAACGGATTGCGGTCAAGCCCGTATTTTTCGTAGGTTTTGCTTCCGGATCTAAGGTCTAACAAGACAACTCATCCAGTTTAGCTTATGTATCATTTTGGATACTAGTGACATTTATGACTTAAAGGTATTTAAGTCTAACGGATGATACTGGTTCCATAGATGACTTAATTTGGAAATTAAACTCGAAACCAGTGAACACGGAGTAAACGTTAGAAAAAGAGGTGGTTCTCTAATTGTCAGGATTCCACCTGATATCGCAGAGCAATTCAACATTAAAGAGGGTCAACTTACACTTGTTTTAGTAAACAAAGAAGAGAAAATCGTTGCATACAAGTTTTTGCAGAAGAAACAATAGGTTTGCATTAAAAAGTGTGGCTAAGCTTTTATTTTCTCTCAGGTATCTTTCAAAGAGAGAGCATCACTGATTAGGGGAATGGCGTGAAATACTTTATACCTGAATGGGACGACCGTGTAGACCCAAATTATGACTTTATCAACGATAATCATTCCCAAAAGCATAAGAAAAACCCAGTAGCGAACGGTGCCTATTTATGGGATGTGTTTGGTCTCTCTAACGTACCAATTGACGGCGTCCTTGTTTCTCGCATGACAATTGCGCAAAACAAAAAGAAGTATGAACAAGCCGTGCAGGAAGGGATCCACAAGGTTTTGCGACTCCCGCCAGACTTCGAGATTCTTGGGGATTGTGGAGCCTTTGGTTATGTGGACAAGAAACTCCCACTGTTCGACCCGATAGAAATTCTTCAATACTACCACGATTTAGGTTTCAACTACGGAGTGACTGTTGATCATTTGGTCGTTGCGCAATTTGAAAAAGACAGAGAAGAGAGAATAAGAATTACCTTCCAAAATGGAGTTAAAGCTTATCAAGAATGGCTAAAAAAATTCAAGGAAGATTTTCAGCTCGTTGTAGCTATCCAAGGATGGGACGTTTCAGATTATTTAAAAATGTATAGAGATTACTTAGACCTAGGGGCTACTTACCTCGCGTTCGGAGGTTTAGCTCGTTCACCAACATCATTTTCACTTAGACTAATTGATGAGCTAATAAAAGAGATTAAGGGCTCTACAAGAATTCCGAGTTACCTTCACTTCTTCGGTTTGGCCAGGGTTGCTTTGTTTCCACAGTTTCAAGAGTTAGAAGATCTGGGAGTCGAGGTGGGGTTTGATTCGGCCTCCTATCTTCGCAAAGCATGGTTGTCTACCGCCGCTGCGCAACTGAATTATTTGACTCTCGAGAAAAGAGGCTATACCGCTATCAGAATCCCTTTTGTGAACTTGAAGGATCGTCGAAGGAAGAATCAGACACCCTTGGAAGGAACCTATGAGAAGCAGTTGCGGTATCTGGAACAAGAGTGCTTGAATAGATTACGACAATATGATAGGGGTGAGACTCATTTTGAAAGCGTCATATCTATTCTGTCTGAGTTTAACAAAGCACTCGGCAAGGGACCAAAACTTATCAAATTCTACGAACGAACCTTGGAGGATCAACCTTGGAAAATGTGCACCTGTCCAATTTGCAGAAAGCTAGGAATTGATGTTGTTATATTCAGAGGAAACAACAGGAACCGACGTAGAGGGTTCCATAACACTTACGTGTTTTATACAATACTCCAAAATCCGGAATTGTGGCAAAAAGCCCTCAAAAAGAGATTAGTTGAGCATTTTGCTGATTTGGCCACTCAAAAAAAGGGCGAAAGGGTTCTAATAATAACAGAATGCACAAAAGAAAAACAAGGTTACGATGCTTCCGTAAAGAGCACTGCAAAAGAAATGTATAAGGGAAGGCTATTCCAAACAGTTAGGAAATACTGCGAGGCAATGAAGTTTGATTATGTTATATTCTCGGCCAAGTATGGGCTTCTCTTTCCTGACGATGAAATTGAAGGCTACGAAAAGATGCTGAAAACTAAGGAGGACGTTAGACAGATACAACCGCTTGTTGAGGAAAAGTTGAGACCATTGCTTCATAAATATGATAAGATAATCGTCATCGCTGGTAAAACGTACAGAGATGTTCTTCAGAGTTTGATGGATGAAAGATTTTTCGTAATAAAGAGCAAAGGCTATGGTGATTTATGCAGGATAATCAAGAAATCTACTCCATCTTCACTAACGTTGCTGGAATTTGCCTAGTGAACGCGCTTATTCATTCGCAGAAGCAACACAGTCAACGTTGAAGCAAGTGATTTTATTCTGTTTTCTTATAGCGGCGTCTTCCACTATGTCATGGCTAAAAGTAATAACTTGTCTCAGATTTCCTTTTGTTGCCTTGACCAATCTTTTCACGACGCTAAAGGTAAATGGACTAATCCCATTACACCGCTTTTTGTCTCCGCTTCTGGCGCCTGTTAAATATTCTAATATTACCTTTTGGATGGAACCAATAGTCAATTTAGACGTCGAAGTCCTGTAGTAACGTGTTCCTTGAAGTAGACGTCTATGACATGAAACTCTGCACAAACTAGAAGCAATAATGCTTTCTTCCATCTGATTTCGGGAGAGCGCTGCAGAGGAGAAAACGTAATTACATTTGAAGTGAGTAGCTTCGTCAAATTCTTCCAGTTTTTCTATGAAACTATTACTATATCCTGGCATTGCTTCCCAGCGATTCTCAAGGTTGTCCATGATAATGAGAGGTCTCTTTCCTTTCGTGTTTCTCAATAGGTTCATTAGTGTAGCGAATATCTCAGCTTTCCTTGAGGTTTTAAACAATTTACAGAATCCATCTTCAAGATCTGTAAGTACCTGAAAGATACGTCGTGCGGCATCCACATTCTCGCCGGTAGCTGCAACGCGGGATAATACGTGGTCATACATTCTCTTACGATTATATACTAATGTTTCTTTTTCTAAATTAATTCCCAAAGTCTCCATGATATCAATTATATTGCTAATGTATCCACGGAATCCCATCCACTCTAAATAGCGGTCCAGTAAGTCAGAGAAGCCTCCTGTCGTGAATGCTTGGACGAAGACCGGGAAAAAACTAGAATTGTTTTGGTTGGAAAGTTCAAATAAGAAAGCTGATTTGCCCGACCCCCTTTCCCCATTAATGAAAAATACGCGTACCCCCCGCTTTTTTTCGGATTGAGAAAAGAAATCGGACAAACATCGAAGTTGACGCTGAAACAAGTGCTGACAGCAGGCATATCTTTGAGAAGTAAAAAGTGAGAACACTGGAATGCTGGGAAAAGGATTTCTCTCTAGGCCTAGAGTTGAATATCGGTTAGAAAGAGAAGGAAGTTCTCCCAAGTAATCCTCGTAAGACAAGATTGAGGCCCGATAAACTTATTCGGTTCTAATTATCCGACTCGGAAAAGGGGCCTCTTTCTCTTCTTCGGTTTCTGCTTCCTCTTCTTCAGGTATCACTAGATGCTCTTTCACAAAATCCACGTCAATCAATTTGACTTTTTCGTATTCAGTAGCACTTTCCAAAATGCTGTAAAGTGCATTTAATAGGTATCTGGGAACGCCATTTATTCCGTCGGCTTGGCAGATGTATTCAATTGCCTGTTCTGTAAATGGGAAAAGATCAGGGATACTTTCTTTTGTTTTGACAGTTTCCAGATATTTCCTTGCAAGAATTTTCGTCTTATCGGATGTCAGAGGCCCAACTTCTATTATTCTGAATTTATCCATTGGCAGGGCGTCAAGAACCTGAGGATAATTCAGTTTGAAATAGTTTATGAGATCTGGATACGTTGTGGAAGCTATTGCAACATAGCCCTGAGTCCATATGGCGAATTGCTTAAGCTGAGACGCCGCTTTATCCCTCTGAGACTTCGTAAAGTTGAAGCGGTATTCATAGTCTAGTTGATCCAAGAAGAGATACGTCATTCTGTATCCGGCAAGATAAAAGGTCTTAATCAAATCCGCAAGTGCCTGAAGTCTCTTTGCTTGCTGGACCTTGTCGGTTAAGACAGCATAACCGACGTGAGAATCAACAATCATCTTGACCAATCCATCTCGAACTGGACTTGTTATCCCATTCTCGCTCAGAAGAGTCTTTGTGACGGCCTGGACATTCTCATATGTTAACTTCGAACCCTCAACCTCCTCCTTCTCATCTTCTTCATCATCCTCTTCGTTAACTTTCTTCAAAACTTCTACAAAGTTGGCCAAACTATCCTTCGTCTTTAGAAATACAGGGTCAGTCTCGCTTTCAAAGAAGCGGTCCCAATATTGACAGACCGCTTTATACGCCAGTCTTCTTACGAGATCTTCGAAAAAAGGCATTCTTAATTGCCCAATTATATTTGAATAAACGTACGGAAAACCTGTTCCAAGCTCCGAATAAAGTGCAACAGTATCTTCTCTCTTTCTCAGTTCTTGCCATATATAGATAAGGATCGCCGTTTTGCCTATTCCAAACCGACCTGATAGCCAGATGTTGCCAGATTCTCTATCCTTGTAAGCTGGTTCAATCAACTTCTTATGGATTTGCAAAATCTCGTCTTTCCTAGCTTCCCAGCTAAACCTTTCAATAATTTTTGGAAGATCCGGGTGTCTTTCTGCTGCTATAGCTCTTGCTGGAAAAGGATTTCCTGACAGCCCGAATTTTGCATATATGTTATCGGTAGGCCCCATCTTTTTTATAAATTCTGTATAATCTTCTGATGTCAATCTATTCCACCTTCAGTAGATAATAGGGTGTTCCCTTGTAGATAAAAGACTTTTCCCATCCACCCGTCAACTGTTTTCTTAACTCTGCTGAGCCCAAGCCGAGTTTTATCCTAGTTGGATAGGTAGTTAGGCATTTACGCAAATTTTCGTCAAATTCGTTGTTAGTCATCCTCAATTTCTTACAAACTTCCATTCGAATCGTAGGTATTGATGAGTACATTATAGGATCAGCTCTAACAAGGGCTGCATGAGTATTTCTTAAGACATTCAAAAAATCAGCAGTTGGCCAGATTACCTTTACAAACAAAAATACTCGGCTAGACTCAACATTGACGACCTCTTTTAATATCCCAGGATGCTTTTCATCCTCGGAGACAAGGAAATCGCCAGTCAACCTGCATTTCTCCAAAAGAAAATGAAGATTGACTTCCTTAACCTCAACCTTATATTTTTTGTTTGCGGTGGAAAGTATTCCTAGTTTCACACCTGCGTATAACAGCTCTGAAGCAGCCCTTGCTGTCATATTCAACGATTTGGAAATACCTTCAATTTCGCTGCCATCTTCTTCAGAGTTGGACCGCTGCAATAGCTCACCCATATGCATAATCTCTCCTACAGAACATACAATTCTGGTCAAGTAGAAGCCGTGTTTTGGTCGTATTTTGTAGTGCATCTTCGGTAGCTGGATCTTTAATTTGAGTGGGAAATCGTTGAAAAAACCAAAAAAATCGCCCCAGTCAAACATCACGTCCATAGAAACGGGATTAGTGAAACTGTAGGCGCCGCTTTCGAGATCAAATCCTAAGAACAAGGCGTCATCATAGCCTACTCCTTGCAGTTTAGGCACTTTTACAGTAACCATATCAAGACACGCATTTTTCTTTTGACAGGATAGGCATTGCTTACGTTTAAGCTCACACGGGATCTTTTCGATGACCAGGTTGACGTGGTCGGTATTCCTGTTTCTTGTACGGATGAAGATCTTACTAGGGTGAAAAAGTAGATCGGTTCGTGCTCGAACTATGCTATCAAACAGAACTACTCGCGCATCCGCATCCTTTTTCTGTTGAAAAGATTTTCCTATGCTAATAAAGGTATCAGTTGGTTGGAAAAGCCCACTCTGGTTGGTTCCCGAGAACAAGTTCCAGCGTATACAAGCATTAACAATTTCAGCCGCCATCCCTCTTTTCATGAATCCGCTTTTTACTCTAGCACTTAGTCTATTGGAACCAATTCCTCGAATTGAGGTGAGTTGTGCTCTTTGGACTTCGGACTTCTCCCGCCATTTTCTGGCGTATTCTCTGAAGATTTTGTTTTGCCAATCTTCGCGAGAAAGCCTATCGTGAACTGATATCTCCATGGTCAAATTGAGCAAATATTGAAGTTTTGAGAGTCTTCCGACGCTTTTCGATCTGACACCTGCTCTCTTTGGCAATTCCAATGATCTTCACATCCTCAACATAGCTTGGTATATCAGATAAACATACCTATCAAAAAGTCTCGACCCCGAATGGACGCGGAGGTCCTTTTCAGGATCAACTCTCCTAAAGATAACTCTCCTAAATGCAACCAGTTCTTGAATCAATCTCTTTGCTTCGTTTCCATTCTTCGTCGCCTTTTCTAGTAGAACGATACAACTTTCTACTGGCGGAAGATCCTCAATTCTCAAACTAAATCGGGTTTTGGTGACTTCGCGAAACCTTTTGGAAGGCCCTGCTTGCAGTACGAGAATGCCATAGGTCAAACCATACAAAAGCGCATCTTTCTCTACAGGTCCCGCTGATATCAATACTCTATAGAGATTTAGTGAGGAATCCCGCTTCTTAAGGGCCAAAAGTATGTCTCGTGATTTCTGGTTAAATAGCATGATTTCATTCCTTGATGTTCTAAGCCTTTCATGGCACTTACACTCCAAGAGTACTATGTCTTTTCGCCTTCTGAGAGACCGAATAAACATGCCGTCGTTCTTGTGCGTGATTCCGGAAAGCCCCCTAACTGTTTTTAATGTGAGGTAAGGAATGTAGTGCAGTTTTGTCTCCATGAAACGGCTCACGTTTGCTTCAAAAGTATAACCTTGGTCCACGTAACTAGGTCCGACGATACTCCTGAATCGAGGAATATTTGACCATAGAAGATAAGTATCTCTTAATGGAAGCGTCTTCTCAATTTCCTCACTTTTCTGAGAGTACAATTGTCTCTCTCCGCGGATATTTGTATTGCTTCAAAAATATGAGTATTACCATCGATTCTCAACTCTAACGCCGAACCAGTAGTTTTAAGAACGTATCTACATCAAAGATACAATGTTTGGCTTGGGCAATTGGCTTTTTGAAGTCTAGGTCATAGAAATCAAATAGACTATTAATTATTTTTTCGGAAAATTCTTTCACGCTGTTTACCTCTTTTTCACGAAAAGTTTTGATACCATGAACTAGAATTGAAAGGTTTCTTAGGGATTGAACGTTTTTTACTAATTGTGGGTCAAGATTTTTGGCAAAGTCATCTTCTAAGCAAAGGAGGATTTTTACGCCATCGTTGAAAGTAATATGCCGAGGCAGTGCCTCAACTTCCAATACTTCCATTAGCCTTGCCTTATCTATTTTTAACAAGTCATAATTGGGAGAACTGGTATCCAAGCTGTATTTGTTCAATAACCGGTACTGAACACAACCTTCTATTACTCGGTAGAACCGTATGGCTGCATCGCAGAATTTCCCCTGGGTTATCTGCGAATAACCATTTAGGAACAAATCCAACAAAATATAGGGCGACAACGCAGTGACGTTTTTCGAGTCTATAAGAAGACTATCAAGAAAGCGCACATTTTCCAATAGTCCTCCGTGAAGATTGACAAACGCCTTAACTTCCTTTTCAAGTTCATCCATACCCGCGAGTATTTGCTTCGACATTCCACGTGCTTCTTTATACATGAGGTCGCCCCATGCCGTATAGAATTCGCATAAAGCTATGATTAGTTTGAAAGCTTGGATACTTGATAGGAATCTAGAGTGCTTTTGAGTATGCTCGAAAACAAGGGCAGCGAATCTGTAATCTCCTCTGTTGAAACTTTCAATTGCAGCTAGAAGATCTAGGATAGCGAAGTCTTCACAAGGACCTAGTAAGATTAATCCATCACTTGAGGCATGTTTCACGTAGACTTGTAGCTTAAGGAAACCGAATGTATGTACGGCTTGTAGGAAAACCTCTAATTCATCTCGCATCGTGCAACCGTAAATGCCGTTATCCTCGATACCTAAACTCTTCAACCAGTTGTATCCTTCGTGAATAGTTTTGCAGGCCGTGGTGATATTTAGCTCGTAGAGAAAGCTTACTCTTGCATTTGGATTCGAAGATGGATTGAACCTTTCAACGTCAATTATTTCTTTGAGTTGATTAGGCATGACAATTATATAATAATAGTCAGATTCCCCTTCCAAGTATGGCAACTCTCTTAGAACATTGATGTCACAAAGAAAGCATAAATATCCTCTTCTAGCACTCACGACGGAACCCACCATGGACGTTGTCAGTCTTACACTAAGTCTATTCTCGCAAGAAAAGGTTTTTGTATAGCGCGCGCGCGCTACTAGAACCAAGAACTTAAAGAGTGTCCCGCTGTCCTTAACAAGATTCTCTTTCGAAAAACCCCATCCTTCAAATTCCTCGATCATTCCCTCGACTTTTTCCTCATTATACTTTTTAATTAAAAAGGACGCTATTTCTATCGAAGTTCGATCTTTCAATTTGAAGCATTGCAGCATATCATTCACCGAAGGGAGGTGTATCTTCGTCTGGACTGAACATCCTTACTTCGCCATGTTCATCAACTAAGTAACATAATAATCCTACTTTCTTCCTAAACCACTTAATTTTATCGAGTAAATTTCTGTAAACTTTGTTGTCAGGAAGACCCAAGGCAATTTGTAGTTTCTCATTTTTTGATTTGGCCAAGACAAGTTCTAAAAGAACTTCTCCAAACCAATGCCGAGCTTGCGTTGAGGGGTTAGTGCGTTTTTTCTGGCCTCTTTTCTTTCCTCGTTCATTTCACATTACGTCTCCAAACATGTCATCTGATTCTTCAGTTAGCTGGTCATCCCAGCACTCCCAACACATACCATCATAACTTTCATATTCTTCCTCATCAATCTCGCGACCACAAACAGAACAATAAAACTTCTCCTCATTTTCATCTTTAGCTGGAGCGCTATTTTGCCTTTTTTTGTGCTTCTTCAAATGTATCACCAAGAACTTTCGCTTCACTCTCACTCACAAACTATCACTAGATTTAAGTCAAACACTTAGATTCTAAACATTTATGAACTCAATATTCATATTTTAACTCAAAAAGGAATCTTAGAAGAAGGCCCTTTTTATTGCGGCGAGATGCGTGCGTTAGATTCGGAAAAATCCATCTTCAGCTTCCTCTTCTTCAATGGATGGTAAGCCTTTCTTTTCTCGCCAAAGGTTCCGCAGAACAATCAGCTTAGCCTGATAGAAGTATCCGCCTTCGCGAAGCTCTTTCCGTTCCGCCGTTATAGCCTTGAAATCCTCGCCCATCGTTTTAGCTTGCTCCATCTGATAAAGCTCCTGAGCCTTCTCCCAAATCATAGGTCTTACCCAATGCCAAAATTTACCAGGCTGCCTCTGCTTCGGCACGTAGATAACGCTCCATTGTTTCTTTTTGAGAAAAATAGGGGCAGGCGTCTGGTGTTAGCTGGTGTTGTTTGGCGAAGGCTCGGAGCATTTGACAGATTTTATGTGTGTTTAATGGGTCCTTTTGTCGGGTGTAGCAGGCTCGTGCAGCCATGATTATTGGCAGAAAAGAAATGAGGGGACAGTTGGGGCAGATCTTAGGTTCTGATTTCGACAATTTCTTCATACCTCAAAGTTTCTATTGCATTTTCGATTTTGCTGTCTGGAATGGGAAGGTTTACGATGTAATCTGCGATTCTTTTTGCTTCTTCTGTGGTTTCTGCTTCAACGATGAGGATTAATTCCACTAAATACTTGGGCATTATTTTCACCTCTTGAAGTGTTTTAGGGCGAAGCGGTTTGCCTTTGTCTGTTTTCTATGCATGTTAAGTCCACGGTAATAGTCTAAGAGGTGGCTGAACTCGTGGAGGAAAATGAAGCGGATGAGCTCGTTTGGGCTGTTGAAGGCGACTGTTTCGTTGATGTATTCGTAGCCGTGGAACGGGTGGAAAATCTGCTTTGTTCCGACTGCAAATTTCTGTGTGAATGGATAATTGATGTTTTTGTTTATGGCTATTGTGATTAGTTTTTGGGAGGGCTGGCATCTTCCGTGGAACGGGTGTTTGCCGTTTAGCCATCTAACTTCGACTTTCCAGTCTTCTAATGGCTGTGCAAGTTTTATTGGAAGCTCAAAGTCTTTTCCATATTCAACCTCCCAGCTTTCCCTGTTAACTAGGTCATCCAAAAAGATGGGAACGTCTATGTTGTTTTCAACTTTCATAAGCTGAGCCTCCTTTAAGTATCTCTTGGAATATTCATACGTAACATTTTACATATGTCCCTATCACTTAAGGGGTATATTTTCCTCATTTCCTTTAACAAGTTTACAAACTCTTTTTCATTTACAATTTTGTGCATTTTATTCTACCTCGCCTAAAACGTAGGCTAATTTTCTAAAAATGGGTTAGAGTCGCTTCCAAGCTAAAATTAAAGCTTAGAAAACGGCGGGTTTCACGTTTCCGTGCAGAACAGCGGATTTTCCATGTGAAAACTTTCAAAAGTCTTTTTCGTCTTTAGGTTTTCAGCGTGAAAGATGGATTGACTGAATGATGGGAGTTAACTTTGCCTGTTCTAAACTGTAGTTTTTTAAGCGGCTTTTCGTTGATTTATGTTGGTGGTTGGGTGCGTCTTAAACTTCTTGTCCTCTTTCTGACAGTGATTTTAGGAGTGTCGGTCATAAGCTTTCTCTTATACTCTGCAATTTACGGTGTCAGGGACGTTTCCATCAAAGACGTTGTTTCAGACTCACAGACCTTTGACGGCACCCGTGTTAGGCTGCGTGGCTATGTGGTAGACACAAGCATATACATGTTCGGTCCGAAATATGTGCTCAGAAACTTTGAAGAAAAAGCTGAAATTGCTTTGGGCGGGAAAGGCGGACCCGAAAAAGTCAACTTGGAACCTTACGTCAGCTTCGTCTTCGACGGAGAGAATTACACCAGGATAAGAGACATAAACGCAAGCATCGTTGGAATCGTGCGTTATATAGGCCTTGTAACGGATGCTCCACCCGTAAGTCTTGATGTTGAAGAAATTGAGCCAACAATAGACGCTTTGAAAACTATTCTGACAGAATTTCTGAACACCACAGACGTATCTAAAGGTGGATTGTATAATGTTGAAATTTTGGAAGTCTACGAACATAAGCTTGGCGGTCAAGTTGCGGTTATAAACTATACTACAGTGAATGCGGGGCACCCTCACTTTATGTGGGAAGCAATCGAGCATCATACCGCGGTGATCACTTTAAACGATAAAGGACAAGTGGTATCTGCATTTTGTGTCTGGGGCAGCTTCCATGATGGCAGAATTTGGGATTTACTTAACCAGAGGTGGATTGAAAAGTGAAGATGGACACTTTAGAAGCTATAAGGCTGAGGCCTTCGCGGCTTTTGCTTATAACGCTCTTATGTATCTTTTCAATTACCATCACAGTCTACACGATAACAGCCTATTCTGTAGCCCGTTACGTCTATGAAAACGAGGACAAAGTCATTTGGCGTTATAGCCCGCCAGGTTCATTTTTTCCATGGCCTAAAGAAGTGGGAATGTTCCCAGTGCTTTCAAAAATGAGCGAAATCGACTTATTCATTTATCAATACTTTATAAAGACGTGGTTGCTCATCGTTGTGACGCTTTCGATATGGATTGCCATAGGCATCTACATTGCCAAGTATGCGCTAACTTTGAGGCGCACTTTTCAGCGTCGAGGACATGAACCAAAATAAGTAAATTTTGTCTGTATGCTCGCAAAACAGAAATTGTGGTTTAACCATATTAGTGAGTGTGGATTGTTTGTGAGTAGGCGGAGGCTTTTTGACAGGCTTGAATGTAAGAATTGCATTTTTAAGGGTGGAAGCTACTGCTGGAACCAGTGCCCATATAATATTTGGCGAAAGCGGTACTAAGTTGTCTGTGTGTTTTGTCTGTTGCACCCTACGTGTTTAGGTTCTTGTATGCGTACTCTAAGGGTTTCCTCCATTTTTTCTTGAATTTTTTGAAGGCTTCCATGCCTTTTTCAGTCATTTCATATGCTGTTGCTCCTCTGCGTGCATACTTCGTCCGTGTCTCTTGCTCTTCTCCTTTGATGATGCCCCACTCGGATAACATGCCGAGTTGGTGATAGACTGTGCCTGCGTGTGTCTCTAACCCGAAACTTTTAACGTGAACCATGATCTCGTAGCCAGTCATTTTCTTTCCTTTTGAAAGTTCTATGAGTATGGTGAGAAACGAGAAGCTCTTACCAATGTTATTTGCAATTTCTGACATGTCAAATCACGGTTTCTTATGGTTCTTTTTTCCTATAAAACTTGTGATATTCAGTTATAGAAGTTATTTTCACAAAAGTTAAATTCTCAGAGCAAACATATGCGAGGCTTGCTCAAAAGAGAAAGGAGAAGGAAAGAAAATGATGAAAAATAAGAAAATGGTTTTAGTGGCTTTGGCTTTGATTCTTTGCGTAGGCATCGTTTCAGCGGCAGTGCTTGAATACTACGGAAGAATTGTAACAACCGTTGATGTTAAGCAAGCAATACTATTTGATGGTGAACCAGGTGAACATACAGTTTCATACGGTATCTATGCATCTGGAGGAGAACACTATCGCTTTGGACCCCATTCTTTAGAGAGTCAAACAACAGTTCCGATAGAACTACTATTCATGACTTCGTCCCCAATTGGAATTACAACGACATATACAACAATAATCACGGAAGGACCTGCATCAGAGTATGCAGACCCATATCACCAGCTTGTTGCGTTAGACGTTAGTGGAATGACATTAAACGAACTGGTTGCCTCAGATTTGGAATACACGGTCAACGTAATCTCTATCCCAGCGAGGGGATTTGCGCCTTGCATAAATGTCTGGATAACTAATGATGTCCATACTTACGTTGTTGAGAACTGGGGCGATGAATGGACAGGAATTTCAGCAGGACTGAAGACTCAAACATGGGGTGATTTAGTAGCTTGTGGAGTATCAATCCGAGATTACTTAGGTCAGCCTTGGGCGGACGTAACTGCTCCTCAACCTTTTGCTCTTGCAACATACGGAACTTGGAAAGTTATCGAGGTTGAAGTTAGAGCTCAAGGTGGAGCAAGTGCAGGGCAAGTGATAAGACCAGTTCAATTCAAAGCTGCTGGCGTAACAATTGATATTCCAAATGCAGATACTTTCGATACATTAATGTTACAACCAGAAGAAATGTTGAACTTCTATGTCTGCTACGACTTTGCAAAACTTATCGAAGCTAAAACATACACTATAACCACCACAGTAAAGCCTGCACCATAAATCAAGAAGGCATATATTCCCCATCTCCCCCATTTTTTATTGAAGGTCAAGCCTGAACGTGATGAAACTATGAACCGACAGTTAATGTTGCTCACTCTCGGCTTAATCCTTACAATTCCAGTTTTTCAAACACCAACGTTTTCCAGATATTTCAAGCCCCTTCAAGGCTTACACATAGTTAAAAATTTGCCTTTAAACATGGTTGCCGGCTCCACTTATGAAATGGAGGTTCGTTTTCGGAATCCTAAACGTGAAACCTTCAGAATGAACGTCACTCTGGAAATAACAGAAGAACAATTCAGTATGGGTTCTGGCGAATTCTCCGTAACGGGCACGTTATACGCTTGGGAAACTCCTCCTCCAGAAGAATACTGCGATGATTTAACCTTCGCAGAAGACAAGGTTGGAATTTTCTCCAACATCACACAGATAGTGCATGGGAAAACCCATAATCATTTAACAATCAAAATTTCTTCTGTTCCAAATTTAATGCCAGACACATACACGTTCACGTTAACCGTGACTTTACAATATTAATGTGGACAGGTGGCGCCGAAAGGCGGGCGGAAACTGGGCGGGGTCATTCCCGTATCACTCCGCCGAGAGTAAGCTTCCCAGTTTGTCCCTCTCCCACCCCACAAGGCTCAAAGCCATAGTCAGAAGCCGCAGCAAACCGAACAATTTTCAGAAGCTGTAACCGCTTATACATTCAAGTTTTCCCAGAAAAGATAAACCTTCGTCTGCAGAAGAAAGCCACAGACTTTAATTAAACGTGCAAGCCTTTCAAGGCTGGGAAGGAAAGCGTCTTATTATTGAGAGTTCAAGACGGTGACTTTCTCTATTTGCGCTACATGGCTGCCAGAATACGTTAACATTTGTTTGGCGATGGCGAAGCACTGCGGATTTGACATTTTAATCTCTGTTCCCTTCTTTTTCAATCTGAGTCCATTGGAGAAAGGGTTTGTTTTGGGAGCATGAGCATGGCTCGGAGGCGCCCATTTCAAATTTTAGAAACGTTGCTTCGGTTCTTTCCCTCGAGTTTTCTCATTTATCGCCTTCCTATAACAGTAGCAATCGAGTGGGTTGCCGTTGCAGAAGTGCTCAAAATCAAACTCTGAAATTTGTGCTGGCTGCCCAGCTTTTTCCATTTCAACACGTTTTTTCGGATACTCCATTACGAGGCATCTTTTTTACCATGCATTTTTGCGGCTGCGGCTTCTATTTCATATAGAAGAAGCCTCTATAACGGCTTTCCACAAGTCTTAAAAACAAAAACGTAACACACAATATGAGTTTAGTCGGGTGGAGTTGACTCTGCGTGCAAGGGAGCATGCTCTCGGCTCGTGCCTTTGCCTTGCGGGCACGTTAAAATTTTTGCTGGGCTGAGAGCGCGACGACCGCGTGATGAGCCCCGTCGTTGGAGAAAGGGGAATGTAAAATAGGAGAAAGGAGATGATATGAAAATGGACACTAAAAAGATTGCTGCAACATTTGCAATATTAATGATTGCTTTAAGCATAGCAGGATTCGCTTATGCTCACTGGGAGAAAATAGTAACAATAGACGGCACAGTAACGACTGGTACGCTTCACGTAATACCATCATTGCACGCTGAATTAACTCAAGACAAGCCTGTTGCTACGCTTGATTATGACGTGTATCCAGAAGAGAATGATATGGATATATGGCTTGACAATGTTTATCCATGCCTATGGGTAAATGGATGGATAGATTTTGAAAATACAGGCACGATTCCAGTGCACCTAGTGGATGTAGAATGCAGTGGTAATGAAACTCTTGAGCTTGTCTACGTTGGCTATAATGAAACTACTGGCTATTATGAGTATGCGGTGTGTGATGGTGAGCTTTCGATTGCCAACCTCTACGTGAAACCTTACTTCCCCGACGGCACCGCGACTGACCCATACCAGATAGACCCAGAAGGCACAGCATACCTATACTTCATGCTGCACTTCAAGGAAGACCTTCCAAAAGGCGTATCCTACTGGTTCCACCTAGAATTTGAGTTCTGGAATTGGAACGAATGGCCAGTCTCTTAAGCCAGCGACTCTAACGCTCTACAACGGAGGACTTCAAAATGAAAGGAAAGAAAGTGTTTGCCATACTTGCAATAATGATGATAGCATTAGGCATTGCAGGATTCGCCTATGCACACTGGGAGAAGATAGTTACAGTAGACGGACACGTAACAACAGGAAAGCTCGACCTAATAATCATAAGCGCGGCTGACGACGACTACGGAATAGACCCTGATTACACCAAAGACGTAGCCAACACCGTAATCACAATAGACCCGCTAGACCCAGAAAGAGCAATAATAACAATCACTAATGCTTACCCATCCTACCATGTGTACTGGCACATAACAATCAAAAACGTAGGCACCATACCAGCAAAACTGTACGCTATTGTAATAGACAACCCCAGCCCATGCCTCACAGTAGAAGCATGGGATCATATATACGAACAACTTGATCCTTACCCAATTGAGCCATATCGGAGCGATTACTCAGGCTACATACACGTAGAACAGTGCGCCCAACAAGGAGCAACATACACATTCACCGTAAAATTCGTGTTCTGGAACTGGAACGAAGTACAATAAAATACCAGAAAAACTGCCCTATCATTTCCCCTTTTTTAGATTTTTCACAATAAAGACGCATGGAATAAAAAGAATGAAAATAAACTTCACAATCCCCATTCTAATCTTAACCGTTTACCTACTCACCAATCTAATTATCCCAACCGCCTTCAAAGGCGAGACAATCTTCATCGCTGATGCAGTTTTATGGGCAACAGTAATTGTTGCAACCATAATCATCTCAAAACTCACCCAAACAAAAATTCTCCAAGCCAACAAAACACTTGTCCAAATCGCCGCAATAATTGCAGTCTTCCAAATTTTCCTCGCAGTCTTCCTAAGCTTCTTCATGGGCTTCGGAAAAAACGCAAACGTCTGGACACCAAAAAACCTCGCAATATATTTCCCATTCCTACTAACCCCATTAATCGCCACAGAAATAAGCCGCGCACACCTCACAAAGGCAATACCCAAACATAAACCAACCCTAACACTACTGCTCATAAGCCTATTCTACACACTAACAATTCCAACAATTAACAACTACCTAAGCCTAACAACGCCACTATCCATCGCAGAATTCCTCATAAAAACCTTCATCCCCGCACTCGCCATAAGCCTGCTCGCAACATACTTCGCCTACCTCGGCGGATTCCCCACAAACCTAACCTACATGGCTGTTCCAGCCTTCTTCACATGGTTCAGCCCAATCCTGCCCAACATCCAATGGCAAACCCAATCCATACTAACCGTAATATCCGCATCAATAGGCTTCGTTCTCCTAGACACTGCAGTAAAACCATTCCCAACCAAACGCATCCACAGAACCCTCAAAAAACAAAAATCTCAACTCCCCTACTGGACCGCAATAGCCCTAATAGGCTTAATCGCAGTCTGGAGCAGCACAGGCTTACTAGGTTTTACACCAACCATAATCGCCAGCGGAAGCATGCAGCCAACCCTAAACCCAGGAGACATAGCCCTAATCATAAACGCGCCACCAGCTACAATAAAAATCGGCGACATAATCCAATACCGCACCGCAGACGCCCCAACAATCCACCGAGTAATAGACAAATACGAAACAGGCGGCTCCTTATGGTTCATAACCCAAGGCGACGCCAACAACGCCCCAGACAACCCCGTAAACCAACGCCAAATAACGGGCAAAGCAATCTTCACAATACCGCAACTTGGCTGGGTATCAATATACGTCAAAACAGCCTTTACTGAAATCATCTCATTCTTGATAAACAACATCACAACTGCATTCGCAACACTCGGCATATTATTAGTAGCCTCGGTTTTTGGAGTCCACAGATACAGAAACCAACCCCTCAGAAAACTAAGAAGGAGAATCGGAAGATGAGAAAATTTAGAAGAAACAGCCAAATCAACAAAACCACAGGAACAATCTTCCTATTACTCCTAATAGCCCTAGGCATCATAGGCTACAGCTACTCACACTGGCAAGAAACAATCACCATACAAACCACACTAAACATGGCAGAATTCAAAATCCTCATCCAAGACTATAACACCACACTAACAACGCAAATGCCACTAGATAACCACATATTGGAACTCACAGGCACCATAACACCAAGCCAAACCATATGGACAGGAATCATAATCAAAAACAACGGCACAACACCAGCAACAATCACATACGAAATCACAACAAACAACACACAAATATGGACCACAAACTTCACCCACAACGAATATTTCTACGGACCATACACAACAGACCCCCCACCCGAAGTATGGAATAACTCGCCAACCCTACCACCAACCGGAGGACAAACAACACCACCCGAACTCCCAGCCAAAAACAACCTAGTAACATGGCAAAACATAACCTTAGACAACACCTGTCCACCAAACGCTTTCACAGCAATCGAAATAACCGTAGCCTACACAGCCACATTCTCCACATGGACAGACACGGTCTACGTCAAATACACCCTAACCTTCCAAGCTCCACCATAAAAGGAAAAATGAATATGAAAACTAAGATATTCGCCCTACTCATCCTCGCCATGATAGTCCTCAGCACAATAGGCTACAGCTACGCATGCTGGAACGGCGGAATACAAATAAACTGCTATTACAACTGCGACGTCGAATTTACAGAAGTAACAACCTCCGACAACGAAATCGAAAAAGAAGTAGCCAACGTATACACCGAAATATGCGACGGAGACAAGATAAACGCTTACATAGCAAACGCCTACCCATGCTACGAGGCATACATAGACTTCACAATCAAAAACAAGGGCAACAAACCAGTCCACATAGACGAAGTAACCATCGAAGACTACGACAAAACAGCACTAGAAATAAGCATCATCGACATAATCGCATGCACGTGGATAAGCCCAGGCGAAACCATTAACGGCCAAGTAACAGTCCACATACTACAAGAGGCAAAACAAAACTGGCAATACACCTTCAAAATTAAAATACGAACCACATGCTATCCCGAAAGACACCCACGCACAATAGGCTTCTGGAAACACCAATTCAGAGTCGCACTCGGAGAAATAAAAGGTAAAGCCCAAGTAGACCCAGACACGCTAGAAGCATACCTCAACCAAATCAACTCCAGCTCAGCGGTCTTCACATTCACAGGTACACGCACAGAAAAATTCCAAACAGCACTAGACATACTAACCCCACCACAACGCTCAAGTATGGAAGCCAAACTAAAAGCACAACTACTAGCACAACTACTAGCACTATGGCTAAACTACGTCGCCGGATGGACAGGAGGCTACAAATACAAAGGAATGACCGCCGAGGAAATAATACAAGGCTCAGAAAACGCCCTACTAGCAGGAGCAACCGATAAATATGAATACTGGAAAGACCTCTGCGACAGATTCAACAACATAAGCTAAAACATTTGTAAACCAAAGGAACGTGCAACCAAAGTCACGAAACATATACGAACCTAGCCATAAACCAAAACCCAAAAACCGCCAGAAACAAAAACAACAATAGAAACTGAAAGCCTCGAAGACCTCGCAAAAATAGCCGAAACCCTGGCAAGACCAATACTACACGCAACAGAAGCAAAAGAACACACTTTCTACATAATCGACAACAACACAAAATACCAACACAAAACAAGAACCTAAACCAGATCAATAATGGGTGAAAAAATTGAGCGGAGAGGTTAAGGGTAGGGGCAAGCCGATATTTTGCGGAAGCGACGGCGAATGGAAGGACAAGCTTGAAAAATGCCTGCAAACGGATGACAGAATCGTGCTCCTCGCCTTGGGCGACGTGAAATACGAAGTGTTAGCTTATTTGAATAGGAGAAAAGACATAGAAATACTCAAGCTTGAAACAAGACACATGAAGAAGCGGGATAAAGGCACAGGACTAAAAGCCACAGTCAGAAGCCGCAGAAAACCCGACAACCTTCAGAATAGAGAAACTGGAACCCCGAGCAAATCATAACTGTCTATGAATTTAAGTACGTTGAAAAGCTAGATTCCGCCAAAACAAGTAAATGCTTCTTTATTGGGTGTGGCGTGTTTGTTTATGGTAGAAGATTTCTCTATAAAGTTTTTTTGTGTTCTTGGACAGCCTTCCGACCGCGCATAATTCTAATTAGTTCTTTTGGTTCAGCTATAACTTTTCCACATTTCTCACACCTTTCAGTTTTCAAGGGCTTGTACATTGGAATAAAAACTTTGACTTTAGGCTCAGGAGAAGGCTGCGGAACAAAAGTTTTGTCCACTTCAAGACGGTTCCAACAACCACAGTGGAGACATTTCATTCGGAGGTTTCTAGTCATAACCTCAACCTTAGTGAACTCAACTACTGAACGGGGGTTTCGACAAGTAGTAATCACAAAACTTGTTAATGGGGCATACTTTACATTTCGGTATTCCGTATCTGCACACAATTGCTCCTAAATCTAGAAGAGCATAATTGTAATTTTGATGGTTTTCCTTGAGACACAATGTATCAGCAATTTTCTGAACCAGTCTAAGTGGAGCTTTCTTCGATAAATGTGTGAAAAAGAGTCTTTTGATTATTCTCTCCACATTTGAGTCGACCATTGCTGAAGGAATACCGTAGCCAAGGGATAATATAGCGTTTGCAGTATACTGTCCTACATAAGGGATTGTCAGGAGTGCTTCCTTCGACTTCGGTATTTGTCCATTGTATTTATCCAGAACGTAGTTTGCTATCTCAATCAGTATCTTGGTTCTACGTTTGTGATATCCGATCTTCAGAAGAAGTTTCTCTAGTTTCTTCTCATCAGCCTTAGCCAATTCTTGGATGTTTGGATATAGAGACATAAACTCCTCATACATGTTCTTGACCGCTGAAGCTGTTGTTCTCTTGAGAAGTATCTCAGATACAAGCATTGAATAAGGAGTTCTCTTTTCTCTCCATGAAAAATGTCTATAATATTGTTCTCCCCACTTAATTATACCTTTTTGAATTGCAATCTTCCTTAATTCAACATCTTTGATCAGGCTCTCTTCAAGTTTCTTCATAATTCCTCTGTCTTGTATTAGTTGATAATTCTTATATTCGTTTACTAGATATACAATTTGAGCAGTTGAAAGAAGAATGGGAGTTGGAGACAGTCCTACAGTAATTTCGTTATTCACTGGAGCTATGGGACTCGACTTAGGATTCGAAATGGAAGGTTTTGACATAAGGGTAACCCTTGACAACAACAAAGATGTTATCGAGACAATAAGAAAGAATCGTCCAGAGATTCCTATAATAGGAAGAAACATCTTCAATGTTAAAACTGTAGAGATTCTAGAAAAAGCCAGACTTAGAGTTGGAGAGGCTACAGTAGTTACTGGCGGCCCTCCTTGTCAACCTTTTTCTACTGCAGGGAGACGTTTGTCGGTTGAGGAGAAGGAAGGACAGTTAGTCTTCCAATTCCTTAGAGTAGTAAGGGAAACTCGACCGAGATTCTTTGTGTTTGAAAATGTCGCTGGACTTGTGTCTGCAGCACGTAAGCACATCTCCTTCTATGCTAGGATAGAAAAAAAGAAAAAGAAAGAAGAATTGGCTCCTGAGGAAAAACTTGGTTCTGCATTTGAGAGATTTTTAGAGGAATTTGAGAAAATAAGAACACTTGATGGAAACTACTATGCCATTAATTGTGATGTAGTCAATTCAGCAGACTTTGGAGTTCCTCAAAAAAGAAGGAGATTCATTCTATTGGGCTCTAGAGATGGTAAGAAAATACCTCTTCCTATACCGACACATGGCTCTCCCAAGAGTATGGACGTAATACTCGGACATAGAAAGCCTTGGGTAACACTAAGAGAAGCTCTGAATGATCTGAATGATCCAAATCCAGAGTATTTGCCTTTCCCTTGGTGGGGTAAATTCATGAAGTATATTCCAGAAGGAGGTTGTTGGCGAGATCTCCCAAAGGAGCTACAAAAGGAGGCTATGGGAGGAGCTTATGACTCTACGGGGAAAGGAAACAAAGGAGGACGAACTGGTTTCTATAGAAGACTCAGTTGGGATAAACCTGCACCTACACTCCTAACTTCTCCAATATTCAAAGGGAGTGTACTTGCACACCCTCAAGAGAATAGGGCCTTATCTGTAAGAGAATATGCAAAGATCCAAAAGTTCCCGGACGATTGGGAGTTTGTTGATCATACGGCTACAAAATACAGACTTATAGGTGAAGCTGTTCCAATTCCCCTTGCTCGTGCATTAGCTAAGCAAATATTGAAAGAACTTGATAGAGAAACAAGTCTAGAGGCTGCTAGAATCGAGGCTTAGAAAATATCTAGCAGCAGATCATCAACGTTTTTGTATTTCTTCTTAAAGCCCTCAGCTACCTCTTTGACCTTGCTCTCTATTATGTCTATGAACTTCTTATCCTGAAGAGTCTTTAGAGCTACCTTGCCTGTCAGTTCCATTAGTTTAATATGATAATCTGGTTGACCAGTCAGAGTTTCGTAGAGTTCTTTCCCGGTAAGAGTCGTTTCATCAGGATCAAATCCCTCATTCCTCAGTGTGGAGGCAATGGGGCCGAGTGGTTCCCTTCCATAACACATAGCTATAAGTGGAATTGCACTCGGATCCTCACTGATTAGAGTTCTAGCCTCTCTAGAAAAGTGCACTACTTGATCCTTGTCCATATCTCTAGGCCCGCTTTTGACTGATATGTGGAGGGCTTTTCCTTCTCTGGGGATTTTGATATCCCACCATTGTCCTTTCTTCCCTCCTCCTAGAGTTTTTACAAATTGTTCCATGACCGTCATTCCGAAGCTTGTCACTAAGCTTCTTCCAATTCTTTGATAGACATAGAACCTGGCTAAAGAATCAAAGTCAGTTATACCCAATGCCTTAACAAGAAAGGGGTTGATTGAGGCCTCTCGAATCATCTTTTCTACAGTCAGTTCTTTGATATTCTCCATTCCATTCTTGACGAACTTGACTACTTCAGCCTCAATGGTTTTCTCAAGCGACAAGTTGACCCAGAAGTCTTTCTTTATTTCCAGATTCAAAAAGGATTGTTACACAGAACTGTATCTTTATGACGAAGAATGTACAAATTGCTTTCCAAGCCCCGATTCTTTATTTGACAGCTTCTTCATACAAGTACTTGACTACCGTGAGTTTTCGTGCTTTTGCACGCTTTTCCAGTTCATTTAGAACCCGTTCTGTTGCTTGTTTGATAAGACCGCCAAAATTCATTTCTTTTTTGGCATCTTTAAGTATCCTTGGAAATGTCTCCAATACCTCATCCATATCGTTTGTGTTCCCCGTCACAAAGCGATAAAGTTCCTTCCCTTTGTATACCTTGGCTACCTTGGCGATTTCGCTTTCCCCAATACATTTCCTTTTCGGCCCTGCGATGACCCAACCACAACCAAAAATCCCTTCTAGTCTCATCTCAGACAGTTTTTTCAGTTGTTCAGCGAGTTTCTTCGCTGAAGAGGAATTCATAGAATTGTGCTTACTTTTTATCTGAAGATTCCAATCATATTTTTCGTTGGTTATATCTACACCCTGAACTGCCCCCTTAGGCAATATCCTCCATCCAGTGTTTGAGGGTACATGTCTTGCATTTCCAAGATAATTCTCATGAAAGTCTCCAAATAGGTCTTCCAAACTCATCTCAATCTTGTGCTCAATCTCTTTCCTAACCGCATGTTCCAAACCCCCGAGTTCTACATTAAAGCCAAACCTAAAAGGGTCAACATCCGCCTTAAGGAAATCATCGATAGAATATCCTTCGATTTTGTCCCTGTATCCTCTTAACAAGCGTTTTATTGCTTCTTCCAAAACGCCTTTCTGAACCATCTCTTCTCCGAACTCATGATATCGTGGCATACCTTGAAAAAGGATGGTTACATAAAGCCATACTTTTATGAGAGAGAATGTAACAAATTGTTTTTACTTGTTCTACCGTAAAACTATCTGTCATGGATATTGCTAAAATTATCTCTGCTCTAAACTCTGATTTGAGAAGGGAAATACTCAAGACCTTAGCTGAAAGGCCATACACAGTTTTAGAAGTCCTAAACAAGTTGAAGAAGAAAGGCCTTGATGTGAAATATCGGGAAACCGTTTATCGAGCTTTAGAAAAATTGGTTGATGCTGAACTCGTGGAAAAGTTCTATGCCAAGGAAAAAGGGCTTTGTTATAAGTTGCCTTTAACGCGGATAACGATAGAAATAACAAAGGAATCCTTGGACATAGAGAAGTAGATTCCTTTATTCCTGGTTAAGAAAGAAGTCTTTGAATTTTTACTGCTTCCAGTTTTAGATAAGAAAAATCCAATGTTACAAATTGAAGAACGAAAATCACGCATGGCCAGTACTTAGTTTTTTCCAGAAAAGATAAACCTTCGTTTGCAGAATAAAACCGCAATTTCCCCTTTCAACTTTTTGCTTTTTTAATAATCAATGTTTCGTCTTTTATTTCAACTTCAACTTCAACTCTGTCTCCGTCTTTCAAAGGGAAATTTGTGTCTCTAGCGACTTCCGTAGGGATATAAATAAAGAATTTATCGTATTTTTTGCCTTTTGAAATGGTGGGTCTGTTAAAGAATCTTCCTTTTCCGTTTCGCATAGTCTTGAATTCCCTATTTGGTATCACAACTTTTCACTACATCATATTTTCCGACTCACTAAGAGGATTACCATTTTGGTATAACAACCTTAAAATCTCTCTGCATCAACAATATAGATTAGGGGACTGGCATGGGCAAAAAAGCCATAATTGAAATCCGTCTCGTTTCAGAAAGCAAGGACGTGGATAATAAGCGAATTGAAAAAGAAATCAAAGAAAGCCTTCAATGTGATTGGCTTGCAGAAATAGAAAAAGTAACCGTGAAAAATGAGCCATAAAACACTACGCAAACAGCTAAAAGAAATCGGATACAAAGACGAAACAATAGACAAAATCATAGACTTCTACACAAAATAACCTCACATCGCTTTCCTAATTCAGTTACAGCCTCAAAATTTAATTTTCGTCTTTCAATTTCCGTTTCCATTTATTTTTGCGTCTCACGAGACTTGAGACAATCCAGATAAAAATGTTAGCATCATTTCCTAACAATCACCATGATAATGTTAGTTTTTAGCTTTCCAGAAAAGGTAAACCTTAGTCTGCAACAAGAAACCGCAGACCTTGATTAACCGTGCAAGCCTTTCAAGGTTAGCTTTCATTACTTCTTTGGCGTAAACTTCCTTCCTTCCGAAGGGAATATGACAGAAAAAGTATTTCATAAAACGTGCATGACAATGTTTAATGAATGCTTCTCTCAACTTTTCTAGGCCTTCATCGCTTAGGGTTTGGAGCTTATTCAAAACGTATTTCTCGCTTCCCAACAGTTGAATGTTAAAGCCAAACTGCTGCAGGACCTCCGCAATCTTTAAGGCTTCTTTAGGCGGTGGCTGCTCTGCTATTTTCCGCATTCCAGCCTTCTCTCCGAACGGATTATATTTCGCCATGACAGCTGGCATTTCCACGTAAGGCGTTCCAGCCTTAGCCAAGGTTTCCCGCACAAGCTTAACGCCCAAGCCTATGGTGCGGTATTTTGGATGCACAACAACACGGCTGATGATGCTCAGCTTCTCGTTTAGCTCTTTCATTGACATCTTTGGCAAAACAAGCCTACGCCCGAAGCATGTGGGTGGCGGATAACAGTAAACAATGACTCCGCACAGTTCTTCCCCACGTTTGAGGCAGAAGATTTTGCGGGGTGCAGCTATCTTGTGGCTGCGATAGTGAAAGCCCGAGAGTTTTCTCCAATCTTCTGTTGTGCCTTCAACTATTCGCATTTCTTTTGTTAAACTGCATTCTTTGGCTGGATTGTTGGGATAGTAATTTATGGTTATTTCTTTTCCGAAGCGTTTGTGAATGTGGACGCTCGGGTTTAGATCCTCAAACAAGTCTGTGTGAGTTGTCGCTGCCAAAACCGCTTTGCCTTGTTGACGTGCAAGCTTCTGAAGGTTGTAAGCCACTATTTTTGCTGTGTCCCGATCAAGGGTCGCTGCAAACTCATCCATAACCCAGAACTGATCTTTGCTTTCCATCATTTTTGCTATTTTATAACGGTATTTTTGTCCGTCGCTCAGCTGCTCATAACTGCGTAAGAAAAGGAAAGCATCGTTTAAGCCTACTTTGCTCAGAAGCTCCAAGCCTTCCTCAAGGGTTTCGCCAACCGTCTCTATTAGTGGCCGGTTCAAGTCCGGCTGGATGTCTGCGATGTTAATGCAGCTTAACCCCATGTCCAGTCGAATGTCTTTTTCAAGAGCCTTCAGCAAAACGCTTTTTCCGCTACCACTATCACCGGTAATATAAACGATGTCCGTAGGCCCTATGTTCAGCTCAACATTATCATAGATTATAAATTTCTCCCATTGGTCAAGCCCCAGACCAAAACTTTCAGCAACAGAGACCACTCTGCTTGTAGGCGCAGGAGCAGCAGTCTCATAAGCAATGTTAAAAGTGAATTTGCCAGAAAGCCTATCATATGTACGTCGCATCTTACGAATCAGAAAAAACTCTTTACGCCTTCTCAAGACTGAATCCTACCTTGTGACACCCACAACCTTACGCTTCGCAACATCCTTACGAACACGCTGCAACTTAGCCCTACGAGGTATGACCGCAAGGAAGGGTTCAGGTTGCATTTCAACCGTTGCATATAAAGCTAGGGCTGTAGCCCAGAAGACATCATCATGTTGATTTTCAGGATGCGAAAAACGATATGTCCCATCCTTCCGAAGTTCAAACCGCTCCACATTTAACTCCGCTTGATAACTTAATTTTTTGGTGGGCGACACCTGGATTTCACAGAAGGGAAAAACATAGGCGTTACTAAGTAAACGTTGCTTAAGCAAACTTGCCATTTCCTGCTTCCGCTGCGCCGTAAAGTTAACCCCTTCCACGTTTTCAATACCGCCATTCTGCATGTCCTCCACAACATAATTGCCAGCGCCTGTTACATCAACCCGAATTTTCTCAAAACTCTCCCAGCGATCCACAAGCGTTTTAACGTACCCTATCACGGTTGCGTATTTTGTCTGCAGTGGCCACACTTTCAGATGGCGAAGAATATTTTTGCCATCACATGCTTCTATAACGACAAAAGCAGAGTAATCCTGCTCCTTGCCAAGGTCCAATCCCCCAAAAAACCTGCCCTTATGAAGACTTTCAAAATTCCATATCTCCAATTCACTGCCAATACATTTTGTTATCAAACTCAGCGGTATCCAGACGCTTTCGTCTTCAGCCCATTCCGCTTCAAGTTCACGCTTCCAACGCCAAGGATCACCTTCATACTCTTTCTTTTTGTCCTCAAGCCATTTCCGCTTCATCGGTCCATTCGGCTGAAGAGCCCTCTCATATGTTATATGATGCTTGGAAAATCTGCTGAACTGAGGTCTATTGAAGATTTTCCAAAAAAGGCTGTCCGTTGAGCCGGGTGTGCTGCTGCAAATGAATTTTCCGCCAGTTGTCGCAAGCGTGAATAGAATAGCATCATACAGCTCTTCGTCATGGGCTATCCAGTTGGCTTCATCCATGTAAACCACGTCAAGGGTGAAGCCACGCACAGTTTCCGGGTTGCAGGGCAGCGCCTGAATCATGGACCCGTTTTTGAGGCGAACCATGGTCTGCTGAAGCTTGTAAAAGTAGCCTTTCGGAATCCTTGTTAAGAAACCGTTCATTTTGCCGATGGGAATTTTTGTTTGTCTCCAACTTGGACCCACAATAACGATTTGCGAATTATCATGGGTGAGAGCGTAGTGCAGAAGCCAAGCTGAAAGCAAGTGAGTCTTGCCTGATTGCCTTGACCATCTTAGGGCTACAGAATCATGATTTTTTAAAAGCTCAGCTGCTTCCAACTGATAATCTGTAAGCCTTAACCCTAACATTTCCTTGCAAAACTCGATAAAGCTCTCTGGGATCTTTTTGGCTTCAGCTTCCAGATGATCCCTGAGCCGCTCTTTGAGTTCCTTTATCTTTTCCTTTTGCCAATGCTTCACTAATCATCTTCTCCAAAGCTTCCAAATCCTTCGTGACCATTGCCTCATCAAAGGTCTTGCTCAGGCTATTCATGACCTGGGCGATGTAACCCATTATACGCATGTAAGCTTGTTTTTGTTTCGGAGTGGTGGCTGTTTTAACTGAGTCTTCTGCCAAATTGAATATGGCTTCAAGTTTTTTGAGGAGTTTAGCCCTCAGCCTTTGAGTATCACTTTCAACACTTTTTCTTGCACGCCTGACAAAAACTATTAGCCTTACGTAATGCCTCAGACCCTACCCCCCTAGGTTTTTTGTGAGATTAAAATGCCTGAGATCGTCCCAATTAAGCCAGTAATACCAGCAAATACTTCAGAGTTCCAAGAGCCAAGAAATGCCATATGTGCAACCTCAAGAGCTGATAAGCATATAGTCATGCTGATGGCGAATTTCACGCCTAAAACAAGCTTCTCATTAGGCTCAACAATAATAATTTCCGTTTTCCCGCGAGAACCCTTACGCTGAATAGTCTTCGTTAAAGCCTTCTTAATCCAGTCTGTCATGATGGTTCCTCAAACGTTCTTGGCGCTTCAGACGCTTCGGAAGAGTCCGCCTACCGCCCAGCAAGAAACTGTTTAACAGTTGCTGAGTCTCCTCTCTGCTTATGTATTCCACTTGAATGACTTTGATGTTGACGCCCCAAACAAGCGGTATAGCAGTATAGTCAATATCGAAAATGCCATCGGCATATCGGAAATGATTCTGACCCAAAATAATATGCTTATCATTTTCACCCAGCAACCCTATAAAAATGCCGATGCTAAACACAGGAACATCTATTCCACTACGTCCTCCACTCAAACTTTTGCCTATGCTGGCATCATGCCAATCTACACGAATAAGGCTGCCTGGCTTAAGGCTTTTAATCTGCTTCAAAACCTGTTTGTTCATTAAATCATCCTCGCAATCTTGTGCCTACTCATGTGGTCCGACTTGCTACGGAGAGCATACAGATAATCAGCAAGTAAAGGCATTTCACGACCCAATTCCAATGTGATCTCAAGGGTCTGGGTTTTGGCGTCGACTAGATACTCAACGCTCAAAATGCGGAAATCGGCATCGACATTCTCGTTTGGCAAAGTCACATGGATTTTGTCGCCTGGCAAAAGCGGTGTGGTACCATAATCGATGACTGTGCTGCGGACCGTAAGATACTCTGCAGGATCCTTCAACTGAGCGAGAATAGCCTTAGCCCTTAACATGCATTCGTTATCGCTGTAAAGTTCCTCATCAACTTCGACAAGCTCCCTTAAGCCATAAAGTGATTGGCTTCCACTATCCTCTTGTGTTGAACTGTATCTACGTCCGCCAAAGAATAAACCGTCAACCCAGAAGCTACCCGTTCCGGTGCCTGTAAACCAGCAGTCAAAACGAATTATCTTTATCTGAGTCCAGTCAAAACCGCTTTCAACATCCCAAACATCAGCGTTTCCAACTCCAACTTTGAAATCTCTTTGAAACCATTCAGCCACACCGATGTTAAACATGTGAGAAGCACTCTTCTCCGTAATGTCATAGAGGATTACGTTTATGTTTCCGTTGAAGGTGCTTTCACGTCTAATCCAGAAACTCAAAAGAGGATAAAGATTTGAGTTTACTTCTTTACCACTATTCAATACGAATCTACAAGCTGCGTAGTAAAGATTCACGGCATAGGTTTTGATGCTTCCAGTGCCTTTTTTCTTGGTTGCCGTGTCAAAGCTTACTGTACCTGAGACTGCATACCAATTTCCATCAGCAGGTGTTAGGCTTTCAGTCCAAGCATCCTTGTCAGAGGGCACACTCTTGTCTGCAACACCATAACTCGTAATTTTATTTCTTACGCTGCTGATGTCCTTACGATACTCACTAGTTTCAATCTTTTCTGAAAGACTAATAGACGAAGTTTTGCTGTTTCTCTGGAAAAACTCGAATTTTGCGTCTGGGGCTACCCGAAAATCAAAGCCTATGACGCCAGCCTTATCTGCTGATCCAGCAATGTACTTTAGAATGTCGAAGACAGGCGTGTTTTCATACTCCAGCTTCGTGTAAGTGGTGTCCGTGTTCTCTACAAGTTCTGTTGAACTTCTAACATGGCTTAAGCCAACATAGTAATCAAGCAGATCCTTAACAATTGCTTCCCCTTTTTGACTAGAATACGTCTTTGTAACAACCCTGCGGAAAAGCTTCTCACCCCAACACCGACCGCTCACACGCAGATAACTCTCGGTAGGGCTTGACTCGTATTTGATGCTCTCGATCCTCGTAGTAATAATCTGCGGACAATTCACGCCCCTGCCAATGCAGATGTAGCCATCCTGACCAACAACGATCGGATAGGTCCCGCCGGAACTGTACTTTTTATCCCAATTCTGGAGAAGCAGTTCCCAACTGCTGACTTCCTTGGTTGCGCCCAGATGTACTCTGGCCTCAATAATATCACCTTGCGAGACTCCGATAGAACCGAGAGCAACAGTCAGCTTTGGAATGTCAACGCTCAAGGCGAGCCCTCAACTCCTCGGCGATAAAGGTCTGATTCGCCCGCACGCTGAATACTACGAGCACGAGAAGGCGTTTCAGCACTTGCCTCATTGAAGCTCTGAACACTAGACGTCGCCGCATTCATGCTGCTTGCGAAGGACCACATAGCTACAGCAGCTGCAACGATCACTGCGATGCCCACTCCGGTTAAGGCGAGGAAGGTAGCGTAAGAAATATTGAGAGCGTTCTGGGCAGCCGTGGCAATCCAGTTCGCGGCAGCCATAACATGCTGTGCAGCAGCCACACCCCATGATGTTCGCATAAACATACCCAAAACCGAGACAACCATCATCGCCGAATTGAAAACCTGCGCTTGTTGATCATTTAATAAACCGAATTGGTGAGCGATGTGTCCAATAGCTACACCTGAAGCTCCCAAACCCGCAAGAGCAGAACCGAGACTTTTCACGCGAGTAGCTAAAGCTTCAGCATCCGTCTGAATCCTAGCAAACTCATGACTAGCCCGATTAACTGCACGAATGGTTACGGCGATTTCTCTGAAGCTTATGGCAACCCAGCCTCCGCTTTAGCTTGCTCGAGAGCTCCAATAATGTTGAACTCGAGCTCTGGAAGATGCTCTTGGATGGCAGGATACAGGTACGGCTGAGCCCGCATGTGTCGAGTGCCCAACTCTACGAAGAGGGCATAGGTGGCTTCAGCGCCTATCTGGGCAACCCAATCCTTGATCGTCGCATAGATCGTGCTGCGAAGATGCCCTGACTTGACAGGAGAGTTCCGCATTGCAGACGCCTTAACATCAGCAGCCCAACTCATGAGAAAGCGGCGTACCTGGTTCTGCATTGCAGCATCGAACCTTTGCATGGCTGCCTGAAACTCTTCGATTCCGTCAACATCACAAGTTATTTCAACGGACATGCCTTTTCGCCTCACGCT
>Ga0315296_10000357_pt1 | contig 42629 bp, 38 predicted proteins | sample YL17G14_18_MG_FD_203921 | JGI IMG/M metagenome (GOLD analysis project Ga0315296, IMG submission 203921) | Sediment microbial communities from Yellowstone Lake, YNP, Wyoming, USA - YL17G14_18 | ecosystem: Environmental > Aquatic > Freshwater > Lake > Sediment | place: USA: Wyoming | collected... | reverse complement strand
CTCAATGTTGGTGAAGAGTTTCAGATCGAATCTTGGAAAGCTTCATGTGCTAACACTGTTTATCGCAGTGGACATTCATTCTTATCTTCTTGCCCGCTATGATATTAGCAAGGGGAGGATTCCCTTCATCTGGGAAATACTAGAGAGCACGAAGACAATGCTTCCGGGAAATGTGAAGAAAGCTTGAGATCAAAGCTGCCTCTGTTTTCGAAAATTCTGGGTTATCGCGTTTCTCATGGACTTGGCACATCTCCTTCTTTGCCAATCAACCTCACGATTAGCGTGACTAATCTCTGCAACAGCCACTGCAGAACCTGTTACATTTGGAAACTCTATGATGACCAGCCGGGATTGAAGCAAAAAGAGCTTAGAACAGAGGAGTTCGACAAGATCTTCAACTCTCTTGGTAGCTCAGTTTTTTGGGCAACCCTGAGCGGCGGAGAGCCGTTCTTAAGACAGGATCTCCCTCAAATTTGCGAATCTCTCTGCCAACACTGTCAACCCAGCATAATCAACATCCCAACGAATTCCCTAGTCCCGGAAGCTATTGAGAACAAAACCAAAAGAATACTTGAGAAATGCGACTGCCCATCTCTGATTGTTAACCTCTCGCTTGATGGTTTGAAGGAGGAACATGATAAGATTCGCAATGTTCCGGGGAACTTCAGAAAATTCAATGAGACCTACCAACGCCTGAGGAAGTTGAAATCTGAATTTCCAAACCTTCACCTTGGTATCCACAGCGTAGTTTCCAAGTATAGCATTGCCAAGCTTTTCGATGTGTATGAGTATGCAAAGGATCTAGGATGTGATTCTTACATAACTGAGGTCGCAGAGAATAGATCCGAGCTGTTTAATAAGGATAAGGATATTGCCCCAAGCCATGATCAATATGCTGCATTTGTTAATGGGCTCGTAGAGAGAACAACACATGACAATAACCCATCTGGCGACTCTGTTTCGCGAACAACGCGTGCTTTTCGTCTGGCTTATTATGAACTCGCTGCCGAAGTTCTGCGAAAGCGCCGACAAGTTGTCTCTTGCTATGCGGGTTATGCTTCGTGTCAGATCTCGGCTTTCGGCGACGTATGGCCGTGCTGCATACTTGGATACGATTACTCGATGGGAAACATTCGTGAAAGCGACTACGATTTCAGGAAAATATGGTTGTCTCCAAGAGCTCGAGACATCCGCAACTACATAAAAGGGAAAAACTGCGCGTGCCCCTTAGCAAACGCTCACTACACGAACATGATATGCAACTTGACTTCTGCTTTGAAGGTTCTCAAGAACATCGCTCTTTACTGATCTTCAATGAAAAGCAAGGCGCATCAGTTCCTGACTGTGTTCAATAGAGCGCGCTCAAGTAGCTTCCCTAGCTTTGGCAAGGATCTTCGAAGGCGTTTCGTAACCAGAGATGAAGTGTTTTAGTCGACGGATAAGTGGTTCTGGGTCTGCCTTCCTGAATTGCTTCTTCACTGAATCAATACTTTCGCCAAGGAATTCTATGTCGTTAATGTCACCCAAACCACACTTTGCCGCAAGCATCAAATGCTCAACCTCAGACGGTTCTATTCCCATTATCTTGCAAGCCACAAAATCGGTTGCTACAACATTGTCCCCTGCAATTATCAGGTCCATTTCAACTGGCGTGCCGAACAGAGGTCCCTGACCTTCCATGGCAGTCAATGCGTCAATTATCACGAGATCGGAAGGATATTGTTGGTTTATGTCGACAATGGCTTGGGCTATCTGCGCATGCATCTTTGCTTTAGTTCTCTGGGGATAGCATCCGAAAATGTTCTTCAGTCCGCAAGTTACTGTAGCGACTTCACTTGTTTTCAGATTGCACAAATTGATTAACTTGTCAAACTCTTTCCCTTTTGCCAACGAGTTCTTGTGCAGATTGATGAGTTTGACTCCTTTGAGTGTATCATACCCCAAGGCAGCGTATTTTAGCTCAGGGTTCATTGAGGCATTGGGAGATTCAACTACAATGATCTCAGATGTCAAGGGTCTAACAAGATCCAAAATAACAGAAGCGGCTTCCACTGTGGATGTTACAGGGTACTGGTATTTGCTGTTGCACAAGTTAGGCTTGATCGCAACAGTCTCTCCTTTTTCCACAAACCGTTCCATTCCGCCCAGTGAATCCACTGCTTGGACGATACCTTCCCTTCTGTTTCCCTTCGCTCGGATTACTGCTACCTTATGCATTTCTAGATGCCTCCAAGAACGTATGGATGATGAGCCCATATTCTTTTTGGCAGCGGATTAGCTTGATCGAACCAGAAGACTCTCTCAAGCATTTGCACAGTAGTTGACGGACGATACGGAGTTTCTAAGTCTGCAGGCTTGAAAAAGTTCTTGAGAGATATGACCCAGTCTGGTTGAGGTGGCATATCACAATATCTTGCCTCAAGAATCTTAATTCCTGCATTCTTAAAAAGCTGTATCAATCCACTCAATGTCATTAAGCTCTTGTCGCCTCTGTCAGGGTGAGTGCATCGAGTCTTGTGGACGAAGTGATAGAGACCGTGCAGTGTTCTGCCTATGTTCAGTGAATTTGGGACGAAAGAAGCTACGTATTTGTTCGAGTTTCGAATCATCTCGTGTATCATTCTTGGATTCTGTTGAATAACACAGAAGTTCCAAACTAGATCGAATTTTGCTTCAATGTCGCTGAATCTTCTGTAGGATCTATGATAACAGTCCAATGCATGCCCATCAACACCCCAGACATAGTCTTGATAGGGCACCTCACACGCCGATTTGAACTGATATTCCTGTTCCCATTTCCTCAGAACCGTGTATTGGCTTGCCATGCGCCATAGCTCGCCAATCCCCCGATAGGGTTTCAACTGAGAGGTTGAGGCTACCCTTCGCATGACTTCTGACTTCAAGGCGGAGCTATTCAATTTGATCGAGCACGACCAGCATTCTCGTGTTCTGTAGTCATTTTCAATCGTGATTAGCCAAGGGCTTCTAATCTTTTTGCCTTAGCTGCACTCTTAAGAGTATTCATTAGCCTCGTTTCTCTCATAAATGGAAGAAAAATATCAATCAAGTGAAGAAAATGATTATTGAACTCCAAGAATCCCATTCTGGCTGCTCTCCGTCCAGAAACCAAAACCTCAGTCGAGACTAGTCGCACCTTTCTCTTTTTTCCGAGTTTGTTTAGGAAGTTGCCGTCTGAGTCGAATCTCTTCTCGAATCCTTTCGTTTCACTGAAGTCTTTCTTTCGCACGGCCATAAAATTCGTGCTGCCATGAACGTCCTCGGTCATCCTAGCCCAGAAATGCAGAAGGGCGTAGTATGCGTCATATTCGATTCTGGCCCACAAGGGTGCACTATACATTTTTCCAGAACCGCAGACCGCACTTAAGGTACTATCATGAGCGAAAAGCTCGACGATATACGCAAGGATGTCTTTGGGAAAGACTATGTCTGCGCTTGTGAAGAGCAGGATTTGTCCTGAAGCCGCTCGAGCGCCTAAGTTCCTAGATTCGTATTCTGGCATTTTGTGCCTTACCATTGTCTTGAAGCCGAACTCCTCTGCAATCTTCACTGTTCGGTCGTCGCTCCCGCCGTCTACAATTATGACTTCGAAGCTCTTGTAAGTCTGTCTTTTCAGCGATTTGAACAGGTCGCTGATGAAGTGCTCCTCATTTAGGGTAGGAACTATGACCGAAACGTAACTGTCATTCGTGTGCTCCACCGCTGGTTCTCCAATTCTAGCCTATGACAACCGTTTTCTTATCTCTGATTATGTGTCTATTAATCATTGTCACTTTCCAGAACTTGGACTCTTCTTGAGAGCTCTTGCGGCGCGTTTGAGAGACGAACGCAATTGGCCGAGAAACGCGTAGACTGTCAGCATAGCAAGTGTAAAATATGAAACAGCGTAGCTCAATTTTTCGACGACACTAGTCCTATATTCAAAGGTTAGATCAGCAGGGAAACTTAGGTCGCTCGGTACAGACACGTACATGAAATCGGGTCCAGCTCTGTAGATGCTCAAGTCTTGAGATACTCCGTTGTCGTCAACTATGTATGCAAACCAATTTGTGAAAAATGACTCTTTCAAAAGCACTCCAGATGCATGATTCAGGGCCAGTTTGAAGTGCTCTGGGTCAGAACTGCTAGAATGCACCTCATCGTTACTGCTATCCTTAAGTTGGATCATGTCGACCTCGTCTAGGTATATTTGTTGCCATTTTTCTCTTTCTCGAGCAGTTTCCTTTTCGTCAATCACAAACGAGATTCCGGAAATGCTTGTGAGTTTGGGCGATCCAGTCAGACCGAATACGCTCAGCGGGGCTATGACCTTTCTCCACCCAAGCCAATCCAGTCTAATAATTGTCTCAAAACTATTGCTCCAATCTGGAGATAGAATGGCAATCTTCAGCTGGTTAGTCGAATTATCTCCATTTGCCCAAAATGACAGGAACTTTGCTTTTCTCCAGTTCAAACCCACTCTTGGCGCATATTTGTATTCGACGTATTCCCCAACTGGAACTGAAGCATTGAACTCGTATCCCAAAGCTATTGTGTTGTGGCCATTTCGTGTGAAGTTGCTTGAGATGTATAGGCTCCCTGTGGTTTCCCTACCGCCAACATAAGTGGTCCAGCCTTCAGCTGATTCCGATTCGATGACTCTCATGGATGATGCCTTATCTTCAGAACTGCTGGCCAATTCAATCAGCTTCGAGAAAAAGAATGATTCCATCTGGTTGTTGGAGGTCGGTATGCGGGATGAAATTCTTAACCCATCATAGATAACTCGGCCTTCTCCATACGTGCCCATCAAAACCGAAGAGGAACCATTGTTCACAAGTAGAACCGAAGCCTTGGATGGGATTTTCCCAGAGGAGACCCAATATTCGTTGGGTGTAGAAAAATAATTGAAATCTATCCATTGAGCCAGCTCATTTGAAGCATAAGTAACGTTGTAGTCTTGAGTAACGATCCTTTTGGTCTGATTCGCAGGATTGATGTTAGCTAGCACAGAAGCATCAATGTCACCTGTCTCAATTACCAGGCCTCCTCCGTTTATCACGTAGTTTTCGAGTAGCGATTGTGTTCGATCCGCGTTATGATATTGCCAAGTATTGAGTATGACGACGTTGAATTCGCTCAGCTCTTCAAGCGAGTAATCATCGATGTAGGTCGAACCTCTTATGGGAATCAAATATCTGGAGTCATATCCTGAAGGCGCTAATGAACGAAAAACCTGATCGTATGAGTTACCTTCTCCGACAACCAAAGCAGTAATGGCGTCACTTGATGAGAGTATTGGTGTAGCATCGTCGTATCTCAGAAAATATACTGGGCCGCTCCAGTAGCTTTCTAGAGGGACTTCTACTGAGGATTCAACGGTATAGTACTCTGGTTTGTCTACGAATTTCTCAGTAGGATCAGAGCTTTTGAAGAATTCGCCTCCTCCTGAAGAATGAATTACTCTGCTCACAAGCAACCACTTGACTCCATGCCAATCCAACAGGAAGTTTGTCTCCATCCAATTGCTAGGAGTAGTGAAGATTGCTTCTTGATACCATCGAGTCCATTGAGGATGTAAGACAGCCATTAGTTGAACACCCTCGGTTTGGGGAAGATCATAGCGGCAGTTGAACCATCGATCAACTTGAATCCAATCACTCGAAAACCTGAAATTCTTCTCACTAGGATTAAGGCTGACGATCTGATCAGCTATATATGCAGGATATTGCCAAGAGGGAGCTCCAGGATCAACCACGTACTGCATCAGCAACGGATAATATGAAAGCGGAAGTACTAACACCAAAAACAATACGATGATGGGAAAACGATGGCTTCCTCGCGTCATAGCCTCGAGTAACTTTGATCGCGACTCCTTGCCAAACGCTCCCACGACGACAGGCTTTCTTGAAATATGATTAAAGATTGCTCCTAGGACAATGCCGCAATAAATGGAAACATAGATCGCTAGAAAATAGGTGCTATCATAGGTTGCCATAATTCTGAAAATCGACGGCAAGTCGGTGAATCCGTAGAAAAAGAAGAACACGATTAGGGCAACAAGGGCTCTAGCAAAGCGACGAGTTACAAATCCCACTTCAACCTTCATATACCTACGAATCAAGACGGTGACCAGAAGTAGGAGCAGCGGGATAGTGGACCCTGCAACCAAGTATTCCAGCGGTTGCGGAATCGAATAATGCCCACCGCCAATAGTGAAAGAAAAGAATCTACCGAAAGAGAAAACCAAGAAAGGCACGTAGAAGAAGGCTGATAGCATTATCGTTGGAACGAAAATTCTCAGGCTTGAAAGCGTCCCTTTCTTGACTGATTCTGAGCAGAAAACCATCGTAAGCGCTGCAGTGACTATCGAAAGCAATCCAATTAGCATGTTGGAAGTGATTGTGGCTGCCAGAAGTATGACTGTGATCATGTAGGATTTCTTGTCCCCGGGGTCCTTAATGTGATCAAACAGGGAAACCAAGGAGAACATCCAGAACATTGTTGCAAACAGTCTGGTGTATATTCCTCCTGCCAGCAAAGGGCTGATGAAACCTCCAGAAGTCACCAACAGGAGTGAACTCGCCAACGCTGCATAACGGCTAGATGTCATCTTGAATATCAAAGCGTACACTGCAATTGCAGTCAGGGTGATGGAGACCGCAGTGAAAAGAAAAAGAGTCGACGTTGCAGAGAGGCCAGTTAATCTGACAAAGAATCCCCAAGTGAAGTAGGCCAAAGGATGATAGCTCAGAAAGATCGGCAACCCAGAGTACCAGCCCGGATACCAGTTGATGTGAGGCCAGCTTTCAGAAACAAAAGATGTTAAAGCAGCGTGCGTATAAGCGTCATCTCCTTTAGGAAAGCTGCTGTAGAAACCTACAGGACCCCAAAAGAGACCCAAAGGCAAGTAGAATAGGATGATGTAGACTACTATGACGCAAAGGTCTACTCGAAAAATACGGGGGGTTTTCATAAGGCCTCCACTCTCTTGACTTTGTGTGGCTGAGCAGATTTGCCTGCATAGATGTACAGAACAAGCAGAGATGGAAGCATCAGTAACGAAATCAGGATTCCAACCCGCTGTGAATCCGATAAGGGCTTTAGAAAGGTGACACTTTCTACAGTTTGAGGAAAACGAGCGAATATTACGCCTGGTCCTGCATAGTAGTATTCGGCGACCGAAGAGGGTGTAGTTTCGATTCTCCAATCGTTAACATAAGCCTCTTTCCAAAGCAGATTCAGAATCCCATCACTCGTTGATACTTCATATTGATTTGGGTGAATCCATCTTCCGCTTAGAGCTGTGTAAGAATGGGTCTGCTCAAACTTGTAAAGGCTTAGGTCTCTTACCCTTAGTGTATGGTCGCTTGCGGAGGAAGGCTCATCGTCAACACAAGTGAGAGCCAAACCATTGAATTCAGTCGCTAGCTCGACATCAGGTCTTCTTGTGAATGATGCTAAAGGAATAGAGAACATTTTCCACCCATTCCACGCTGAATTGGAAAGAGTGTAGTTCAAGTAGCCCTGATTCTTGGCGTCCACTTGGCTTATCTCAATGTATGGTATTTCACCGTCATTCCACAGCTCGAATTGGATAACTCCGTTGGCGGACGCGCTAGTTTCCTCCTCCAATAAAGTTGCGAATTCAATTCGACTGTGTGACTGGGATACTGCCTGCCTATAGCTTAGGCTTGATTCACCATTTCCAGTTTGTTCTATAGAGGTTTCTGCTACTCCTTCTGAATCACGCACATACCATGAATTATCCATAGGCTTGGTTCTAGACGGAGACAAGTCGGGGCCTAGAGTTTCTGCGAAAGAAAGACTCGCATCTGGAGTTGCCGTTTCGTAAAGTTCCTGAATTGACACCGCAGACCTAGTTACTGTTCCCTTGCCGACTCTCAACCTATAGGCAACTGAACCATCAGTGGTTTTCGCCAAAACTTCAGAATCTACAGGGAAGCCAGACAGGGGAGTGGCATAAGTAAGGAAATGGAACCCAAGACTTGTTGACTCAGCAAACTTCATCTCACTGCCACTGTATCCGTAGTTCATGATGATCAAGTGTCCACCATTGCTTGCATAGTCATCCAATAGGGTTTTGTGATCGGCATATATGGCAGGGCTAACTAGCAAATTGTTCACAAACTGCAGGTTCTTGTTCAGGTCAGCTGTCGTGAGTTTCAGGGGAATAACCGATTGTGAATTGAGGTTGATTTCGCCCAGAATAATCAGCGCTTCTGAATAGAATTGCTCATCTGAGTTGCCGCTCACAACTATGCCTAACGTGGGTGCATCTGGGGACACGGTGATTGGACTTGAATCCCCATACTTAGCAAAAATCGTATCGCCTGACTCGAAGATCTCAAAAAACTGGGGTCTTAAGGTGTATTCATGAAAGGTGACTGTGTGAGCTTCCCAAGGACCGATTATGACCCCTCGTGCCCCAAACCAGTCAAGCCAAAACATTGAGGAATAGAAGTTGCTCTCCATATATGGCACCTTGGAGCGCATAGCTGGCTGCTCCTCAGAATAGTACTTCTCAGCCTCTCCAAAATACCGGTAGAATACCCTCTCGGAAAATATACTGTTGTAGAACGGATGTAACTGGCCTACCTGTCTACCCCCAGTCGCCTCAAGATTAGGGAACACAAGGTATTGAAAGGCGAATATCCTCCTTGTGATAAACGCTAATCGATAATTCTCAGGAAGCTGCTTGACGATTTGATCCACATCGTTGCGAAAGTAATAGATGAATGATTGAGGATCCCCGGGATTCACGTTATAAACCACAAGTTCGGGGAGAGAAACCACAAGTGCTGTGGACACCGCAACGACCAAGGATACCACCAAGAAATAATTGAACAACCGTTCATAGCGCCTAAGGGCTGGGAGTCGGAGCTTTGGAGGATGCGGTTCAAAGAAATCGTAAAGCAAACCCAAAACTCCTATCAAAAACATACTGAGACTGAAACCGAGCCAGTTGCGATAGTCATATGCCGCCATGATATATAGGCTTCTTGGCATCGGTACCCATCCAAAGAGAAAGAAATACAATGAAAGAACAAGGAAAACCAAAACCACAGCTGATCTCTCTTTACTCATGGATGGTTTATGTTTCTTCAGCACCAAGCAGAAGGCAACGACCGATGTTAAGACAAGTGGAACTAGGACAGGATTGTAGATAATCAATAGGCGCTCAATGCTTTCGTAAGATATCTCGTTAATCATTGCTTCTTCGCTTGTAATGAAGTCTTCAAACATTGGAAGGTATGTCCACGCAACAAGTCCGCACACCGGGATGAAAACTCTGAATAGCGTCTTCATTTTCTGCTTCATCCCTCGAACGGCTAGCCCATAGAACAAGATTGTTGTGATAAATGTAAAGAAAGCCACCATTTGATGCAATAAGATCGTGAAAGCCAAAACAGAAGCAGCAGCAAAAGATAATCTCAAATCATCTTTACCCGAGTTTATCCTAACCGTATGATAATACGCAATCGAGATGGAAACAATAAAGAACGGCAATGCAAAAGATCGGATGTAAGCCCCACCTGTCACCGTCCAAGCCCAAGATACTGGAAACAGCAGTGTCATGATTGCTAATCCGACGCTTATGGATCGTGGCAAATATAGAAGCCTTGAAAACTCGTAGATCCCAACTCCAAGCAGGACCATCGACAGAAAAAAGTAAGCCACCATAATCGAAGGAACGGAAACCCGGGTCAAAATGTGTGTTATGGCCAGAACGATGTAAAAGGTCGCGGGGTATCCTCTGAAGACGTCAAACCCCAGATACCAATAAGGGTACCAATTGACATTGGGGAAATTCCTGAGAAGAAAAAGCACTTTGCCAACATGAGTATATGCATCATCACCTACAGGATTTCCAACCCATATTCCGAGGCCACCTCCCACTAACGCCACGAAAGATGTTACTATAACTAATGGCAAAAAGATGGTCTTCAAGGATCTTGCTATAGACAACTTCCAATTCATGGTAGTTTCAACTGCGGGAGTCTAGTGGGGTATATGAAGCGCGGCTATTAAAACCCCATAGATCGAAACAAGTTCTTTGCGCAACGCAACTCGGAGAAGATTTTTTCCTTGGTTTACCTCTTCAGATAAATCGACTACGATTGCCTTAGGCGGGTTTTCTCTCAAGAAAGAAAGCACAGTAGGTGCCACGATGATGCCTCATTTGTCAGGATTTCCAAAAGGTTTCTCTACGTTATCAGTGAGATGAATCTGCTCAATACTGTCTTCAGAATGTAGGCCAAGAACCCTTGAATTTCAGCCGCCGATAACTTTGATTTCCCCTTTTTCCGGTCAACAAAGGTTACAGGAACTTCCTTGACCATAAATCCGTTCATTCTAGCCTGTTTTACAGTTTCAATCTGAATCTCATATGTTTGACTGTGAAGGTTTGGCAAGACATTTTCAACGTAGTGCTTTGAGTAGCAACGGAACCCACTTGTGCAATCGTGAGTTCTTGATCCAACGGTCACCGCAGCAATAAGGTTAGCGAATCTGCTGATCAATCGTCGTTTCAGGCTTGATCCCATCACCTTTCCACCGTTAGAATAACGGCTTCCAATAACAAGATCATAGCCTCTTCGCGCCGCTTCCAACAACCTCGGTATGTCTCTTGGACTATGCGAATAATCTGCATCCATCGCTATGATGTAGCGAGGCGGCTTCTTGAGACTCAGCAAATACCTGAAACCATCCGTGATTGCTGTCCCAAGACCCAGCTTTTCGGATCTCGAGACTAAATGAACCTTGCCCGGTCTTTTCTTCTGAAGCCTTCTTACGATGTCAGCAGTTCCATCAGGGCTTGAGTCGTCGATAACGGCTATTGTCAAGTCAACATCTAGGCTTTGTATCTCACGAACTAGGCTCTCGATGTTTTCGGCTTCGTTGTACGTTGGAAGCATAACGGCTACTGACACGTTACTTGATTACCTCCTCTTTCAATTTGAGAAGGGCTCGATGTATAGCGTGGCTGCGGTTGGCAAAGACTCCCTTCTTGATCATTTCATCAATCCACTTGAGAAATTCCTTGTCAATGGCAATCGATATTCTAGCCTTCTTCTTTGACTCGTCAGAGCCAACCAAGCTTCTCTCATACTCCGTGTGAACAGTTCACAATCTTTCTTAACAGTTTTTAGTGTTAGCTGCTGCGTAAGTTTATAACAGTTGCGCAAAGCAAAAGCAAAAAGCAGCGCCAATTTCCCTTTTAGACACATCAATACAAGGCGCTTGCTGACTTCTTTGCTCATCCCGCCCACTCCCAAATGACAGACCATGCGCAGTGAGAGTATATTATACTAGTCATTAGAACAGCCTGATCGACAAACCAGAACAGACTCATGAACAAACATTGAAGCATGCCCAGCGCCTTTATTCACAACTGATGCCACTACGTTTTTATCCACGCGACCGAGAAATGAGCCAAAAAAGGGACCTGCTTAATTGTCGACCAAGAGACAAAAGAAAAAGCAGGGCGAAGAGCACCTGCAACGCGTAATCGACACGTGCAAATCCGTTGAGGAGAGAGGACTAGACCCGTTCACAGTAGACATCGAAGACCTGATAACCGTGGTACGCGACCTTTTTCCAGAATGGGAATCAATCGACGAATACAGCTTAGACTCTGAAGCAGTCAACCGCCTAGCATCGGTGATCAAGCTGCAAAGCGACTGGATCAAACACAGATCAACATCATTATACACTGACCCTTTTCTCATCGAAGAAAAACTGCGCAAACTGAGCCGAGAAAACCTAGCGCGCCTATTCCTAAACACGTGGCACCCCATCATTGAAATGGAACAAATCTCATCGTACAGCCTCATTGAAGCCATCAAGTACTGGCAAAGCCTGCTACCGCTGGACGAACGCTGGACCAAAACTGGAACACAGACAACAGAGCTGGGATCAACCACCCGCAACGACCTCATAGCGCAGAAAATAATGACGGAACAAGCCTTCACCGAAGAGCTAGAAACATTGTGGGGCGAGCTAAGACAAAAAGCAGGCGAAGCCCAAAAAATCTCTTACTGGGACTTCGTAGGAGCAGACACATACGAAGAAACATCCAAGCGGGCTTACATGACCAGCTTCCTAGTTACATACGGCTACGCCACATTCGAGGTACATAGGCTGGAGGAAGAAATATTCCTCATACCGTTCAGCAAGCCGCGGTCATTCGTCGGACCAAAGCAAGTTGTGTCGATTCCTGTCTCAGTGAGTTTTGAAGAGTGGAAACAATGGAAAAACAGCAAACACGCATAACCAAGAAGGCTCTCTACCAACGCAAGCTGAAACGAGCAACGCATATGCTCTTCTACAAAAGACATAGAATACCAGGAGTAAAAGGCTGGGAACTACGAAAAAGACTCGGCTCAGACTACCCAAAAGTCCTGACGATTCTGGACGCATACCTCGAAAAACTCGACCTCCAAATCAAAACGATATTCGAAGGCGAAAAACCATCAGACAAACCAACGCTAGAGCAACTTGACAAAGCCCGCTTCTTCGTAACCCTGCGAGGCGGCTTAACTCCTAAAGAGACTAAAATGAGCGGGTGGCGAATCGACGACATAGCCGGCTTAGCCATAGCCGTCGCATCAATAATCTCTAAGAAAGGCAAAGCCCCAAGAGACGACATAAAAAGCCTGCTGCGAGACAAGTTGCCCGGCTGGCGTGTCGACATCAACTTGGACCGCTACATCCGAGCAGGCTACCTAAGCCAAGACGACAACAACCAGTTGTACCTAGACTGGAGAACCCGAGCTGAAATAGACGAAAAAGCACTCATCGACCTCCTGCTAGCCGCTGGAAGCGACAAAAAAGAGAAACCACAATAGACTCTTTTTCTAACGAACCTTCCTGTAAAGAAGAACAATCACCAAGGCAACAGCCAAAGCGATAAGGATTAGGAAGGGGGTGCCAAGAAACTGGTCCTCAAGAACGGGCGGCGCCTCATAGAAAACTGTGTCACCTTGAACGCGAACCCCTGAAGCAGACGCGGGTAAAACTAAGTAGAAAAGAACATCCAACGTGCCCGTGTTCCTGTTCTCGTAATAGAAAGTTGTAGCATCAGTCTTCTGCCACTCAGCAACCGGCGCGGCCAAAGCCGAAGCAAAATCAACCGAGAAACTGTCCGTAATATTGACTTTGAATCTCCTCCAATCAGTCTTAAGCTCATAAACCCGCTTCAGAGTAGTTTTATTGACAGTGAAGCCTACAATACCCGAGCCTCCCAGGTAGAAAGAACTACGAATCATTCGACTTGCATTATCATGTTCCAAGGTTGCAGTGCCCCACAGAATCGTCTGATTCTTCTTCTCCAGATTGCCAGCAATAGTCTCCGGAATTCTTTGAGCAGTAAACTGGGTCAACGCTTGGACATACACTTCTTGATCGAGACCCTTGAACTCAAAGGTCACAAACAAGCTTTCACCAACACTGACATTTCCAGTGATTTCCCCTTTGGCTAGCGCGAACGAAGAAAGAATCAGAACGCCAACAAGGACTGCGAGCAAATGTTTCTTCATCAACAGTTCTCCAGCTTCGTTGAATATCTTGTTTCAACGCATTAGAAGTTGTCGGCTTTAAATGTTATTGCTTAACGCCTTGAGCGAATCAGTTTCCAGATCTTATCGCTTGTGCAAGAAGCTACCTATCTAGAACTTGCAGCTACGGTTATGACCGTCTCAACGTTGCCTGCTCAGCGTTCTTAGACCGACGAGTTCGTTGGATAAGACCATAGTTTCTTCACGGAGTCGAAGTTTTCCAGGAACCTTAGTCCTTTCTCAGTGGTCTTGTAGACTCTTTTCAAAACTCGCTTATGCCTGATTGACGTGTTCTCCAAGAAGCCTTTCTGAATCAGCAAAGGAAGATACTCGTTCAGTTGAGCGTAGCTAAGCTTCGCTTTGTACATGATGTGAGTTTTGATTTTTCCTTCAACAGCGGTCCTCAGAATTTCAACAACGATGTCGTGGCGATCTCGTCTTTTGATATCATCGTTAATGCTAGTACTCATTTCCTAGACACTCTTCAGAAACAGTCTTTGATAAGATAATAAACATTGACATCATGCATGCTGCTTGTGGAGACTTGATGAAGATAACGCTTAAATTCAGCTTGAATCATTAATTCATGCTATGCCTCAAGACAAGATTATGCAACTTCTACATGAACTGGTGAAGAACTCCAAGAGAAGCGACAGAGACCTCGCGAAAATACTTGGAGTATCGCAGCCCACACTAACACGTATGAGAAGGCGCCTGGAAAGAGACAACTACATACTTGACTACACAGCCATTCCTAATATGACAAAGCTAGGCTACGAGATAATTGCGTTCACGTTTTTCAATGTCGACAGGTTCGACCCAAAAACAGGTGAACTAGACATGGTCGTCGGTGAACGCGCCCACAAATGGGTTGGAAACAACAACAAGGTCATATTCGCCGCGGGTGGCGAAGGACTTGAAGGAAAGAACTGCATGATGATCACGGTTCACAGGGATTTCACGGACTATACTGATTTCGTTACGGATCTGAGGGGCCAATGGGCGCACAAAATAAAAGAAATGGAAAGCTTCCTTGTCTCCTTGAAGGCGAAGATGCCAAAGCCGTTTTCATTCAGAAATATGGAAATAACTTCGGGCAACAGCATAGACTCTGCGTAGTTCCTCAACGGGGTTCGAGTGGGCATCTACTCTAAGATCAAGCAGAGGACGCCCTGAACTAGTCCATCTTTTGTCTGCAACCAATAATGCAGCTGACATGCGTCCTCTCTTGTCTCCACCCGCGTCTTGCCCTGCTTCCAGTGCTTTGAGCAAGCGCTCTGCTAAGCTGCCTTTTCCACGTTCAAACGAGTCGCTCATGGCTTCTATTACACGGTTGCCTACGAGCATGTTGCCAGCGACGACGTAGCCTTCTCCGATCAAATGACCTTTCCACCCCACGGTTTCTTGACCGGTGAACGCGGCTGTCCTGCCTGCTGCATCCATGATTAAGATTTGTCTCTTCTCTCTGTCCGGGTCCCTAGCCAAAATCGTTTCAAGCGCGTCCTGCGGCGTCAAACCTTTCTCCAAAAGCTCAAGTCCTTGCGTTCCGTAGACAATGTTAGTCTGTGCCTGAGTGGCAATGGCGCCAACATTGGCTTTTACGTGTGGCGCTACGCTTCCAACTGCTGGAACCGCGGTGGACACGGCTACGCCGAGGGCTAGTGTCTTTGGACAGCGGGCAACTATTGAGAATGTCATCATGCCAGCCTCGTTGAACGTCATCTACTTTGTTTGATTTGCCCGTTTGTCTGGGATGATAAGAGAGAGGGCAAGCGCTATTGCCGCGAAAACTGTGAGAACGTAGAATGAGGATTCGACGCCGTAGTTTCGCATGTAGTAGCCAGTTATCGCCTGCGACACTGAACCCAATCCGAAGCTTGTGAAGAAGAAGATACCGTAAATCGCTCCACGTCGCTCAGGTGGAGTCATTATGCCCGTTAAAGAGTTGAGGGCAGGCTGGTGCCCGTAGAAAGCCAGTCCGTAGAGTATGATGAAGGCGGCAACGCCGAAGAAGGCGAAGGTTGAAGGTGCAAACTGCAGAAACAGCAACGCCGCCAGGATGCCAGCTGATACAGTCATCAGGACTTTTTTCGAGCCTACGCGGTCAGCTGCTCGTCCGCCGAGCCACTGTCCGGGCACTCCGCCAGCTAGGACCAAGGTTGCGGCTGTAGCTGCCCAGATTTTGGCAGTTTCTCCGCCAAGGGGTTGAAAGGATTTGAGGGTTAGGTAGGTTGGAAGGAAATATTCGATTCCTTTCATGTAGAGGCCGATAGCTATGTTGAAGGTGAGGATTGTGAGTAAGCCTTTCATTCTCAGGACCTCGAGCATTCCAACCGTTGACTGCTCTTTCTGTGCTTGAGTGCGATTTCTTGATATTACGAGTCCTACTATGATTGACATCACGCCGAAGAAGATGAAAGACACGCGCCAATCTACTGTTATGCCAATCACGAAGGCTACGATGGGTGTGAGCATGCCTCCAAAGCTTGCAACAAGTCCATGGACGCCCATTGCTTCGCCCATTTGTCCAGGGAATTCCTTTGAAATCAGTGAGTTTGCGGTAGGGTGGTATAAGCTGGCCCATGCTGCCATGAGGAAGAGCGCTAGGCTGTAGACGATTATGTCTTTGGCTAAGAGAAGCAGGAATGTGGATGCTCCTGCAAGAACTAGTGCCAAAGAGATGATCTTGATCTCGCTTGTTCTGTCTGATAGTGGTCCTGCGACTAATGAGCCTGTGCCGTAGATCAGTGAGGTTATTGTGCCGACGACTCCAAGGACGAACGAATTCGCTTCAAGATTCTGCCCTAAGAGATTCTGTCCTATGATGATCAACAGTGGCGGAGCGACGAGGAACAGTGAGTGGTTGAGGCTGTGTGCAGCGCCCAGTAGGGATAGGAATCTCCTGCCTTTCTGGGTCACGTTGCTCATTCTCTCCTTGCTATCACTTGTCTTCTTTCTTCTTGTCTACCCAGTACTGCCTTGTGCGCAGGAATTGGATTTTTGCTTTCAGAAGATCCATGTAGAAGCCGTCTTCGCTGGGATGCATTTTGCTGAGAATTCGGAAGGCTGTTTCTGGTCCTACGCCTCTGACTTGGAAGGCTATCAGGGCTTTTTTGCCGTGGCTTAAGACCATGTCTGCGGTTCGTCGTGCATGTGTGAGCTGGTCAAGCTCTTCAAATGACAGCTCCTTTCCTTTCAGTCTTCGTCTGAGAATGTCTATGAGCATTTTCGGGTCTTGAATCGGATGCAGGTCGGCGAGTAGTCCTGAGCCGCATTTTGGGCAAACCGGTTTGTCTTCAAGTTCTCTGAGCCGCTTTTCCTCTGAGTGATATCCACAGTTGAGGCATAATAGCGATGGGCGTCGTGCTTGTATCGATTGTTTCATGCGTTCAATGTTGCTTAGCAAGACGCGTTCAGGCGCCATGAGTTCAGGGACTTCAACGTATTTTGCCAAGATGCGGTAGCCCAACGGTGTCGGTTTCTGAAGCCGAAGCAACGTTGAAATTTTAGTTTTCCCCTCTCTCACGTTTTGCATTATGCTCTTTACCGTCGGTATGTCCACTTTTTCCAGCATAGTTTCACGTATGGTCTCTTCATAGATCGGTGTCTTCGCGAAGCGGCTGGGAAGCTCAGCCAAGCGTTCTGGTCCCATGGTCTTCCCTCTTGGAAGGGCGCCGAAGCGTTCTGCTACAAACTTCATCTTGTACGAAAACGGGAACCGTGCCTTGAGATAGTCGCTGAATGACTTCTCCACATCTTCGGACGTCAACCCAAACAAAGCTGATGGCAGCCTGTCAAGTTCTCTCTGTTCTACTTTGCGTGAGGCTTCAATCAGGATGCGGTAGCCGTCGTTCCACCATCCAGTTATGAGCTCTTGATCTGAGAGAACCGTGTCGAATATTGCCCCAAGAGTCCGGTTAACCACCTCACCGTAACAGGCGTGAACTATAACCCACTTGTCAAAAGCTTCGATGAGAATATAGTCATGAGTTGGAACGGGAGCGCCCTCTTTCAGCTGATCCTGAATTTCTTGGGCTGGCTGAAGCAGAGTTGACTTGTCAGTTGAGAGTTTCCGAGCGAGGCTTTCAGCAGCTTCTTCCGGCTTGCTTCCTTTCTTGAGTTCCTGAGCTATTGCGTCTCTTAGCTGTCCCGTTTCCTGAGCCAACGTAAACGGCACGGGCAGAATCTCCCCGTCCCATCCGGGCAAAGCTGCAAACGGGTCTTCGGCTGGGACCACGTAGACTGCGCCTGTTTCGTCTTCGATTTGGACTATGCGCCACACTTTGCCACGGATGATGATGTTTAAGCCTAGGCGTGCCCTCAACGCCATAAACTCGTCGCCGACTGTGCCTATGGTGCGGTCTGATAGCACGTCGACAACGGGGTAGCGGCGTTCATCTGGTATCATAGATAGGTTTTGATGGTAATATTCACGCGTTCTGCGGCTACGCCTCAAAGTGCTGCCTTCTAACCAGACTTCTCTTAGCTTATGTAGGTATTGAGCGACTTCTAAAAACTTCTCACGCGTCAAACTGCGGTACGGATAAGCCCTTTTGACAATGTCCAGAGCTTCATCAACTGCAACTTGCTTCTTGTCCATGACGACGCCGACAATCTGGTGAGCAAGCACATCTAAGGCGCCTTCGTGAATGAGCAAGGGTTCAAGTTGACCCTTATAGGCTCGCTTAACAGCTGTGACAGCCTCCAGAGTGTCGTCGGGAAAAGCAGTGATGATGACCCCTTCGGAAACCAGATCAAGTTTGTGTCCGCTTCTGCCTACGCGTTGGATGAGGCTGCTCACTTGACGCGGCGACAAATATTGAATGACCAAGTCAACGTGTCCTATGTCGATGCCTAACTCCAGCGTGCTGGTGCAGACTATGGCTTTGAGATTTTTAGACTTGAACTCATCCTCAATCGAAGCCCGAATCTCTTTTGACAACGAGCCATGGTGAACCGCAATGTCCCTGCGCTCAAGCTGAGTGAACTTGTGCCCCAATACCTCAGCGTTGGCGCGGCTGTTCACAAAGATGAGGGTCGAGTTATGCTGTTCAACTAGGTCCAGTATGCGTCTGATTCTTGCGGCTGCTTCTGGTGCTGTGTATAGTTTTTGAGCTAGATCGTAATCAGCGTCTGTTGGAAGTGGATGCTCAACACTGTATCTGTAACCTTTCGGCAAAGGAACCTCAATGACTCTGACACGTCGATTAGTGCCAGCGACGAACTGAGCCACTTTTTCAGGATTGCCCACAGTTGCAGACAAGCCGACGCGTTGAAACTCGCGCTTGGTTAACTCGAACAAACGCTCCAACGCAACAGTTAGTTGAACCCCTCTCTTGTCTTCGGCTAATTCATGAACTTCATCAATGACTACGTAGCGGACACGACTAAGGTGCTGCTGCATCCTAGCGCCGGGCAGAATAGCCTGAAGAGTCTCCGGCGTTGTAACCAGCATGTTAGGTGGACGAAGAGCCTGACGCCTCCGAATCTTCATTTCAGTATCGCCGTGACGCACTTCAACCGTTATGCCAAGCTTCGTCGCCCAGAAAGAGAGGCGTTTAGCCATATCTCGGTTGAGCGCCCGAAGAGGCGTCACATAAACAATAGATATGCCATGCCTGTCTTCCTGTTGCAAGAAATTTGAGAATACGGGCAGTAGAACAGCCTCAGTTTTCCCGCTTCCTGTGGGCGCAATCAGAAGAGCATTGTCAGCGTTCAGAATGATTGGGATAGCCTGCACCTGAGGAGCGGTAGGTTCGACGAAACCTAGTTCCAGTAAAGCATCACGTACGGGCTTAGCAAGTAACTTGTAGACATTGGGATTCTCATTCTCTTCGGACAACTGAACAACCGCGCCACATACATTCGTCCTTAACGTTGAAGCAACCTATTAAACAGTTTTCGTGAAATAACGCTTATTCGACAAGAATAATGCACAACAATAGTCTTACCCAAAACATGTTAGCTTGAGCAAATTTGCTCCAACTCCTATTTCTCAAGGTCGGAGTTTATCGCGGAGTCTTCAAAGTCTCCTTTATAAGAGTGGGAGGCGCATTAATGTTGAAAAGCTTTCTCTTATCCCATAGGCTTGTCCTATTGAATAACTGAATCTTTTCGAAGAGCATCAAGAGGTAAAGGTAATTGTGTAGTCTAAGGGCAGGTATCGTAACTAACTGCAGAAGATGCAAATCATCTAATCGAGTCCATTGCACGATTAGAAAGAAAACGGGGAAAAAAATCTACGTGGATAATAAGAAGAAAGGAGGAGACAAAGCATAGTCAACCTAGGTGACCACGTGAAATGCCCTCAGTGTAGAGAAATAGCCCGCGTCATCTGGGTCTCGCAAGATGGAAAACAAGCAGGAATACGGTGCCCTAGGCATCATAGCCAGATGACTCGTGGAGCTTCAAATCTTGGCTCCCTCGCACGTCCTCAAAGCAAAGCGCAGAAAAACATGGTCTTCATTGTGGACACCGAAAAAATGGTGACCCCTGTCTCGAGTTATCGGTGAGAAAAACTGGGCAAAAGAAAAATCGTCAGCGAAGACAGCTTAGGTAAGATTCAGCTACCGGTTGCTAACGATGTTCTGGGAATAGCTGTCAAACTTCTCGGCTTTGATCGACTCATGGTCAAATGCCAAGACGGTCGCGAGCGACTGTGCCGAATCAGAGGAAAACTGAAGAGAAGAGTCTGGATCCGCGTTGGAGACATCGTTCTGGTTTCTCCTTGGGACTTTCAATCCGACGTTCGAGGCGACATTTACTGGCGATACAGAAGAAACGAGACGCTGTGGCTGAGAACCCATGGCTACCTCACAATGCAGGAATAAAGAGACAAGCTCTGATGCTTGCAACCAACAAGCGTCTCAAACCCAGCAAGGTGCGCAAATCTTCTCATAGCTTTCTAAAATAGGTCCGCTTGCCTGAAGAAGTTGTTGATTAGCTTGTAGGCTAGTTCTTTCGTTTGCTTCTCGATGATTTTGCACTCGTTCACTACTTGCCTTTTCGTTTTTCCCACTTGCTTCAGTTCGCTTCTGTATTCGTCAGCCCATTTGCTGACGGTCTGCGAAGTCACCTCTAGGTGGAATTGCAGGCCCAAAGAACTATTGTAACTAAACGCTTGGTTTTTGCAGCCGGTTCCTTCCGCGAGCAGTCTGCCGCCGTTTGGTGTGTTGAATGTGTCGCCGTGCCATTGAAATACTGGAAATGTGTCAGGGAAGCCTGCGAGGAACTTGTGTTTCCTCCCAGCTGGGGTCAGTCTGACATTGCTGCTTCCGATTTCCATTACGGGATTTTTTCTTACTTCAGCGCCTAAGAGTTTGGCTAGCAGTTGAGCACCTGCGCAGATGCCTAAGTAAGGTTTGCCTTTTCTCACAACTGTCTTCAGGTATGCCATCTCTCTTTCAAGAAAATAATGTCTACCTGCGTCGTAAATCGAGATCGGTGTTCCGCCGACAATGAAAGCCTCAAAGCAGTCGGCAAGTGGGAATTCCTTGCCAGTGTACGCGCGATGGACGTGGTATCCGATGCGCCGGTCTTGGAGGTAGCCCTCGTACAAGCCGATGTCTTCTGTTGGGCAATTCTGAATGACCAGAGTCTCCATGAACGAGAAGCTGCATGTATCATTTATTAATTCTTTTTTCACTGCGCTGCATGTGGGATAGAAATTCTATCCTGCTACTTCGAGAACAGGGCTTACTTCACTAAAAGAGGATTGAACAAACGCTGCGTTCTACACGAACTCTATCATCACTTAGTCGATGTTAAAGAGTTAGATATTCCTAGCAGAATAGAAGAAAAAGACGCTAATGAATATGTAAGAGAGTTTCTGGGAAGCCGATATTCCTAAAAGAAGTCTTACTATTCGCGGAGCGACACGAACGTCGTGGTGGCGATAATGTCCGTTCAAGGCTTAGGCAAAGTGACTGCGCCTTCAAGCTGAGGATTTGCTCCAAATTCATTTTCGATTATCTTGCGGATTTTTCTTATCATGTCTAGAGAGTCTGCCTTTGAATCGTGACTTGTCGTGGTAGGGTGAACGTATTCGTTTCTTTTGGCGTTAATTTCCCACATCTTCTTCAACGTATCTCTCTCTTGCAGTAGTCCCCATTTATCCAGAAGCTCAAAAAATGTAGGCAAGACCCGTCTTGAATAGACAAGAGACTTCTTCGTTGGACAATAGGCGATTATCCAGCCTAATCTTTTGCTTAGAAAGAATATCATAGCATACACGTTCACATAGAACCCCTGACATTACGATTGCTGAGTAAAACAATCCATTGGTGTAGAGCTGCACTAGTTCATGGTAGAGTCCGAAATAGGGCATGTCTGCTCGTATGAAACCTATTCCAGTCTCTCGAAAACGATCTACCTTTTGTTCCAAATCCGCATTAAAACCTCTGACCAGAAACTCTCTGACCGTGCTTCTTGCTTCATCCTCTCGCCCAGCATTCCGAAGCATTTCATGGAGCTCTGGAATCTTGTTGAAGAAATAAAGTCCTCCATCTGACATTTCTCTCACCATTGTTGTGCAGTCAATCCATTCTGTCCATGTGTTGTCTTTATGGTATGTTAGGAGCCTCCTAATGCTCTTTTTCCTGCTTTTCCAAGCATTCGAGCAGTAGTTGGTTGTTGTTGGATAGAATTTCTATCCAACCAACCAAGCAAGAAAGGGAATCTCGGAACTGACCCAACTCCGTAAAAGCTTGAACGTGTACTTAATATGTGAAAAGGAAAGAAAGCTAGAGATGTGGAATCTATGACCGAAGGCAAGGGCTTCTGCAGAAGAAGACAAGAAAGAAAAGCGCAGGAACAAGTTAAAAGAGACCTCGCCAACTTGGACAAAATTGTGGTCATCGAAAGCAAAGGCAAACGAAAAAGCGCGCGCGACCAGCGAAGAGATTGAATCAATGCTCAAAGCGCGCGCATAGCGTTCATTAAAGACCTTGAGATAGAGCTGTGTTAAAGAAAGACCAAACTGTCTGCCGTAGTTTTTGTAACTCGGAAATTGTGGGCTAGGATACATTCAAGTATACTGCGTCTTATGTAATATTCAGTATGCGTGAGAGGTATTTGGTTTTCACTGGGAGGCCTAATGCGGGCAAAAGTAGCATTATCAGAGAAGTCGTAGGCTTGGATGTGGCAATCGGTAAACGACCAGGAACTACGCGTCGGATTTCAAAATATCCCTTGAGTGGCGATTTGGTGCTTGTAGATATGCCAGGGTTTGGTAGGAGGAGAGCTTCTAAACGTTTGGGGGATAAGACTAATGATCAGATCATCAAGTTCCTGGAGTCCTATGCTCAGAGCATAGCTTTAGCCGTCCATGTTTTAGACATATCCACGTTCTTAGAGGTAACGTGGCGTTTGGAGAAGAAGGGTTTTATCTCAGTGGACGTGGAGATGGTTCAGTTTTTGACAGAGACTTTAGGGGAGTTTCCTTTAGTGGCGGCTAACAAGATAGATAAGGCGGATAAGGAGGAGTTAGAGGTCAACCTTGAAGAGTTCATACATCAAATAGGCAAAGGTCATCCATTTGCTGTTGGAGAGCACGTATTCCCAGTGAGCGCAAAGACAGGAGAAGGACTGGGCGCTTTGAAGAACTCTATCCACAAAAGGTTGGTGGCGAAAGGATATAGAACGCCATTTAAAGTAGGCTTATAGTTCTTCCAGAGGTGTTTAAGGCAAACCCGCTTTTTGATATTCGGCAGCTTAACCCTACAATCGCAAATACGTGTTTTATCTCTTCATACCTTGATTTGCTTTGTGCCCGCGCGCGCGGTATTTAGCACAAGGATTGGTCAACCAAGAACCAAAAACAGTGGAAAGCTTCCTTAATGGTGCATCTAATTGCCTCGCTTCGTCATCATTTAAAACCAGATGAAGCTGAATCCACAGCCAAATCCTACATTGATTCGCTGTGAAGTACTAATTATTTTTCCACATTTCTCACATTTAGACACTTGTAATGGTTCATACGTTGGAATCAGAACTTTAACCTTAGGCTCTGGAGAATGTTTCCACGTTTGCTCTTTCCAATCCATTTTTTCTGTGGCATTGTCATTTAACCTTCTGTTTTTTCTTCTTCTTTGCCTTTTGGGAACCACGCTTCCCAACTTTTTTGCCCATATTCATCGCCTCATAAGTTTTTGATGTTTCTTCCAGTGCGCGAGATACATAGGACACTTCATTTTGTCCTTACATTTTTTACATTCAGGGCGGAGGCTCGTCCAATATCGGTTGCAAGGCAGACTGGTTGGAGGAGGAGTCTTCGCTGTGGGAGTCGACATCTTAGGCAGTCCTCTAGCGTAAGAGCATTAGTAGCGCAAATACATATAAGTTCAGTTACCAAGTCAAGTTCCAGCGCATATTGTTTTGCTGAAAATTGGGTCTGGGGTTAGAGTTTTGTTAAAAAGTGTGTGTAGATGGTGGTAGCGCGCGCGCTATTCAACATCCCTTCTCAGAAAGCACCAAGTACAGCATGGTGTTGGTGCATAGAATTTCTATCCAACCAACCACTGCTAAGTTTATGCTTGGTATTCGTATACAATGAGGAATATACAAACGAAGGCGATAGGCGAATAACGTATGAAGTTTTTATTCGTAGAATATGAGGTTTTGTTCCTCCAAGCTTGCGTGAAGCTTATGCACTGCATCATAAACGTCCTGTTCTTTCTTCGCTCCTGTACAGACAAGGTTCCCGCTTGCGAACAGAAGAATTACCACCCTAGGCTCGTCCATCCTGTAGATCAGTCCTGGAAACTGCTCCGGCTCATACATCGTTTTTCCAAGCGTGAAAACTGCCTTCTCCAAATCTATCTTTCCGCCTAACCCTGCAGAAGCAACGATGTTCACAACCTTCAACTCCGGCTTGCTGATGATGATTATTCCGCTCTTTTTCAGTTCTTTAACAACTGTCATAACAGCTCTGCGGGATTCCTTTTCCGATTTTGCTCCCGTGCAAACCATTTTACCAGAGTTGAAAATCAGCGTGGCTGTCTTCGGTCTCTTAAGCCTAAATACTAATCCGGGAAAATGTTCTGGACGATACTCGACTCCTGGAAAACTCTTGACAACAGCGTTCAAATCGACCTTCTGGTTCAAGGTTGCAGCAGAAACAACGTTTTGAATGACTATTACTGCTTTAGTCTTCGGCATTAAACATCACCTTTTATAGTATAGCGGATGCTTAAATACCCTTTATAAAGCCTTATGTTGCCAGTGTGACGCTTCCCGCACATCCCCTTTTTTCTGTGCGCGCCAGCGCACGACAGTGCTGCTTTCTCAGTCCTGAAAAACCCAGCAGCTTCAGAATATTTCTAAAAAAAGATAGAATTTCTATGCAGAATCTCCAGAGGATGATGGGGTAGAAGGCGACCGTGCCAAACGAATGACCTCAATTGCCAGTTTTACCAAGGCTTCGTCAAAATCAGCATTTATACAGCTTCAGACTCACACACAAACTTGATAAGAGCACTCTAGCGCAGTTCGCCATTAACACCCACACAGACTTTCCACTAATCCAACATAGCCCCAGTTCCCCGTCACTCCTTCATAAACAGGACACTCGCGGAGTATTGTAGAAATTTCTGAGTAGTGAGAGAACTCGTGTTGACCAGTCGTGCTGTCTTTGTTTCCTTGTCCGCCAGCTTTCTGATAGAGGGAAGTAAATCGACATGCTTGCTCGAGGTCCAAAGTCCCAGAAACCCTCACTGTTTCTACTCGCCCACAACCAAGCAATCACGTTGCTCGCATTCCGTCCGCGCCAACTCGGAAAGCAAGAGAGCAGCTCAAGCGAAGTGAAAAGCCTGTCCAACATTCCAGCTGTAAAACGCTGAGAAAGGTTTGACAAAGGAATCTCCAAATAGCTCACGCCGTCCTCCTTGTGCCACACCCAATCAACCAGAGCGCTCTCAAGAGATCTTGACAACTTACTCGCTCTTGACCCAAGCAAAGCCAACTGATACCGATTACTAAGCACCAGATAGCTGTCTTTCACTGAAGCTCCGGTCAACATCTGATGCGCCCGAATCTCCGCCTCCGAATCATATCTCCCCGAACTGAACGCACGCTCAGCAATCTCAGCCCACAACCCCCACGTCTTATCAAGTATAGGCGAAGTTGGACATATCCTAGCCAAAGTCGAAGCCACGAACAACCGCTTACCCGCACTCCACCGATCATTATGCTCAGGAGGATCAGGAAAATCAGCCGACCCCTCAAGCAAACCCGAAAGATAACCTACGGCAGAACGAAAAACGGGATCAGAAGCCTCCAAGCCTAAAGCTAACCCCCGCTCAACTGCAGCTTCAGTAGTCGCAATCTTCCCTTCGCTCTTCATCGCAGAATGAAACCTACCCCAACCCCCATCATCCCTCTGCTCACCCTCAAGCTCCAAAACCCAACGACTCTTCAACATCTCACGCTGAGCATCAACTAGCTCATCCGAGCCAGAAGAAACCCTCAAAACATCACGCAACAAACGAAAACGAACAACAGGACCACAACCGTCCCGCAGAATACGAAAAGCCAAATCCTCAATTAACTCAAGCTCCGTCATTACGGCTCCACTCCAACCATCTCCGAAACGTATCCCAAAGCTCACACTTAAAGAAAACTCGCAACAACCAGCCCAAGCCTTCACAACTCGCCAGAGCCAAACCAACATCTACACACATAACGGCTAAAACAACCAGTCTGCGTATGCCTGTTCAACTACAACTGTCTAAGGTAGAAGAAGGCGCTAAGCGATTGTTCCCTTCTTCTTCTAAAATTACTCTTCCCGCAGCGCATATCACCACCACACATAACGCCCACTTGCTCCTAACATTGGCCAGAACCAAACACTATCATCTGTCTATGTAGCTGCAGCACAGAGTTAAAAAACCCCATCATGCAACGTTACCAGCCATGTGCGGCATATTCGCCTACATGGGACACCAACCCATCCCAATCACAAAAGCCATACAAATCTTACGCACCCTCGAAACCGAACAGGAACCCAACGAACCAACACCTGTGGGCGGACACGGCGCAGGCATAGCCTACCTAAACCCAAAACACGAATTCACACTTGTCAAAGTCGGCAAAACCCAAAGGCGCTCACCAATCCACAACCTAAAACAGCAACTACCCAACCTAGCCACAATTCAATCCCAAATTATTCTAGGACATGTACGCCGCGCCAGCCCAGAATTCATAGACACTATTCAACACGCAGAATGCACACAACCCTACAAACCGCACTGCACGCACAAACTCAACGTCATCTCAGCCCACAACGGCTATTTAGAAAACTACCAACAACTCAAAACCCAACTGCAAACAAAACACTGCTTCGAATCAGAACCAATTAAACTCATCGACTCAGAAATCATCCCACACCTATACGAAGAACAACTAACCAAAACCAAAAACCCAACCAAAGCAGCCCACAAACTCCACGAGCAAACACAAGGACGCAACACAATAATCACACTGCACACAAACACAGACACAAATCAAGCACACTTAAACGTCATTCAGAAAGGAAAAACCAGAGGACTCACAATCTGGACCAACCCAGACAACGAGGTGCTAATATGCTCCAGAGAAAAACCCACACTGACCACATTCACCAAAATCCTCACAGAAAACAACTACCAAAAAATCACACACATAACACGCAACGACTCCGTAAACCTCGAAGCCCACTTCTCGCTGAACTATGTCGAACATACTACCTCATAATCCTCCTGAATAGTGCGATTAACAACATCAAAAGTCACGCATAACTATGTTGAAAGTGCGATTAAACCACCCGTAAACAGAGCCTGAAACACCATACAAAACCAGAAACAGACACTCAAAATACAAACAGAAAACCCGAACTATCACACTGAAAAAAAATCCTGCACCCAGACTAACGAACCCTGACTAACTAAACAAAGAGAAAAGAAAAGGTGAATGAAAAGAACCTCTAACAGCTACTCGCCAGGACCACTGATATACGCCCAAGCAGTCACAAGACCCAAAGTAATAAACGCACCAGCAACACCGCTGAAAATCCACTCCAAACCTAAAGTTGGAAACACAACAGCGCTAAGCCAAGGAATCACATACCTCCAAGTCGCATTAGCCACAAGCCCAGCAAAGAAACCAAGCAAAGCAAAGGTCCCAATCATCTTAACTCTGTCACCCATATTTTTCACCCTTGAAAAATACTAAACCCAGAAACCACCTTTTCTATCTAACCTACAAAAAAACGTAAAAAACCGCAACCCAGCCTAAGCCGTTTGCGTAGAAAAATTTAACAAACAAGGCAAAAAGACCCTGAACATATACACCCACATAATACGCAGATAATCCGAGCATGTTAGATGTGTACAAATACAGTTTTCCCACGCTATCCACTGTCGGAGGAAAAAAACTCAATGTCAGAAAGATTCGCTAAAAAATGGGGAGAAAGAGAAGAAACAACGCCAATCCAATCAAGGCTCAAAGAAGCAGTACGACCGCCAGGACCACTCAAGCCTCGCTTAGACTTCGCCGTACGCAGAATCGAACTCCAAGTCCAACGCTTAGACAACGCATCTGATAGATTCACCGAACGCGACAAGTCAATCTTCGTCCGCATAGTCGAAGCCTACAGCAAACACGACATGCCACGCGCAAGCGTCTTTGCCAACGAACTAGCCGAAGTCCGAAAAATGGAAAAAATGATAATGCACGCACGCTTAGCTCTGGAGCAAATTGTGCTCAGACTAAAGACCGTTAGCGAACTCGGCGACGTCGTATCCACACTAGCACCAGCAGTAGGAGTCTTACGCACAGTCAGAACAGGCATGGCAAGCATATTCCCAGAAGCCGAACGAGAACTAGGACAAATAGGCAATCTACTCAACGGCATCATAATCGACGCAGGCCAAAGCACAGGACTAACAATCAACTTCGAAAACGCCAACGAAGACGCGCAAAGAATCCTAACCGAAGCCGCCTCAGTAGCCGAACAAAGAATCAAAGAGAAGTTCCCAGACCTGCCAGCTGGAATGCCTGCAATGCCGGGCGCAGAGAAAACCGCAACCTCAGAGACCCAAGGATAACCATCCAAAACAATGAGGTGTAAAAAATGTCAGCACGACCTACATCCAACCTTTTTCTATACATAGGCAAACCAGTCAGAGACGAATACGGAAGACAAGTCGGCAAAATAGCATCCTTCGCCGTCGCACCTAACGGAAGAGTAAACGGAGTCTTCGTAGAACACGGAGACGGAGAATTCCTACGATATCAAAGCGACCAATTCAAAACCGAAGGCGACGAAATCACACTCATGCCCTCAGTCAAACTCCGAGTCAAAGCCCTCTGCGACGAAATCCCACTAATCTGGCGAAAAGACCAAGCCCTAAGCGACTTAGTTGACAAGAAGAAGATCCCATCAGAAATGTTCGCAGAACTGCACAAAAACTTCGAAGGCGTCTTAAACCAACTCAAAGCAGACGCTCAAACACACTTGGACAGCATAGACAAACAGGTAGCCAAATGCAACTCACAAACAAGAGAACTCAACTCTGCACTCATCCACATCGAAATAGAACGCGAAATAGGCAGACTAGACGACGCAGCATACGAAACCGCACTACAAATGATCCAAGACGGCCTCAAAAAAGTCAACTCGGAAAAAACAGACTTGGACTCACTGCGAAGCCAACTGTCCAATCTCTTGCTCGGCGACTCAACAACGCCAGAAAGGGACTTGGAGACAAAGCCGATATCCACTCCGTCACTGCCCGAGCCCCCAGTAGTTGTACACGTCAAGAGCGCAAGCAAAACAGGCTAAACTCGGGTGAAAGTGGAGGCAACGAAAAGATTGGTGAGAATTTTCCAGCCTCCACCACAACCAATCGGTGAAGTTATTCACGAAACCACAAAAAGACTCAAACTTCAACAGCTACGCTTAGAACAAGCTACAATTCGATTACGTGAAAGAGACAGAACACTCTTCAACGCCTGCGTTGCTCAAATCAAGATGAAACGCAAGGAGCGCGCAGGAATAACCGCCAACGAACTGTCAGAAGTCCGCAAAGTTCTCAACATGGTAGCTCAGTGTCAACTCGCGTTGGAACGCATAATTCTCAGATTGGAAACCATACAAGAAGTAAGCCAGATAATGGCTGATCTCAAGCCAGCCCTTCGAAGCTTAAGAGCGTTAACCGAAACCATGGTCAACGTAATGCCAGATGTGGCAGCAGAACTGCAAAGAGTGAATGAAAGCATAAGCGAAACCCTAGCCGTAACAAGAATGACCTCAGCCGAAGATATCGCGCCATTGACACACAAGACTGAGGCAGGGGAAGAAATCCTCAAAGAGGTCTCAGCCGCATTAGAAAGGAAAGTCAGCGACGAACTTCCTCTACCACCAATGGCGATGCCGTCAGGAAAAGCTGAGGCTCCTCGCGAAAGCATGAAGAAACAGATGATAGCCTTGTCTGCCACTTGCTCTGAAATAACTCAGCCCGCAGAGGAGAGGGAGAAAGGAGAACCCCAATCATACGTGACGTACAAAGACGTGAAACTTCGCGAGGTTTCATACAGAATCGAGCAGCAACCACTTGAAGAAGTCGTTATGCAGTATGCCAGAGAAAGGGGCGAAATCGATCTCGAGCAATGCGCAAACGAGCTAAGCGTCCCACATGAGGATCTAGAACAGGCGTTGGAGAATTTGGGCAAGAAACAAAAAATCGTGATTCAAAGGTGATAGTAGTTGAGTGCTTCTTCAGAATTGGAAAAAGCTGCAACAAACTATGCCATCGAAGCTGTTCGCTTGGACAAACAGGGCTCGAAAGGCATGGCAATCACAATGTATCAAAAGGCCATCGAAACACTGCTCAAACTAGTGCAGTTATACCCTGACTATGGCTTGAACAAAGTGTACATCCAAAGAGCTATGTCATATCAAGAGAGAATCCGCGCGATACAAGGTGTCGGCGGCTCATTTGAACCACAGCAAAGCGAGGAGAAACCGCCAACTGAAGAAAGTGCAAGGGGCGAAGCTCCATCGTCGGAACCAAAGAAAGCGTCTTTTGAGGAATTGGTGCTAAAAGAGAAACCCATGGTCAAATGGGACGAAGTCGTAGGCTTGGAGCCCGCCAAGAAAGCAATAAAGGAAGCCGTAGTGTACCCAGTGCAAAGACCAGACCTATTCCCACTTGGATGGCCCAGAGGAATCCTACTGTTTGGCCCGCCCGGCTGCGGCAAAACTTTGGTAGCCGCCGCTGTAGCCACCGAAATTGACGCCGCATTCTTCTCAGTTGACGCAGCCTCAATTATGTCCAAGTGGCTAGGCGAAGCTGAGCAAAATGTGGCTAGACTTTTCGCAACCGTCAGGAGAACCGCTGACAACGGTCGACCTGCCATAGTCTTCATTGACGAACTGGACTCACTGATCGGCAAGCATTCAAACGAAGTGGGCGGTGAAGTGCGGATGCGCAATCAATTCCTGAAAGAAATGGATGGCGTCATAGACAAGGGAAAGAATCTGCATGGATACGTCATCGGAGCCACAAACAAACCTTGGGACTTGGACTGGGCATTTATCAGACGCTTCCAGAAACGTATCTTAGTGCCTTTACCAGACTACAACGCGCGCCTACACATGTACAAGCTTTACACCAGCCATCTAATGCTGGGATCTGACATGGATCTTTATGAGCTGAGTCGCATATCTGAGGGGTTCTCAGGTAGCGACATCAGAGACGTAGCTCAGTCGTCGCATCTTAAGGTGGTGGGCGAATTCTTCGAGTCGGGCAGAGCTCAGGACAAGCAGGCTCAGCCGAGGTCGATTGGAATGGAAGACTTCCGGGGCATATTAGAGACTAGGAAACCCAGCGTTTCTGTGGATATGGTTGCTTCGTATAATAAGTGGTTTGACGCGTTTAAAGCCCTCTAAACTCCCATCCTTTTTTTTTACAAATGTCGCTTTCATGATGATTCGCATTCACGTGGTTGACCAGCATGAATAACGGGTTGGACAGGTTTGGAGAAGTAGCACTCGTAAAATTATGATATGTTTTTCGAGTGGATTCCTTTCTCTCTTTCGACCCCTTCTCCAAACCCCAATAACCCCTTCTCTTGTGTTCGTCAATTTGGTAGTTTAGTGTGATTTAGCGTTACTTAGGGTAACGCAGGGTTACTTAGCGTGATTTTGCGTTGTTCTGTGTGATTTCTGGTAGCCTGTGTGAACTTGTGAGTTTCAGTTTGTTGGTTCGTTTGTGCTTGTGATATCGATCTGGATGTTTTCGTTTCCTTTGATGTTGGTTCCCTTTAAGGTGGAGACTATGCTGAGGAGCACGTTTCTTGTTACTTTCTGCACGTATGGGTTTAGGGGCAATGCTTCTCCGTTTATCTCGATGTCCACGGGGTCTTGTGCTTCTCTTCTTCTCTTAATGATTGGGCTTATTCGCGCGTCAACTATGTCAACTAGCTTTTCTGGTTCTTTCTCGACATCGACTAGTGGAATGTGTGATGTGACTATCTCCTGTCCACTTAGCCGGGCGCTGAAGGCTAGGATCGGTTTGAAAGTGTGTAGTGCTTCGTCTATCTCTGCTTTGTTTTTCGCTGCGACAATTTTGGGCACCGTTTGGTCATGAGCTACTAAGCCTCTGAAACCCTCAATAATTATTACATCTGAGGTGTTCCTGCAGTTGTCCGTTATGTTGTTTAGGGCGAGCTTTGTCGTGTCAACTTTTTTTATCGTGGCTAACTCGTTTTTGGAGATTGCCATCACTGTTTGCGCTCCAGCTTTGGCGTGTCGCCAAGTGTCGCGTCCTTCAGTGTCTATAGTGAAGTCGGGCTGGTGAATGTGTTTGGCAGTTGCTACTCGGTAGCCTTTGCTGGTCAGTCCTCTGACGATTGCTTCTGTTGTAGTTGTCTTGCCAGAGCGTCTGCTTCCAACAACTGCGACTATTGGGATTGACAGGAGTGGCGTCATATGCTCACCCTTTTGCTTAGGACTTCTAATGAATGTTTAAGGTCTGAAATAAGAGTGTTCTCCTTGAGTTCTCTAGGGCTTGATCTAGTCATTCGTGAGTAGCTACTCTTAAATAATTACCGCGTCGAATCAAAGCTTCGAGGGTGACAACAGTTTGATGAACTCGAAGACCATCTCCCTTGTGGCCATTTTCGCTGCGCTTACGATTGCTTTGAATGTCTTGTCCCCGATCAAGATACCGGCGCCATACGCTCCATTCTTGATATATCAGATTTGGGAGATTCCGATAGTTGCTTCATTCCTGCTGTTTGGGCCTCAGGTAGGCGTAGGAATAGCCATCATAAACACTCTGATATTATTAGCGGTCTTTCCAGGCGCGTTGCCTACAGGTCCGTTTTATAACCTTGCAGCAGTGCTGGGCATGTTGCTTGGAGTGTACATTGCTTTGCGCCTTGTTCAGAGGATCAGCCTGTTGCGCTCTGAGATTGGTGTGGTGGTAAGTGTAACCGGCTTCGGGGTTCTTCTTAGGGTGGGCGTAATGACTTTAGTGAACTGGTTATTCCTGCCTTATCCTCCACCAGTGGGATACAGTCTGGCGCAGGGACCTGTGATAGCTGTGCTTCCGTTGATAGGCGTTTTTAATTTTACTTTGGCTCTTTATACTGTGCCTTTGGGTCATTTCCTAGCGAAAGTCGCTGAGTTGAGCACAAGAATCGTGGCTTGGAGCAGAGGCTTCGTTGAAAAGGGTTCACGGAGCTCCTAAGCCCAGTGAACGCTTGAGAACACCGATGTTGAGTTTGCCTGCTTCAAATAGGCTTCCTGTGTCAAGATTGCATATTGCAACTCCATAGATCGATTGGTGTTTCGAAGGATTCTTTGAAGATTCTGTGAAGGCTTTGGAAAAAGACGTTAAAGAAGGCATGAACGCGAATCCATCAACACTGGCTAAAGGAGCAGCACTATTATGATTACAGCGGCTTCCATCAACACTCCTAACATAATCAGATATTCTACAAGTCTCAGCGCTTTGGATTGACTTTCGCTATGTTGGAGTATTTTATCGGTTTGTTCTTCAACCGCTGCTTCGTATCTGCGTGCCTCTGCTTCGAAAGAACGTTTCACTTCATCCGAGGTGCTCTTTATGAATTCTCGTGTTTTCTTACCTTCTACATCCATTTTTTCCATTTCGGCTAGGAATTCCCTCATATTGTCTGTTAGTATCTGGTGGGTTATGGATATTTTATCGATAGATGCACACATGTTCTGCAGATTTTCTTTAGTTTCTTCATAATGTTTGGTGGCGGATTTTAGCTTGAGCATCTCATCAGACAAGGACTGTAACAAGTTCTCAACCTCCAGGATCTTTTCGCTGGTCAGCTCAGTTCACCTCCAAGGACATGTATTCTTACAAGCTTTGTTTTTTCAAGTGTAGATTCGAGCAGGATTCTTAAGGCTAATATGCCACCTTCACTTGCAGGGTCTGCATACTTCAAGGTAACTCTGGCCATATCTCTCTGTGGGAATTCCTTGAGCACAATGTGACAGAGGTCGTTTATGAGAGTGGGTCGCTTCTGTTTTATCATCTCGAGAAATCTGGTTATGGCCTTGCGTATATCTTCTCTTTCTGGTAGTCTAGCTAGCAGTTTAATAGCTCTTTGAAAATCACTGATGGCCATGTCATCTTGAGGCTTGGGGAACAAAAGTCTTGAGAAGGCACTGAGCAGCAATAACCCTGGATGATCAGGATAGCTTTCCAGTGCTCTTCTGCATCCGCCAAGCAAATGTTTGGAGGAATCTATGTCCTCTGCTTTTGATGCTATATTCACCCACTCCATGGGTTCTGTCCTTTTCGCCATATCTGCTAATTGCTGCGTGAATTCAGATTTTTCCAAGTAGTCTAGCAATTGCGTTCTAAACGACTCACCATCTAAGGACGTGTCCGCCACCTCTGCCATATGAAGTATCGCACGCCTCCTTTTCTTCTCGATTTCCTCATAAACGAATTCAAGCATAGCTCTGACACATTTCTCCAAGACTGTTTGACCCTTAGCCAATTCAATTCTCTGGGAAGCAACGTCTCTATATTCAGGTGATTTGTATCGCTCAAAGTAATCTAGTAGCGCAGATTTTAGGAATTCGTCTGAGCGATGAACAGCTTCAGCTTCAAATTGTTTGGCATTGTGATCTAGTGTATAGTCTGAAATCAATCCCAAAACTGAAAGTCTGTACAAAGCTTTTTCCGTCTTGACGGGGCTTTCGTCATCACTATCAGATTCAACTTTGAATGGAAGCAAGAACTTTTTCCTTTCATCATAGCTCAAATTCTTGGTAGCGGGCATGATTTTTTGATTAACCAGATTCATGATGCTCTGTAATTCTAGCTCTATTCCCTGCCAAGCTTTTCCATGAAGATATAGCATTCTGTAAACATCATCTTGATAGTTGTACGGAATCTTCCGGTTCTTCTCCACCAATTCTTCGATTGAAAGATCAGTAGTAATCAATTCCTTCCAGTAAGATGGCTCCCCTGAAAAGATAATCATACAAATGGCTCTTTCCTTATCCCTGCCAGCCCGACCAGCCTCCTGATAGAAAGCTTCAAGCGACGTCGGAACACCGTAATGAATTGTGTAACGAACATTCGGTTTGTCGATTCCCATACCAAACGCTTTGGTTGCAACCATAAGTTGCACTTCATTTTCCTTGAAGGCCTTTTGATTCTCCATCTTGTTCTGTTTCCATTCGTCTGGATCGTGATCTCTAGGTGTGCCTCCACTGTATGTCCTTACGTGCTGAATCAGATCGTGCAAGTTCTGATGGACTCTATTCGCAACCTCCCTAATGCCATGTGAACCATTAACGTGTGGACAAAAGATTATGCCAGCATTTTCGTTTGTGAAAAAGGAATCCCTGGGCTTTTTGAATCGTTGTGGCAGTTCAAGGATCTTTGCAGTAATCTTAGATATTTTAGCGTCTGAACCACATTTTACCACCTCATATTCTAGTTCCTGTCGATCAAATGATTTCGGCGTGATAATTGCTTCATCTTCATTAATGTCGATCTCCCGTTGTATATCACTCAAGACCACCCATGAGGCTGTTCCGGTGAGCCCTATTACAGAGGGTTTGAACCCGTGGTGCATACAAACCTTTCTTGCATTATCAGCAAGACGGAGATATGACGGACGAAAATCATGACCCCACTCGGATACACAATGAGCCTCATCGATTACGACGTATGGAACCAAGGTGTGCAGACACATATCTCCTAGCTTTTCACGGAAGGTTTGGATCTGAAGGCGTTCCGGGGAGACAAATAGCATCAGAAGGAAATGCTGAACCATTTTTTCATTTGTCTCATTTCTTTCTTGCGTCGTTTGGTCGCTTGAAAGAGATGCGATAGCGTCGATTTGCAATTGTTCTAGGTTGTCAACTTGATCATGCATCAGTGATATAAGAGGATCGACAATTAGAGTCATACCGGGTTGAAGTATGGCAGAAAGTTGGTAACAGAGTGATTTTCCCCCGCCCGTTGGGAGAAGACCTATGACGTCCTTGTTAGCCAGAGACCTTTCGAGAATTCTTATTTGACCATCAAGGAACTCCCTCTTCCGAAATATCCATTGAAGGAAGAACAGCAATCCTTCAGTGTTATCTTTGTGAATGTGGTAATTAATCGGAGATGCTGATTCAAATCGAGGACTCATACCTCGGGGGCTAAAAACTGAGCTGATGGCAACCCAATTGCTTTGTCCAAACTTAAATCCCGGGGATTTGGCACCAACATGAAGGCTGGAAACAACAATTACCAAATCGAACTGTTTCTGAAGTACACTGTTGACTTCATCCATTCTTGAGACATGAGGATGGAGACCAGAGTCATTAGGAATCGAACCCATCCCGTCAGGAAAGGATTCGAAATCATTGTTTCTGACGATTTCTAATTCAATCCTTGGGAGAGAAGACTCAATCCCTGCGAGGGACTTCAGATGGCTTAGTGATTTGATGAAGTCCCATACTGCCAGAAAAGCGCAAGGTATGTCTTCCTCAACTATAGCTATCCTGACGGTTGGCTGATGAAGGTCAAGTTTTCCCTTCATGAACGCCCAATTGAGCACCCATTGTATCCTTGCTATTGCGATTGGTGTAATAACCAATAGAAGGGCTGCTCGACCAGCTTCCTCTGTGTTGATCGGTTGATCAAAGCTCTGTTTGGTAGCCACCAGGAACGGATCATCTGAAAAAGATTTCTTGAGCACTTCAAGTATTTCGTCAACTTGCTCTTGTCTCACCTTCGATGCAGGGATTCTTATGACGTTCCAGTTATTTTTCTCAAGGTATTCTTGGCGTTGCTTGTCCAAACGCAATTGCTTCTTTTCTAAGTGCTGTTCACCATCAATTTCAATAATTATCCTACTGTTCCTTGTTTCTAGAGAAAAATCCACGCGTTGATCATAAAATTCCTCCTTGTCAGACGCTTTAGTTATGGTTGAGAATGGCCGTTGGCACTCAATGGTCTGAAAAACTGATGGCCCGATTTTTTCTGAAATATATTTCAAGAATGCCTTTTCCTCACGGCTTTCCGGATTGCCGTGAGGCTTGTCGCATCGGTAGTCTACTGCCGCATGCGCTTGAACCAGAACTTGGAGCCATTTCTCCTTCTGGGCACCAGTCAATTGGTCCCTGAAAGCGATTATCTGCTTATCACTTGATTCCTCTATAGGAATCACATTAGACGCTTCAGAAACCAAGAACTTCTCAACGTGGGCTGTGGGATATGTGGGAACGCCCCTGCTGAGCAAATTGTGGTATACACTCAGAAGCTGGGTCCAGTTCTCATCCAAAGAGTAGTGCTTATCGAACTTGGAGAAATCAGACTCACACGAAAAAGCACAGAGCCTCTCAATCATCCACTGAATATCTAGCCCTAGCACACCTGCTAGCTTTTCCATCTCAAAACGTAGGAATTGCAGATACTCTAGATAATATCCGGCTCGTTCGTAGCTGGTCTCCAAAGGCATTTCACAAACCAGATGATAGTAGATTGAAGGTTTTCAGAGATAAGACTAGCGCGTGGAACTGCCCAATGATAACTACTCATACACTCGCGTGCATACCCCTGGTGAAAGCATTTAGGTCCCCTGAAAAACCCTCGCAAAAACACGAGCCTCACGTAGCCTTAAGCTAGAGTTTTGTTCACGAAAATGCTTAATCTGTTTAGATGCCTGCTTCTCAAGAATTCTGCGACAGATAGCATACGACATTCACAAACAGATCAGAAAACGTCGAGGTCTTAAGGATGTGAGATATGCAAATGCAAACTTGCGGACAAGAAAACTCGAGAGCTTAGGCTACCTTGAGAAAACAGGTTCAAGGAAAAACAAAAGCGGGCTTTGAAGCCAGTCTGTACGGTCCCACATCAAAGACCTATCTTGCACTGCTTCTTGATTTGGTGAGCTTTGAGGGGCTTCTTGATGTGCTAGACGAAGCAGCTGCAAACCAGTTTATAGCAGCAATCGTTGGTGCCATAGGTCAGAAATCACAGCAGAATTGGCTCAAATCAAAATTCTTAATTCCGCAGCCTTCTAATCGTAACCAAGGGAAACAAGATGGAAGATAAACACAGAGGCGAGCAATTGGTTTTCGGGGATTTCTTAAAGCTTCATGCAATCAAGGTTCATGGTGAAATCGCTCAGATTGGGATTCTTTCGTGGAATCTGAATCATCTGGAGAGATGTTTGTTTATGGGCTTCGTTTCGTACATTCTCTCCCGAATAGGATATTTCGATGTTACAATCTACGACGACTCTCGATATCAATACAACCCAGACAAACTTATGCATGAGTACACTGAGGACGGAGTGTTTACAACAGATTTTGACGAGGATGCTTGGGTGTCAAATATTAGCAGAGGTCTTGCAGGGTGGACAGAGGAGTTGAGAGCGCTTCGGGATCAATTTGGATCTGCCTCTGTTGATGAGCTTGAACATTATTATTGGTGGACCCATGTTTTCAAGCACACTGAAAACAAAGACGAGATAGCTATAGTCTTCCTCCCAAACTTATCAGAATGGATTTTCTACCGCGACCCAGAGGATGATCCTGAGAGACCTTGGGTTAACTTTCCTTTACGTCCGAATTGTCAGAACTTCGTGATTGTAGAGCCGTCAGAGTATAAGAAAGCAAAGAAGGTCTCTCCCGAGAAACTTCGGGAGCTTCGAGAGACTCTGCCTCGGGTAAATGAGCAAGCGTCCTTTGTTTCCATTGATGAGTTTGTTGCGAAATTCATTGCTGATCCTGAGAAAAAGCAGATAGTACTTGAGAATTGGGTAACGATAAGAGAGAGGGTTCTTGAAGCGCTTCTTAAGGGCAATCCGATAATCGTCCTCGCTCTTGAGAATACACAAATCCGCAATGCCGAAGACTTGCTTAAGCAGTCTCGCAGGCTGTTAGAGGATGGTGATCTCGACCATGCTGTTATCGATGCCGTTCGCGCTTGTGAAGCTCTTCTTAACGTATTGTATCATAAGAACTTCGGAAAGGCTCCTGAACGTCTAGAGCTCGGAGACTTCATTTCTACAATGAGAACTGAAATCCAAACAGAATTCGGTGTAGAAGTATACAACGATCTTGAATACATCAGACGCTGGAGAAACCTAGTGGTTCATCTGGAGGAAGCCGGTTCCACTCTCGAAAAAAATACTGCACTTCAAGTTGTGGCCAGAACCGAGATGTTCCACGAACTTCTGAACAACATTTTGTTGAAACCATCTCAACGATAATAAATCGGGTCAACAACGATGAAAGGATTTCAGAAAAGCCACAAGAACAATGATGAGAAAGCTATCCTCGACAGAATCCTAGAGATGAGACGAGGTACACAATGCACGAAATTTGTTGGAGCTGCGACGATTGAACTTCTCCGAAGCGAATTCATGAAACTAGGCCTTAATGTAAGCAACAGAGATATTTTCATCATGGCTGTTCCCTGCGAACTCGATTTAGCTATAGCTAGACCTGGCAGATCTCCTGAAGCCAACTTGGTATATGACGCAAATGATGTACTTGCTGTGCTTGAAATCAAATTCAGAGGAAGCTATGGAAAATCTTCTATTGACGACATCAGAAGAGTCTTCGATCTGGTAAAGAAGGCGAATGCCCGAATAGAATGCCTCTATGTTTCAGTCTCAGAAAACAAGAGATACAAATACCGAATCACGAGAGAGAATCTCGGTTATGAATGCTATGAACTTCTGACAAGAAGTACAAACTTGGAGTCGGCACTGAAGAGGGGAGACATCAAGCCAACTGGCGATTGGGAAAGGCTGCTACAGAAGCTTATGAGCCTTTCTTTCTGAAATTTGAACCTCCCCACTTACATATGTCCACTTTCTGACACCGTTCTTTACTGAGCCGCCCAAAGAACACTGTTCTTTGGCGGTGCCAGAAAGTCCTTAAACTTTTCAATGGAGCATATTTCAAGGTGAGACATGTTTGGCCGATCTTGTTGAAGATTGGGAAATCCTCAAGAACTATGTTGGAGACAAACTTGGCTTCTACCAAATCCTAGGCAACGACGAGCCTGTCAAGATCCGCGTCTGAAGGCTTGGATCAGCTCATAAGCGAGCCTCTTGGGTCAGGCGACTTTCAGACCTATCGAGCGCTTGAGGATTTCAACGTTGGTCGTGCCTGCTTCGAACACGTTGCCAGTGTCTAAGTTGCACACTGAGACCGTAGCAGGCGCAAAAAGGTTGGGGTCGATCTTGTAGAAGTCGTAGCTAGCCTTCTTGAAGATCTGTTGAAATGGTTGTCCGTAGCATTTCGACGCCGAAGATGGAGCCTTTCTAACGATCTGCTTCAGTTCTCCGTCGCTGTAGCCTGCTATATTGTAGTGAGCGCGTCCTGCATACAGGATTGCGTCGTTTGTTCGTCCCATTGCTACAATGAATTTTGGATGAGCGGGTGCAATTGGTGCGGTGCCGATTGCAGTCGTGACTTTCTTAGGGTCGATTCCGATTTTCATCAGTTTGTGTATGCCTGTCTCAACAATACGCCCTGATACTTGAGTTGAGCCTGCAAGGCTTGTGGTGGGCGCTAGGATTAGCGAGAGTCCTTTGATCGGGATTTGGCAGCTGGCTGCGATTTCTTTGATAACTGGTTCGGGTGGTTCGGTGCCCGTTTCTAGAACCATCACCGTGGTGTCGGCTTTATCTTCGTAGTCTATTTTCTGGTACAGCCGAGGGTCTTTTCTTGCAAGTGCTCGGGCTGGGCCTGAACCAATCGCGGAAAAATCGTCATGTTTGATCTGCCAGTCGGCGAACTGTGACCCCATGGTAGATATTGCAGGATGGTCAGTGTAAACAAGAATCGATGGCAGAAATGTGTCTTCGTATTGAGCTGTGTGTACGCTGGCTTTTCCTAGCCCGCCGAGACAGATTTCAGTTATGATTTTTCCAGCTTGGAACCCGCCTTTCGCTTTGATCCCAGCATCGATAAGGGTGGCACCTTGCTTTGTCTTCTTTGTGACAACTCCGTATTCATTCGTATGTGCAAGCAGTTTGTTCAGGAGCTTCTTTGCTTCTTTGTTGACGCTGAGCTTGGTTGCGGGCAAGTGATGATTCCTCGTGAAAGAATGAATTCACAGGAACTGCTCATAAAACTTAAGGTGAGTGTTCATGGGCTTCGAAACGTAGAGTTTGCCTTCGCCTTCCCCAACAGAGTCGCCGATGAACACGTAAAATGGGCCTGCGATCTCGTTTCCGTCAGCTTTGACCTTTGGTTTGATGCTGTCGATCAGGAAGGTTGGCAAGACCTCTGTGAGTGCGCCCTCGATAATTATCTTGCCGCCAGTCATTTCAGCGCCTACTCTGCCCCTAGAACTACCCATGATGTGTATGAGGCCGTTTTTCATGTGTAACCCTGCAAATTGAGCCGTGTTACCGTGAACTTTTATCATGCCTTTCCGCATATGGTAGCCAAGTTCGTTTCCTGCGTTGCCCTGGATGGTTATTGTGCCGCCGCGCATACCTTTAACGCTGCCTCGATAAGCTGCGCCGACATAGTCGCCCGCGTTTCCTTTGACTTCTATGGTTCCGTTCTTCATCATTGCGCCTAGCCAAGATCCAGCGTTGCCTTCAACCGTGATTTTGCCGCCTTTCATCTCTTCGCCTAGGTGAACACCTGCGTCTTTGAAGACGGTGATTTCTCCAGCTGACATGCCGGAGCCGACTCGTCTAACTTTGTCGATGTTGCCGTGGATGTGGATGTTGAGCTCTTCGGGTTTCGCCGCCGATTCGCCTTCGATTTGGAACAGTTCGCCTAAGGTGCGCTGTTTGTTTCCTTCCCAAGCTTGAAGTTTAGCTATTTCGCCTAAGGTCTTGCCGGAGAAAGCGTCAGGCGATATTGTTTGAGCTTCAACTGGAACCTTGAACAGATATTTTGGGCGTAGGCTGACTAGAACTGGAATGATTTAGACCTCCGTCTTAACATGGATTGGATGTGAATGGGCTAGATGATGCTCTGGGACAATGTAGTTCTCGTATTGCACTGTGTAATAATCCTCAAAGGTTTTCTTCAGCTTAGGTGTGATCTCCATTCTGGGGTCAGACAGTTCAGGCTCAACCCAAAAGGTTCTGCCCTCAACCGGTTTGACGATTTCGCCGTCTCTCACAACAATCTGTCCGTCTTTGATCGTGTAAGCAGCTTTCTTGAAAGCCTTGCGAACCTGCCTATATTGCCGAGAAGGATCTATCTGCTCTGGGTTGATATTGTAGATGGCAATGTCCGCATCAGCTCCGGGGCTCAGGTGCCCCTTGGCACTTAGTCCTAGCGATTTTGCCTGTCCAGCTCTTGTCGCGATTGCCAATTCGTAAAACGTGTATTCTCTGTTTATGGTGGGCAGAAGACTCTTGTGTTGGGCGCGCTTGCTGATCTTCCTAAAGGTTTTTTCCCTTGCTGTTTTGCTCATGAGCCATGTGATGATTTTCGGGTAAAAGGTGAAAGGGGCTGCGTTAGGATGATCCGTGGTCATGTAGATTTTCCATGGATCCTCAATCAGCAACGCGAGTTCAAGTCCGATCGACCAC
>Ga0315296_10000356_pt1 | contig 42645 bp, 61 predicted proteins | sample YL17G14_18_MG_FD_203921 | JGI IMG/M metagenome (GOLD analysis project Ga0315296, IMG submission 203921) | Sediment microbial communities from Yellowstone Lake, YNP, Wyoming, USA - YL17G14_18 | ecosystem: Environmental > Aquatic > Freshwater > Lake > Sediment | place: USA: Wyoming | collected... | reverse complement strand
CCTTAGAAATTAATTGATAAACTCCTTTAAATAAATCTTTAGAAAAGGATTTGAAATTCGCCGGTCATACCAACCAACTATTTATTTTTAAATGAAGTATTTATAAGTAAGGGTGAAACCATTTCGAGACCTATAGTTCTTGAAAATGATATTATTAAAACATTCGATAATTTTAATTTGTCCTTTAGAAGAGGTTACGGTAAAGCTGGAATTATAAAAACACTATCTGTTGTTAAAAAGTGGCTACCATTATACCCGTCTCCTGATTTAGCATGGTTAGTAGGAGCAATAACAGGTGATGGAACCTTATTGGTTAGGAAGCATGAGATAAGGCAAGGTAAAAATAAAGGAAAAACGGTAACATATTCTTATACATATTTTTATGATCAGAATCCAGAAACTCAACAAAAGTTTGTAAACATAATTTTTTCTTTATTCGGTATAATGCCTAGATTAACAGAAAGAGACCATTCGAACAATCCTTATAAATTTGGAAAAAAGAAAGATAAGGTTATCTTCCTAAGAAACTCAGCAATCTCTAGAACATTACTATGTTGCGGCGTTCCAGAAGGAGAAAAAGTTCTAAAATCGTTTACAGTACCAAAATGGATTCTAAATGCAGGTTATGCGAGTGATATAAAAGCTAAGTTCTTGCAGGGATTGATGGATGCTGAAGGATCTATTAAAAGAAATTCACCAACTACAATATCGTTTGCTTTATGGAAGTCAATTGAACAACGTCAAAATCATTTAGAATTTATGAAACAAATAAAAAATCTTTTTGGAGAATTTGGTATAGTTACTGGTAAAGTATGCGAAAAAACCCAAAGAATACAAAGAAAGGATAATATTCCTACATTCGAAATGTCATTATATATAAACAGGAAAGAATCTATTCTAAACTTCTACAAATTTATAAATTTTTCAAATCCTTACAAAAAGAAAATTTTAGAAGGCCATATGGAGGCGATCAAATATGGGAGAATGCGAGTTATGCGGTTCTAAGAAAGCTAACAGAAAAATTAAAATAGACGAAGCTATTCTAAACGTTTGTGAAAATTGTATAAAATTTGGTGAAGAAATTCCTATAATTGAATTCAAATCAGTAAAAAAGAGGATTCCAAAAATAGAGGAGTTAGAGAAAGTGATAAAAAGCAATTTTCGTCTGCTTATTAGAGATGCTAGGGAAAAAATGAATTTGACACAAGAACAATTGGCAAAAAAATTGAATGAAAAGGCTTCTCTTATTAAAAGAATAGAAGATGGATGGGAGCCTTCTTTAGGCTTGGTAAAAAAATTAGAAAAGTTTTTTAACATCAAATTAATAGAAGAGGTAGAAGAAAAGCCTATAGAGAAAAAGGCAGATAGAAAGAAGTTAACTATAGGTGATGTTGTTGAAGTTCGTTAGAGCTCATGTTATAATTTCTGGTGATGTACAAAATATCGGATTTCGTTTTAATACAAGAATAAAAGCTAGAAATCTTGGATTAACAGGATGGGTTAGAAATCTTCCTAATGGAAATGTAGAGACTGTTTTTGAAGGCCCTGAAGACAAGGTAAAAGAAATAATAGAATGGTGTAAAAAAGGACCTTCTTTTGCTAGAGTTGATGATGTAAAAATTGAGCTTAGCGAGTATAAAGGAGAATTTGAAAACTTTGAGAGTAGATAGCTATTTATATTTTATAGACTATTTTTCTATTGATCAAGATGGGTGGATTAGTTCACTGAAAAAAGAAGAGATTTATCTACTCTTATTTCTAAAAAATACAATATGTTACAGACACCTAAAGGAACAAGAGACATACTATCTGAAGAAGTGATGATAAGACAAGAAGTCATAGAAAAGATAAAATCTGTTTTCGAATTGTACGGATTCCGACCTTTGGAGACACCTGCTTTAGAGAATTGGGAAGTTCTTTCTGCCAAAGGAGCTGGAGGAGAAGAGATTCTGAAAGAGACTTATAATTTTGATGATAAGGCTGGAAGAAAAATTGGTCTGAGATATGATTTAACAATTCCTCTAGCAAGGTTTGTAGCAATGAATCCAAATTTACCTTTACCATTTAAAAGGTATCAGATAGAAAAGGTTTGGAGGTATGGAGACATAACAAGAACGAGATTTAGAGAGTTTTTGCAAGCTGATATCGATATCATTGGTAGTGAAAACATGATTACTGATGCGGAAATAATAGCATGTACAATTTCTGCTTTTAATACTTTAGGCTTTAAGAATTTTTTTGTAAGAATAAACAGTAGAAAGATTCTATCAACTCTGATGGAGCTTGCTGGTATAGAAAAGAATAAAGTTATTGATGTTTTCAGAATTATTGACAAATTGGATAAAATCGGTTTTGATGGAATAGAAAAAGAGCTTAATGAAAAAAACATTCCAAAGAATTCTATTAAGAAGTTATTAAATTTTCTAAAGATAAAGGGAGAACCAGAAGTTGTTATCAAAAAGATTGAGAAAATTGTAAATAGAAATGAAGGTATTGAAGAATTGAAAGGTATAGTTTCTTATCTAAAGAAAATGAAGGTTGAACAAAAGTTTAAGATTGATTTGAGCTTAGCAAGAGGTTTAGACTATTATACAGGTCCTATATACGAAGTTTTCGCGGAAGAAGGAATAGGAAGTGTTGCAGGTGGAGGTCGTTATGACAAATTGATTGGTTTATTTTTAGGAAGAGAAATTCCTGCAACAGGGATAAGTTTTGGAATAGAGAGAATAATGGAAGTTATGAGAGAAAGGAAAATGATAAAAACTGAAAGGAATAAAACAAAGGTTTTTGTTGTTGCTGTTAATGATAAAGTTAGAGATAAAGTTTTAGAGATTGTCCAAGATTTAAGGAAGAATAATATATCTGCAGATTTTGATGTTAAAGGGAGATCGTTATCAAAACAATTGGAGTATGTCAATTCTCTTAGAATTCCTTATTCTATAATTGTTGGAGAAAAAGAGTTGAAAAAAGATTCTGTTAAGTTAAGAGATATGAAAACAGGAAAAGAAAAATTGATAAAAATAAAAGAATTGGTTAAATTGATTTATAAAAGCTAACATGGCACACCATAAATCGGGCAACATTTTTGATCGTTTGTATAATTATAATAACAGTAATACTGAGCCTCAATCTCGCCTACAACATAAATATCAACTCTCAATATTTTTGGAGGAACGAACAATACCTCTGGCAGATTCTTTATCTTTACAAAGAAATTCCCTTGGTTATCTGTTCTATTATTACCTTCATATTGTGAACTCCCATATTTTACAGTAATCTTTATTGGTGCACTCTTAACTGCTGTTCCATTTGAATAATTTAAAATTCCTGTAAAGTTTATATTATATTGTGGTTCGAATGCTCCTGTACAAAATACACCAAAGCAAATCTTATAACCTCCTCCAGATACATTTCCTATTATAGGTTGACCGATTGCAATTTTTGATAAATAACCACCTGTTATATTAGTTAAGTTAACATGCCCTCCCCCAGTTATTTCACCTCTCATCTTATAACTTGAATCAGAGATTATGAATGCTGACGATATAACTAAAAATATAGAAAAAACTAAAACAGATACCAAAATTAAGTTTCTATTCATTTTCAATTTATCACAATTATTAATTTAATTTGAGCTAATATAAAAATGCTTTTTTATAAGAGATTATATCTAGGGATACGAGGGAAGGTGAACAATTATATCAGCTTGGCGGAATAGCTGCTATTCTGAGATGGAAAATTTAATTCACTTCATTCTATAGGTATCAGTTATAAGAAAGGCTGATGTTATGTAAGTTGAGGACATAACTAAAAGTAAAGAAAATGCTAAAACTAAAATTAGGAATATTTTTTTCTCCAAGTTATCACTCATTAAAACTTCTATCTAAAGTATCCCATTATTTTTATATTATCTGTGTATTCTTGTGTTTTATAGCAACCTCCACCTCTTTCTATCTTTATTGATTTTGTTCCAGTTGGTAACATTACTGGAATATTTACTGGATTCCAATATGTATTAGCAGCATCTTTACAATATGAAATTGGTACGCTAATCTCTCCAATTTTTGTCCCCCCACCATTAACATCTGTATAGAAGCCGATTCCAAATACATCAGACATAGCATCAGGTCTTACAGCTACCATTACTGATGTATAACCTGTATCAAAGTTAACATTACAAACTTCACCCACTGCATCCCAACCTGCACAATTAATATCAATCCAAGTTGGAAGAGGATAAGATATGCTTGTTTTTCCACCAACATTCAAATTACCAGTAGCGTATAATCTACCAGCAGCAAAAGCATAAGCAGAGGTTGTCAATTTTATTCTAGGTGATAATTTTTGAAGAGTTTGTCCTGTTGGTGCAGTAGAAACTTCAATCCAATAAGGTTTACTGAAATCTAAACTTGATGGAGCAGTTGTTAAATCAATTTCTGTGTTAAACATTCCTTTGTCAATAGGAACATTACTCTTCTCATAGGACCATAATGAACTTCCTCCTGTTTCAACATCGTAGAAATCAAATAGAAGTCTATAGCTACCGCTAAACGGTTCATCAGTGGTTGTGCTCGAAAGCCTTCCTTGAACAGTAACATACTTTGGTATTTCAGCAGCAACTATGCTGCTAAGCAATAGCAATGATGCTATTGCACAAAAAACAAGTTTCTTCATTCAATCACCTCACGAGATTTATAATAAGAAATTAGTAAAGCCTGAATATAAGAATTATAATAATTCAACATGATCGGCAGCATGTCTCAAAGAAACAGCCAATCCCGCTTCCACACTTATCAATAAAGCTATCTTACCTTTTTCTTTTATCTTTTGTATCAAGGGCAGAAAATCTGCATCCCTAGTTGCTAAAGCAATTACATCTATATCGGAATTATAAATTGCATCCATTACATGAACAGCAATTGCAACGTCAACATCTGTCTTCAGTTCAGGATCTCCCAAAGCTATCACAGATTCCATACCTTCGTTTGCAACAGCCTCTATTAATTTTTCAGAGGCAAACTGATTGAGAAATACCTTTCCTATAACTATTCTACCGTATTTTTCAACCCTTTTCCTTAAATCTTTTAAGTCTAGGTTAAACTCTTTTCTAATCATGTTCGGACCATCAATGAAAAAGGCTACTTTTGGCTTTTCTCCAAAACCTTTTTTAATCCTTTCAAGTCCTGTTTTTAATCCTTCAAAAACCATAAATTCGCCTTAATATATTTAATGAGAAACCCTATTTAAACAGCTTATTGTAGCTTTATAGGCAATTTGAAGAATTTTATTGCATTTTCTCCACATTTCTTCCATACATCTTCAAAACTAAGCTTTTTAATTTCAGCAACTTTTTCAGCAACAATTTTAATAGAAGTTGGATCGTTTTTTTCTTCTATTCCTTCCAAAAGCTTTTTTGGAGAAAGCCAGGGTGCGTCAGTTTCTAGCATAAGTCTTTCTAAAGGACAGTCTCTTGCTATTTTCTTATGACTTTTACTTTTAAGAATTATAGTATTAATAGAAATAAACCAACCATTATCAATAACTCTTTTTGTTAAATGATGATCTCCAAACATATGCATGTCTACTTCTTTTACATTTTCTTTTTCAAGAATTTTTACTGTTTCATCATAAGCTTCTCTTGAATGAATTATCAAAGGCTTTCTTAATTCTTTTGCTAAATTTATTAATCTAATAAATAAATCTTTTTGCTTTTTTTGCCAGTCAGTTTCATGAATCCAAAATTTATCCATACCTGTTTCACCGATAGCAACAATTTTATCTTTGTTTTGTTTGACTTTTTCTATGAATTCATCTATTTCTTTTTCAGAAACTTCTTTTATGTATTCCGGATGAATTCCATAAGAAGCAAATACAAAGTTCTTGTATTTTTCAGTTAATTGCAAGGTTAAATCAAAATCTCTTGGATGAGCACAGCATGTTATAACAGCCTTTAATTCTTTTTTACATTTTTCTATTATTTCATCTCTATTTTCATAATCTTGCTCTAAGTGACAGTGAACATCGATCATAAAAAGAATTTAAATTTTTACTTTTATATAAAGACTATGACAGTGAACAAAGCTTATGCGAAATACATTATAGAAGGAAGAAGTCCGCAAGACGAGATAGTTTCATGTCTTTTAAGTGAGTTAGAAGAAGCAACTAATTCAACACAATTTGAACAAGTTAGATACACTGCTTCTCCAAGAAATATTCAAGAAATTCTAATGGAAAGAGGTAAAGGAGAATTGAGTCTTAATGTTATTGGTAGAACAATCCAAGTATTTTTAGATTTTGTAGGGCTAAAAGAAGGAAAGGATTATACTAAAATTTCTGGTGGTGGGTCTTCATCAAGATATCATCTTAGCCTTAGAAGAGGAAGAATAATTAAGCTTAAAGAGGTAGCGGAAAAATCCAGAAATAATTATGAAAGTTTATAATGTTTCCAAATGTATTCTAAAGCATTCTTATGATTTTTATGGGTTAGAATTTCCATGGCTTCATTTTTGCTAACCCATAAATATTTATCATGTTCACTTCTATCGATTTTAACTCTTTTACTAAAAAATTCAACTAAATAAACATATCCCCTTGCTCCAAAATATATATGGGTATCTTTTAAAAACCCCTTCGGGAATTTATATTTAATAAAATGTCTAGTTTTTGCAATTATTTCATATTTTTTAACTCCGGTCTCTTCTTTAATTTCTCTTTTCAAGCATTTTGATTCTGTCTCACCTTCCCTTAAACCACCCTTAGGTAATTCCCAACCTTTCCAATTTTTTATCCTATGAAGTATTAGAAATTGAGGATTTTTTCTTCTAAGAAAAGCAACTATGAAAATATACTTTCTGTATTTCCTTTTCATTTTATTCAATTAATTGTTTATAAATATAAAAGTATGTAGATAAATTGTCAACTACCATTTAACAAGTTAATGGCTTGTAACTAAACTCGTTAAAGCTTGCTACAATTGGTTGGTTGACAGGCAACCTGCTGAAAAAGGCTTTGCCTAATTCAGCGATGTTACGGGAAGCGTTTAAATCGCTATGCAAACAAAAACCACATTTTAAGCATTTGAAGGTAACACCTTTCCTATTACTTCTGGAAAGATGTCCACAGTTAGAACAAACTTGACTTGTATGCCTGCTATCAACAAGAACGACTATTTTACCCAAAGCTTCAGCTTTGTATTGAAGGAATATTTGAAACTGCTTAAAAGCCCATGTTCCGAGTTTCTTGTTGAATTTATTCCCATTCTTTTTACTTCTTTTGACTTGAAGCTTTTCAAGAGCAAATGCTTCAAAAGGCATATTAGCAATTTTTTTGGACAATACATGATTTGTGTCAGTCATAAACCGTTTCTCTCTACCAGAAAGCTTTTTCAAATGTCTCTTGGCAGATTTTGTGCCTTTAGACTGAAGACTTGCTTTGAGCCAAGAATATTTTCCTTTAACTCTTTTGATTTCGTTGCTATTGAAAAATTGATTATTGCTTGTAACAACAGGATTAATAATTCCTCTATCAATTCCAAGAATATTTTTTACTTTTACTTTTTCAGGTGTTACAATATCAGAAATAAATCTACCTTCTATCTTTCCATTCTTGAAAGATATTGTTGCGCAAGAAATTCTTCCATTAATATATCTCAAGAAATGCTTTTGAATATTAACTTTAAGTTTCTTCCTTCCATTTATTGTTGCAATGGATATAATCATTCCATCTAACTTGAAACTAAAGGTTCTCAAATTATATCTTACAGAAGAATATTCTTTTTTAATAGGGAGTTTTTTAAGTTTTTCTCTTTTCAGCATATCACTTGCTTGGTCTCTTGCGCAACAGACAAGACTGCTTTGAAGCTTGAATCTTTTTCTAACTTTGTTATAAGTCATTTTATGCAAATTATTCTTATTAAGAGTTCTATTCTTTAAACCAACTTTAAGACAATAATTACATGCTTTGTTATATTCTCTAATTGTGTCAATGACATTTTGATCAAAAGGAATTGTAAATTTTATAGTTCTTTCCATATTATATCATTAGATAGTAATATATTTTATGGTTATATTAATTATATGGAGAAACAAACTCTTCGATATGTAATATCAATTATCATTTTGTTTGGTATCCTTGCTCGTGATCCTTATGAAAATAATTCTTGATACAAATTTTTTAATAGATTGCATAAGGTTTAAAATTGATATAAAATCTGAATTTAGAGGAAATGAATTATTTATAGTAGAATCCATTATACCTGAAATAGAAAGGATAGCAAAAAGGAAAACAAAAGAATCCTCTCTTGCAAAGATAGCTTTAGAAACAATAAGTAATTTAAAAACATTGAAATCAATACAAAAAGAAACTGATGATTCCTTAATTGAATACTCAAAAGAGGGGTATGCAATAGCTACTCAAGACAGAATCTTGAAAAACAAGATTAAAAAAACAGGAGGAAAAATTATTTATATAAGACAGAAAAAATATGTTTCCTTTGAGTGATATTATGGATATTTTGAAATTAGAGCCGGGGGATGTTAATAGGATAAATGTCTTTATAGAGTGTTTAAAAGATTCTAGAGATTTTTGCAAGTATGATAAAAAGACAGAAGGATTTGTTTTAAAAAAGGTATTAAAGTCTTCATTTCCAGGGTGCTATGGATTTGTTCCAAAAACCCATCATATCGATGCAGAACCTTTAGATGTAATAGTTTTAACATCCAGCCCTTTGCAACAAGGCATTGTTTTACAGGCAAGACCAATAGGAATAGTAAGGCTTAAGAATAAGATTATAGATGATATTTTAATTGCAGTATCCTTGGCTGATAAGAAATTTGAAAAATTATTTGATTTAACAAAACTGCAAAAGAATATCCTAGCGAAAATAAAAAATTTTTTAGAAGAGTTTAAAAATATGGAGGTTGAAAATATCTTTGACGCTGAACACGCTAAAAGATCTGTAGAGCATGCGATAGAGCTTTATAAAAAGGAGTTTGGTTAAGATGTATCAAATAGTTATGGTTGAGGATAGGATATCTGTTCCGCCAACAAAGCTTAGTCTAGATGTAGAAAAAGCTGTAAAAGAATCTATAGAAGAGAGATTTGAGGGAAAGATAGATAATGATATAGGGGTTGTTTTAGCTGTAACCGATGTAGAAGGTGTTGGAGAAGGTAGAGTATTGCCCGGAGATCCTTCTGTTCATTATCCTGTCAAATTCAAACTTTTGACATGGATGCCAAAGGAGCACGAGATTGTTGAAGGTGAAGTAGTAGATATAACAGAGTTTGGGGCATTTGTCAGGTGTGGAGCCTTGGATGGTTTAGTTCATGTTTCTCAGATTATGGATGATTATGTTAGCTACGATGAGAAAAACTCTCAACTTGTTGGAAAACAAACTAGGAAAATTTTGAAAGAAGGGGATGCTGTTAGAGCAAGGATAATATCTATTAGTTTAAAAGAACAGAGCAAACTTGGCTTAACAATGCGTCAACCGTTACTTGGGGCCTTGCGTTGGTTAGAGGTTGAAAAACCAAAAGAGGAAAAGAAAAAAGAGAAGAAAGAAAAGAAGGGGAAGAAGTAAATGCCAGAGAAAGCTTGTAAAAATTGTAGGAGATTGGTAAAAGGAAATTTATGCCCAGTATGCAAGACTAGTGATGTAACAACAAGTTGGAAAGGTGTTTTGGTTGTTCTAGATGCTAACTCCGAGATCGCGAAGGAGGCTGGGATAACTTCTTCTGGGAAGTACGCAATAAGGGTGAAGTAATTTTTCGTTTCTTAATGTAATTTGCTATAAGAAAGACGATACCGATAACTAAGAAAATTATTCCGAAGTATATTTGTTGACTTAATCCAGAAGATAGATAATCAAACATAACTCTTACAGCAGGAATCGCTGGTAAAGGAATCAAATTTGGCAAAAATCCAAAGATGAATAATGATATTGATATCGATATACTATTCTTACCTAAAGTTGTTAAAGGATTTTCTGATACAAAGAATAATGCAATCCCAGAGATAATTGTTAATATAAAAAATAGAAAGAAATTGGATAACAGAGATGCCGCTTCATTTATGCTTATGTTCATAAATTTTTTGTTATAAATATCATCCACAACTTTATTTATAACTTCTTCTGATTCGTTAGAGAATCTATCTAAACATTCATCTAAACACGTCGCTTTCAGAGAAGTTTCTGTTACATTGCTACAAATGCTGTCACACTGCTGAGTTGCTAACTCTGAACTTAATTGAGATTTTATGAAAATTTTTATATTCTCTTTTTGAATTGAATTTCCGATTGCATAAGATGTCACCATCGTAAAAGCTAGCATCACGAACAAAGAAGATAATAAGTAAGTTGCTAATTTTCTTAAAAATGACATAAATTTATATAGTTAGCATATAAAATAACTGTGATTCTATGAAGTTTCAGGTTATAGAGGAGAAAGAAAATCCAGTAATTAAGAGAAGAGAAATTATAATCTCTCTTGATTACGAGGGTAAATCAACACCCTCTAAAGCAGAACTCCAGAAAATTTTGGCTGAACATTTCAAGGCTAATATAGAAAGTGTTGATATAAGTAAAGTATTGTCTGAGACTGGCTTAACAAAGGGAAAAGCTTGGGTGAAAATCTGGCAGGATAAGAAAATTCCTATTTACGCTGAAATGAAAAAAGAGAAAGCTGAAAAACCTGTTGAGAAGAAAGAAAAACCTAAAGAAGCTCCTAAAGTAGAGGCAGCTAAAACTCCTGAGAAAATAGAAGAAAAACCAAAGCCTGAAAAGAAGTGATTGAATGGCTAGAGAAGGCAAAAAACCACATAGCAAAAGCAAACATAAAGGCATTCAGATTTGGAAAAAATATAAGGAAGGAAAGATTCAAGGGAAGTGGTGTCCTAGATGCGGGGTTGGTACTATTTTAGCAGAACATGGTAATAGATTAACGTGTGGTCATTGTCATTATTCTGAAATCAAAATTGAGAAGAAATAAATAATCTCATAAATTAATTCTATTTATGATTTGCTTAGGATTAGAAGGAACTGCCCATACATTTGGTTGTAGTATAATAAATGAAGAAGGAAAAATATTAGTTGATGAAAGATCAATTTATAAACCTCCTTTAGGAAAGGGAATAATACCTCGAGATGCTGCAATTCATCATTCAGAAAATGCAATAAGTGTAATAAAAAATGCCTTAAAAAAGGCTCGTATCGAATTAAAAGATGTTGGTTTTGTTGCTTTTTCAGCTGGGCCAGGAATGCCACCTTGCTTACGTATTACAGCTATAGTAGCAAGATGTTTAGCGTTAAAATACAAAAAGCCTTTAGTACCAGTTTGTCATCCGATAGGACATATAGAAATAGGAAAATTAACTACAGGTGCTAAAGACCCCATAATTGTTTATCTGAGTGGTGCAAACACTCAAGTCATATCTTTTGTTGAGGGACGATATAGAATAATAGGCGAAACACAGAACCTCCCTTTGGGCAATGCTATTGATATGTTAGCTAGAGAATTAAATTTACCTATGCCAGGAGGACCTGAAATAGAAAAATTAGCATTAAAAGGAAAGTACATAACACTTCCTTATACAGTTAAAGGTTGTGACTTAAGTTTTTCAGGAATTTTAACAGAAGCTATTAAAAAATATAAGCAAGGAGCTAAGGCTGAGGATATAGCTTATAGTTTTCAAGAAACGTGTTTTGCAATGCTAGCAGAAGTCACTGAAAGAGCTATGGCTCATACCGATAAGGAAGAAGCCTTGCTTGTTGGCGGTGTAGCAGCAAACAAAAGATTGCAAGAAATGCTTAAAACAATGTGTGAGGAAAGAGGAGCAAAATTTTTCGTTGTTCCTCAAGAATATTCGGGAGATAACGCAGCTATGATAGGATGGACAGGAATTCTTGCACATCAAAGAGGATACGAAGTTTCTGTTGAGAATAGTCAGATAAAACAAAAATGGAGAATTGATGAGGTAGAGTGGTAATTCTTCGTCGGTTCAAATCCGGCCCCCTGCATTATTTCAATCTTATAGTTTCTAACAATTTAGGAGCAATACTCTCACATCTGAAAATCCTGTTAACAGTTCTTGCAAATTCTACACATTTGTTGTTTTCACCGTGGTTAACTATAATTCTCTCTGGTTTTTGTTTTAGTCTGGATAGATAATTTATTAGTTGTTTTACATCTGAATGTCCGCTTAATCCATTTATGGTTGCTATCTCCAAATTAATTGGAACAGCTGTTGTTTTTCCATTATCTTCCATAGGAATCTCTTTCCAACCTTTTTGTATCCTTCTTCCAAGAGATCCTTCGCTTTGAAATCCAACAAACACTAGGCTATTATTCTTGTTTTCTGCCAAATTTTTTAACCACCAAACAGAAGGTCCGCCACAAAGCATACCCGAAGTTGCAATCACAACACAAGGTTCTTTGTTTTCTAATATCTTCTTTCTCTCATCCTCAGAACCTATTCTTTTGAATATTTTGTTTAAGAAAGGATTTTCACCTTGTTGTAAAATCATTTTTTGTAATTCCCTATTAAAGTATTCTGGATAGGCTGTATGAATTGCTGTAGCATCCCAAACCATCCCATCTATATAAACAGGATATTCAAAACCACTTCTTGATAGAATAACCATAACATCCTGGCTTCTTTCGACAGCAAAGCTTGGAACCAAAACAATCCCATCACGTTCAACAGTTCTTTTACATACATCTATTAATTGTGCTTCAGCATCCTGTCTTTTTGGCATTATATCCTCACTACTTCCATATGTGCTTTCTATAATAACTGTTTCTGCTCTTTGAAAGTCGTTGCTTGCAGGTTCGAACAAAGCTGTCCTATCGAACTTAATATCACTAGTATATAAGACATTATGCATCCCTTCTCCAATATGTAGATGAACAAGGCTTGAGCCTAAAATATGTCCAGAGTTAAGAAGGGTTAGCCTTATATCAGGAGTTATGTCAGAAACTTCTCCATAATCTAAGCATATAGAATGTTTCACAGCTTCTTTTATTCCTTTTGTAGAATAAGGAGGGGTTCTACCCTCTCTCTGTGTTAATTCAATGTAATCCATACACATTAAAACCATTAAATCACGTGTGGGAGTGGTTAGATATAATGGTCCATCAAATCCCATTTCATAAAGATATGGTATAAGACCTGCATGATCCATATGACTATGAGATAATACAAGAGCACTGAGTTTGCTTATATCAGCCTCAGGAATCATGAGATAAGGAAATTCGTTTGTTCCAGGTTTTATACCGCAATCCAATAAGACTTTACTCTCAGGTGTCTGCAAAAGCAATGAAGATCTTCCAACCTCTCTGAATCCGCCTAAAGCAGTTAAACGTATCCATTCAGTTGATTTCCACCCGCTATGAATAGACTTTCCTACTTTATCCAGAAAATCTTTTCTAAATCCAGATTGCTTATGTATAAGATCTCTTAGAACTTTAACAACATCAGAAGGAATGACAGGAGCTCTTTTTACAGAGGGGAACCAGAAAGTCTGTTTTTTGATTTCCTTTAAAGTTTCTCCACCTTTTCCTATAACTAAACCAGGTTTTTCTGCTTCTAGAATAACAATCCCAAATTCTGGTTCGAAGTCTATATTCTTTAAACCAGCTTCCTGAGGAACTAATTTTTTTATAATATCTATAGCTTTTTCCATATCGATACAAATGGAAGGGTCTGGCCTTAGAATTATTCTCTTCTTTAGAGTTGATACCAAATCTTTTATTGAGGTTGAATCTGAAACAAAGAAATCTTTACTCTTTGTGTATAAGACTATCTCACAACCTTCGTATCTTATATCAGATATATTTGCATCTTCTGGCAAACTATTTTTAACTCTTTCAAAAAGTTCACTAGTTTTTTCTTCAACCATAAAAATCTTCTCTACTTTTAAAAATCAATTACAGAATTTATCAAATCATAAAACAAATCATGAAAATCTTTTTAATTCTTGTTGTGAGAGTTCTCTATAACCATTTTTATCGATTATCACAACTTCAAAACCCTTTCCACCAGAACCGATATCCCTTTCTATAGCAACTTTTATTGCTTTTATAACTAAGGCTATGGTCTCTTCTGTTGTCATGTTTTCTTTGAATCCTGCTTCCAAAACACCATAAGCAAAGGGAGAACCAGAACCTGTCGAATAGAACTTATCTTTAAAATCAAAACCTCCGAAAGGATCAAAGGAATATAAACCAGGCTGATTATCATAGCCTGCCAGAATAAATTGATTAATGTAAGGAAAATATTTTGAACTTTGCAATATGTTTGATAAAAGAGTTGCTGCTGCCTTAACAGTTATAGGACCTCTATCTAATTTGTAGAGCTTGAGTTGTGCTTTTAAAAGTCTAACCATTGCCTGAGCATCCCCAACAGCTCCTGCTACTGTCAACCCTATATGGTCGTCTAATTGGTAGATTTTCTTAGCTAATTTCGATTCTATCATGTATCCTAAGACAGATTTTTGCTCTGATGCCATAACAACAGCATCTTTAGCAATCAAACCAATTGTTGTCGTTCCTTTTTTCATATCTTCCATAACTTCACCAGAACTTGTAATTATGATTATTTTATACTTAATATATATAAAGTTTATGGTTTTTATATTAAAACATTATTAATTATAATTATGCAAATTAAACACTTGGCAATAATAATATTTTTTTTCATTTTACTAAATCCTATCATATCTTTTGCAGCTATTACAAATGATACAACACCTCCTCAATTTTTAAATATAATTGTTACAATTGGACCGCCTGAAACTGAGCTTAAAACTTACAACTTCTATTCTATCTGGACAGATGATGTTGGGATAAGTGATGTTGTTTTCGAGTTTAACAAGACAAATTTCTCTTTTTTGGCAGGCCAGATATCTCATTTCTCTTTTTTGGCAGGCCAAGAATTTCCATATGAAAACGCTTATACAATAAACATTACCAATCTTTCAATGAAAACTTATAATTATAAGTGGTATGCAAACGATACTTCTAACAACTGGAATGAAATATCAACTTTTACAGCAGATATATATGGAATAATAAAAAATGCAACTGTACAGTTTCCTCCAGAAGAAATATTATTACCTCCACCAAAAACAGATGTAGTACTACCAGAAGGAGGTTTGAAAGTTAGAGTTAATCCAAATGTGTTTTTGATTCTATTTCCTCTAGCAAGTAGAAGTGCTACAATTCTTAATGTAACATCTATAAATCCAAACACCTATAAAGTGTTGTTATGTAATCAAACATCGCTAGCTTCTTATGAGATAGAAATAGTTTCAGATTTAGCTTATTTTTGTGTTAACTATTCTGGACTTCCAGTTGAGGAACCAACGATTAACATCTTCAAGTTCGAGAAAGGCTCTTGGATTTCTTTGAGGAGAGAAGATATTAGTGTAAATCCTACAAGAAAAATAGTTTGTGGAAGGGTGGAGTCTACACCTTATATGGTGACAGGTTTTCAGCCTACAACAACATCAAAATCAGCTCTTTCAGCTATGATAGAAACAAACATCTCAATTACACTAGCAAAAGAAAAAGGTTTAATCGTCGATTATGCTTTAGATTTGTTTAAACAAGCTTTGAATGCATATTATGTTTGTGATTACAGTTCAGCAAAATCTTTGGCAGAGAGAGCAGCAGCATCAATACTCCCTGTGCCGGTTTGGTTAATTATTGTTAATATATTAGCAGTTGTAATATTGGTTGTTTATTATTTTAGATTAAAGAGAGCTGTAAAGATTGAGGTTAGAAATGTTTAATAAGCTTTAGCAACATAAACCATTTCTTTTGCTTTATTTGCACAGACTGCGCATTTATCTTTTGTTAATTTTTCAGTTTTCCCAAACAAGGTTCCTCTAACCTCTGCTGTTGTTTCATTTTTCAATTTTTTAGCACAACTTTCTCTCATGCAGAAAGGAATTCTTACAAATCCTCCTGCTTTTAATTTTTCTTTTAAATTTTTGTAATCTTTTGCATCTTGTATTAACATCAATTCATTTGCTCTTTTCTGCAATTGAAATCCTATTGAGTCTAGAGTTTCTAAAATAAACTCTTCCAATTTTTCTTCATCAATTGTTATTCTCTCAAAGAAATCCCTTCTCACAAGAGTTATTTTTCTATTTTCTATATCAATTGGTCCTATTTCAATTCTTAAAGGAACTCCCTTTAATTCCCATTCATGGAATTTGAACCCAGGAGTGTATTTTTCTCTATCGTCTAGATGAACCCTATATCCTCCTGCCTCTATTCTTCCTAAAATTTCTCCACACTTTTCCATAACTTTTGCTTTTGTATTTGCTGTGTAAATAGGAACTATTACAATCTGAGTTGGAGCAATTACCGGAGGTAATATCAAACCTTTATCATCTCCATGAATTCCAATTACAGCTCCAGTTATCCTAGACATTCCAGGCCCAAAGCAAGTTTGGTTAACATGCTTTTTCTCTTTGTCTCTATCTATATACTTTATTTTGAATACTTTAGCAAACTTTTCTCCTAAATTATGAGTAGTTCCTAACTGTAAAATCTTTCCGTCAGGCATTATAGTTTCAAAGGCATAAGTATCCTCAGCCCCAGGAAACTTATCCCATTTTGGCTTTTTCAATAAGATGAAAGAAATCCCTAACTTTTCTTTAGTAACTTTCTCAAAAACTTCCATATCTTCTTTCACTTGTTTTTCTGCATCTTCAAATGTTTTTTGTGCTGTATGAGTTTCTATAAATATAAATTCTCTAGACCTCAGCAAAGGCTTTGTCATCTTTGTCTCATATCTGAACATACTTCCTGTTTGATAAAGCTTTAAAGGCAACTGAAGATGAGACCTTATCCATATTGAATACAGCGGATAGAAAGCTGTTTCAGATGTTGGCCTTAAGCAAAACTTTTCTTCTAATTTATTTTTACCTGCATGGGTTATCCAGAAAACTTCTGATGAAAATCCTTTAATATGTTCGGCTTCTTTTTTAAGAGAGCTTTCAGGAATAACAGTAGGAAACATAATGGGCTTATGACCTTTATGCTCAAGCTCATCCTCAAAAGATTTTATTATTTCTTTCATTATTAGAGTTGCTAAAGGAAGGAATACTTGAAATCCCTTAACACCATATCTTGTATCAACTACTTCTGCTTTTTTAATGACTTCTAGATACCATTTTCCAAAATCCTCTGCCTTTTTAACAGTTAAACCAAGCTCTTCAGACATACGAAATATTAATATCTATTACTATATATTTTTTGTATGCAGATAGGTATTTTCTCTGATTGCCACTGCGGCTATAAATATGGTGAAGAAAGAGGTGAAGATAGTTTTATAGCCCTTGACGAGTCTATCGAAAAGACTCTAGATTGCGATTTAATTCTTATAGCAGGAGATTTGTTTGATACAAGGATTCCTAAGCCTGAGGTATTTGCAAGAACAGCAAAGATACTTGGAAAGGCTCAACAAGCTCCTTCTAATACAAAATTTTTAGAAATAATAAACAAAGAAAGACATGACATATCGCCTTCAGCATTAAGAGGAATTCCTATAATAGCTATACACGGTACTCATGAAAGAAGAAGTAGATATCTGATAAATCCTTTACAAGCTTTGGAGCATGCTGGTTTACTGATACACTTGCATTGCGCGACAGCTGTGTTTGAAATTGAGGGAAGAAAGGTTGCTATTCATGGTATGAGCGGGGTTCCTGAGAGATATGCAAAAGATTGTTTCTTACAATGGAATCCAAAGCCAATACCAGATGCTCTAAACATTTTGATGATTCACCAAAGCATATCTCCTTATATATATTCTCCTTTGGAACCACCCTCTCTGAAAACAGAGGATCTGCCTAATGGTTTTGATTTGTATATATTAGGGCATATGCATTGGCATGAAACTAAACTATTAAATAATGGTCAACTTTTGCTTTGTGGAAGCATAGTCCCAACAGCAGTTAGAAAGATTGAATCAGAACAGAAAAAATGCATCTACAAATATGATAGTTCTATCCATGAAATTCCATTGGATAATCAGAGAAAAATCATCTGGGAGGAATATGAATTTGGGCCTAATATAAAAAATAATATCGAGACTTTTATATCTACAATATCTTCCATGCAACCAAAGCCAATAATAAACATAAAAATTAAAGGCTTGATTAAAAGAGATTATATTCCTCCAAATTTTTCTGAGATAGAAGAGAAGTTTAGAAATAAAGCGATAATTAACATAAACAGAGATTTTGAAGTTGAAGGATTTCAAGAGCAAGTTGAGATGCTAAGAATGCTTAAAGAACAGAAGCTTTCTCCTGAAGAACATGGCTTAAGAATTCTTCTAGAAAACTTGAAACTGATTAATTGCGGGATAAGGGTCGAAGAAATCTTTGATTACCTTGTTGATGGTAATGTTGATTTAATATTCAATATATTAACTGGAAACCAACAGACACTGAATGGTCTGAATAAGTGGGTAAAATGATAACAAAAGTTAATCTAAAGAATTGGAGGTCACATCTAGATAGCGAATTGAATTTTTCTGAGGGAACAAACTGCTTTGTAGGTCAGATAGGAAGTGGAAAAACTACAATTATGGATGCAATCTGTTTTGCTTTGTTTGGAACTTTTTTGCAATTACAGCAAAAGAAAATAAAACTAGAAGACATAATAATGAAAAAACCTGTAAAAAAAGAGCAGGCTGAAGTAACGGTTTACTTTGATATTGATGGTACAGAATGGAGCGTAAAAAGAACTGTAACAAAAGGAAGGTCAACAGCGGAATTGAGAAGAAATGGTGAATTAATAGAAGGACCACAAGCAACAAAGGTAACTGAAGAAATTGAAAAAATTCTAAAAATGGATTATGAATTATTTAGTAGAGCAGTCTATTCTGAACAAAATCAATTGGATATGTTTTTGACTATTCAAAAAGGGCAGAGGATGAAAAAGATTGATGAATTGTTAGCAATAGATAGATTTGAGAAAGCTAGGATGAATACAAAATCTTTGGTAAATAGATGTTCAACTGTTCTGGATGAAAAGAGAAGAATGGTTCAGAATCTTGGAATGGATGAGAGCTTGAACAGGTATGAAATTATAAAAAGAGAAATGATTGACTTAAAAGAAAAAGAGGAAAAGATGAAAAAGAGGCTAGAAGATGTAACTGATAAAAAGTTAAAGACTGCAAGGGACATCACAAAACTTAGAGAACAGCAAAAGAAATTGCAAAGCATAGGAGAAGATGTTAAAAAATATACAGCTTTGTTAGATATAACTGAAACTGATATTGAAAAACTGAAAGGCGATTTGGTAGAGTTTGCAGAAAAAACTTCTGAAGAATTGAAAACCGAACTTGATAAGATTTTAGATGACATTCAAAAATTAAATTATCATTTGGAGGATGAGAAAAATAATTTTGACAAATTGAAAGAAGAATATGCTGGAGACAATGCTAAAATAAGATTGATTGAAGAAGAAAGATTTCCTAAGATTAGAAAAGATGTAGAGGAATTAGACGATATAACTATTAAACTTAAAAGAAGTCCATTAAGAAAACTTGAAACTGAATTAAAAAATGTCAATAAAGATTTTGAAAAAACTCAGATGAAATTACAGAAATCTTTGGTAAAATCCTCAGAATTAGAAGATAGTATCCATAATCTAAGTCTTGCTGGGAGCGTTTGTCCTGTTTGTAATGGAAAGTTGACTGAAAAGAAAAAGTCTTCTCTAATTTCAAAAAAGCAGAGTCAAATAGAAGAACTAAAAAAGGATATAGAGGATTCTAAATCCGAGATAGAAAAATTGCAAGTTTCAAAAACTAGATTGGAGAAAAAGGTTAAAGAGGTAGAAAGGTTAGAACAGAGATTTGAAGAATTAAAGGAAAGTAAAAAAGAATTAAAGCTTTTGACGGATGAATTGAAAGATTTAAAAATTAAAATAAAAGTCTTCAACAACCAGAAAAAGATGTTTGAAAAAAATATTGGAATGCTGGAGAACAATCTGAAAAATCTGCAAGAGAGACAAGAAAACGTTAAGCAAGTATTGTCTAAGAAGGAAGATGTTAATGAAAAACTTGATAGGATTAAAGAATACAGACAAAGACTTTCACAATTAGGAATAGAAAAAGAAATGCTTTCTTCGTTTTCACCATCAATTCTTGAAAAGTTTGAGCTAGACTATCAAACAATCATAGGATTAGAAAAAGAACTTCAGACACATTTATTAAATTTATCTGAGATTACTTTAGAAAAACAAAAGCTACTAGAAGAAGTAGAGAACAAGAAGAAAATGTTAGAGAACTATAGGCTTGAAATAAGAAGGATAGAAGGTATATCAGAACAGTTACAACTTTTGGAAAATGCTTTAGAAGCTACCCAAGAACAACTGAGAAAAGATTTTGTATCTGCTGTTAATCAGGCTATGCAGTCTATATGGAGCGATATCTATCCTTATAGAGATATCTATAGCATAAGACTTGGTATAGAAGAGGGAGATTATGTTTTGCAATTGCAGGATTCTACTGGGTGGATTCCTGCAGATGGTGTTGCTTCTGGTGGAGAGAGATCAATGGCGTGCTTGGCATTGAGGATTGCATTTTCGCTTGTACTGGCGCCACAACTTCAAATGATTGTGCTTGATGAGCCAACTCATAATTTAGACTCAAGAGCTGTTGAAGAATTAGCAAATGTTTTGAGAGATAGGATAACAAACTTAGTGGAGCAAGTTTTCTTGATAACTCATGATCCAAACCTAGAAACTGCAGTTTCAGGATATTTGTATAGACTTGAAAGAGAAAAGGAAAGAGATGGATTCACAAAGGTAACGTTGGTAGCTGGTCCTGAGAGTTAATTTAAAAACCTCAATCTACAATCAATTTTTATGAAAATAAAATTTCTAACAGAGCCAGCCTTATTATTAGAAAACAAGATTTTAGTTTTAGCAGACTTGCATATAGGATTGGAATACGAAATTTTTCAATCAGGGATAACAATACCATCTCAAGTTGAGAAATTGGAAAGAAGGATTGATAATCTTATTAGACAAACAAAAGCAAAACATTTGGTAATTCTGGGGGATGTAAAACATCAAGTTCCAAACATTTCTTGGCAAGAATACAAAGAAATTCCAAAATTCTTAGAATATTTCACAAACATTAAAATGAGTATTGTAAAAGGAAATCATGATGGCGATATAGAAAGGCTAGCAAGAAAAGATATAGATATCCATGAGCCTAAAGGATTTAGGATAAATGATTTTGTTCTTACACATGGTCAAGCGTGGCCTGATAAGAACGATTTAAATGCAAAATATTTGATAATGGGACATGTTCATCCAGCGATTGAATTTTGGACAGAAAATTTTAGAACAATAGAACCTTGTTGGTTGAAATGCAAGATTGATAATAAAAAACTTGAAGAAAAGTTTGGAATAAAAACAAAGTTTAAACAAGGAATAATTATGCCAGCCTTCAATCGTCTTGTTGGAGGAATGGCTTTTAATTCTAAAGATTTTGAACCTTTAGGACCTTTGTTAAAAAATGAAGTTTTTAAATGGAAAGAGTCTGATGTTTATCTCTTGGATGGAACTTATCTTGGAAAATTAGAAAATCTGAAGAAACAACATTAATAAAAAGTCTTAATTTTAAAAGAGTATTATGTGGGAAATTCTTCGACCTGATGCTATTAATATTTTAGAAAGTGATAGCGTTAAAAAGGCTTTACCTAATTATAGAAAAATTCTAATGAAAGGATCTAAAGCAAAATTTCATAAAATTAATTTAAAAGAAAGAGTAGAAGAAGCTTATGAAATTTTAAATTCCTGTGAGCTATGCGAAAGAAAATGTAAAGTAAATAGAAATAAAGAAGTTGGAGAATGCAGAGTTAGGAACAAGCCTATAATATCCTCTGCCTTTGTTCATTTAGGAGAAGAACCAATGCTAGTTCCTTCATTTGCGATATTCTTTATGGGCTGTAATTCACATTGTCAATTTTGTCAAAATTGGAGTATTAGCCAATGGTTTGAAAAAGGTAATATTACAACTGTTAAAGAAATTGCAAAAATGATTGATAATAATAAAGATTGTAGAAATGTAAATTTTGTGGGTGGTGAGCCAACTCCTCAATTACCATTTATATTAGATGCTTTACAATATGTTAAATCAAACATACCAACCGTTTGGAATTCTAATTTTTACATGAGTTTAAAATCAATGGGTTTGTTAAAAGATATTATAGATATTTATTTACCTGATTGGAAATATTGGAATAATAAATGTGCAGAAAGATTATCAAAATTAAAAAATTATCAAGAAATAATAAAAAGAAATCACGATTTAGCATTCAAGGATTCTGAAATGATTATAAGACATTTAGTTTTACCAAATCATTTTGAGTGTTGTACAAAACAAATTTTAAATTACATAGCAGAGAACTACGGAGAAAAAGTTATAGTTAATGTAATGGGACAATATAAACCTGAATACAAAGCTTATAGATATACAGAGATATCAAGATATCCTATGCAAGAAGAATTAGAAAAAGCTTGGAAGCTTGCAGAAGAATTAGGTTTAAATTGGATTAAGTAAAATTTCTATTCAAAATTCATGAATCTATCTAAAAATAAAATAATGCGAGCACCAACATTTTTAAGACTTAGAGATGATAAAGAGCCAAAAGATTGCAATCTAGAAGGTGATTTGTCTAAATAACTTTTACGGATCCGCCTCTTCCTATTCCTAATTGCAATTCGTCTCTAAATTCTTTTGTAAAACCGCCTGTTACTTCTACTTCATTTCCTTCTTCTATTCCTTCAGACTGTTTTCCCCATAAAGCCAATTTTACAGAACCAGAACCATCCTCTAAAATTGCTTCTGTTATGGTTGTGCTAGTTCCAAATTTTGTCATAACCTCTCTAGGTTCTCTCAATTCTGCCACCTTAGCCTTTAAATTTACATTATTCATTCCAGCTTTAAGTTCTTCTATTTTCATAATTCACCTCAAGTAGATAATGTTTTTTAAGTTTATAAATTTAAATGCGCTAGTTCAAATCCTGCCCTCCGCATGTCCTTCATGGAGGGCAGGAATAAGGATTTAAATTTTTTGAACTTGAATGATAAATATGGTCTTTACAGTTAGTGTAAGAGATATAGAAAAATTAGAATATGATTTGAATTCAGGAAAAAAGATAAAATTTCCTGAGGAATGCAAACGTAACAGTAAAGTAATTTATGAATTGTTTAATCATATATCTTCTGAAAAAGTCCCTGAATTATCTCAATTAACTGAAAAAGAAAAGAGATTGATGAGTAATGTAGTTGCATATGCAATGAGACCAGATTTAATTAAAGGAAGTTACTCTCTTCTTGGTCCAAAACCCTTAAATTCCGATTATCCTAAAAAATTGATTAGTCGGAAAAAAGTAACTTTAAGAAATAATCCTGATGATTTAAAGAATAGAGAATGGAAAATTCCAAACGAATATCTTACTATTGGTAGCGAATTATTCCGTTGTCTCAGTTTTGCACGTGTTTCAATCCCTTCAGTACAGTCTAAATTTAAACACTTACCATTTGATTTAGCTGATGCATTAGCTTATTTACTAAATCCTGAAGATCTGACAGATTATCTATATACTAAAGAAGAAATAGATAAATTCCATGAGACTTTAATGAAAGAGGCTACGACAGTATGAAGGAAGATGGTAGAGGAAGAAACATAGTTTCTTCTCTTTCAAATCCTCCCTCCGCAACAAAATTTATTTTATATCATTGTCCCAACCCAATAAATTAATAACAAAAGAACTAGAACAATCAAATATTCTCCCAGTCCTCCTGTTTTTATTGGACCATTAAATCTTGGTTTTTTAAAGGGCCATAGAGGAGCTATCCCCTTGTGCGTTAAAGCGTCTCCGATAATATGGCTAAAAAATCCAATAGAAGTTATTATTGCAGAAGTTCTGTCTAATAGTTTAAGGTTAAATCCAATAAACAAAACAATTATTAAAAACCAAACATTATGACACAGTTTTCTGTGAAGCCTTCTAGGTTTCACATCTAAATCAGGCAATAAAACTCCAATAAAGGCAAAGATTGATAAATAAATCGGAAAGTTTAAAATAAATCCAAACAATATCAGAATCAAAAATGCAAATATCAAATGAGTCATTTTTTGCATAAGAATATATGTGAAAACTTATAAATCAATCTTCATGAAATCCAAAGCAATATTCTTTGATATAGATGGAACCTTAATACCTTTGGATGGAGTAGTAGAATGTTTGCAAGACACTTGTAAACATTTCAAAACAATAGTTCCAACAAAAAGGGAATTAATGAAATATGTAATAGGTTATAAGATAACTGAGATAATGCCTAGTATTATTCCAGAGACAATAGATTATATCAATGAATTCACAGAGTACTTCAAAAATCTTTATGTAAAAAATTATAGAAAGTACTCTGAGCTCTTTCCATATGTGAAAGATGTTTTCAAATATATCAAAAATAAAAAAATTAAGATTGGAATAATCACAACAAAGAAAAGGGATGAGGCAAAAATTATTTTGAAAGGTTATGGATTGGTTTATGATGTTTTGGTCTCACAGGATGATGTTGAAAAGAGAAAACCTGATCCAGAACCTGTTCTCAAGGCTTGCTACGAGTTAAGACTAAAACCAGAAAATTGTGTTTTTGTTGGAGACCATCCATTTGATATGATATCTGCAAAGTCTGCTGGTTGTTTGGCAATAGGAGTCTTGACCGGATGGGGTAAGAGGCGTAACCTTAAGAACGCAGGAGCAGATTTTGTTATAAAAGATTTAAGAATTCTAAAGAAATTAATAGAATAGGTGATATATTACTAAGGAATGAAAAATTTAACAGTTAAATTAAGTGAATTTCATGAATAAATTTTATGTTACAACCCCAATATACTATGCAAGTGATTCCCCCCACATCGGAACAGCGTATACAACAATAGCCGCAGACATACTTGCTAGGTGGAATAGATCAAAGGGAAAAAAGGTTTTCTTTTTAACAGGTTTAGATGAGCATGGTCAAAAAATAGAAGAATCTGCTTTAGAAAGTGGATTAACACCTCAAGAGCTTGTTGATTCTTTAGCTCCAAAATTCAAGAAAACTTGGGAAAATCTAAATATATCTAATGATGATTTTATTAGAACAACTGAAGAAAGACATCAGAAAGTTGTTACAGAAATTATAAAAAGAATTTTTAATAATGGTGATATATACAAAGGAGAATATGAGGGTTGGTATTGTATACCTGATGAAAGTTTTTGGACAGAATTGCAATTAGTTGATGGAAAATGTCCTCAATGTGGTAGAGAAGTAAAAAAGATAAGAGAAGAAACCTATTTCTTCAAATTAAATAAATATCAAGAAAAATTATTAGAATTTTATAATCAGAATCCAGATTTTATTTCTCCTGAAACTAGAAAAAATGAAATAATAAACAGAGTAAAGGAAGGTTTAAAAGATATAAGCATAACAAGGACAACAGTCAAATGGGCAATTCCTTTTCCTTTTGATAAAAAACATACGGTTTATGTGTGGGTAGAAGCATTAACTAATTATATTTCTGCTTTGGATTATCCAAACGGAGAAAAATTTAAAACATTTTGGCCAGCAGATGTTGAATTGATGTCTAAAGAGATTAATTGGTTTCACTCTGTCATCTGGCCTGCAATGCTATTTTCTGCAGGAATAGAACCACCAAAGAAAAATTTTATACATGGGTGGTTGACTGTCAACGGAAAGAAGATGTCAAAGTCTCTAGGAAATGTTGTAGATCCGAACAAAATAGTTGAGAAGTATGGAGCAGACGCATTTAGATATTTTTTAATGAGGGAAATTCCTTTCGGACAAGATGGAGACTTTTCGGAAAAAGCTCTTTTAAATAGATATAACTCAGAGTTGGCAGACCAGTTGGGAAATTTATTAAATAGGGTTTTGGTTCTGGTTGAAAAAAACTTTGATGGTATAGTCCCTAAACCTTTAGAAAGTAGTAAATTAGCAAAATTGGCATTGAATATTCCCAAAGCTGTTGACGATTCGATGGAAAGTTTTCAGTTTCATAATGCTTTGAATGATATTTTTTATTTTGTTTCTGAAGCAAATAAATATATAAATGAGACAAAGCCTTGGGAAATAAAAGATAAGGGAAAACTTGGTGGAATTTTATATGAATTGTTAGAAGTTTTGAGATTCCTTTCTATTTTGCTCTATCCATTTATTCCAGAAACCTCTGAAAAAATTATAGAACAATTAGGTTTGGAAAAGAAATTTTCATTTGAAGATTTGAAATGGGGAGTCCTAAAACCAGGAACAAAGATTAAAAGAGGAGAAATTTTATTTAAGAAGATAGAAACTTAGAATTCTTCTTCAGTTGTCCAGTTCATAATACTCTATTTTAGTTTTTAAAATAGTAAATAAAAGAAATGTTTCGATAATTTAATTAAATTTATTTATATTCGTACTACATGAGCATAATTTGGACACATAACAATGAAATCTTCATCAATTCCTACTATATCACCATTCACTGCAATACAGGTCTTCCTAAGTTTGTCTATAGCTCTTTTTAATTCTGATATGTCTTTGCTTCTCAGAGCCTTTATTTTCACTAAAACAATTGAGCCATCTCTTATATGTTTCTGAATTCTGTCAGAATCTGAAAAATCCTCTAATTTATCAACCTTTATTGGTATCTTTCCTGAAGGTGCTTCTACTCCTGTTGTATCAAGCTCAATAAACTCTTCCTCTCCCATCTCTTTGAAACCTCTGCCAAATATTTTTTCCCAAACCATTTTACAACCTCCAAAATTATTATAATCTTAATTATACTCTAACATATAAATAGCTATTTCTGCATGCTCTCTAGTATTGAAACAATGTTCCAGATTTGAGTTCTGGTATACATTGGTATGTTAGGATCATTAGAGATATCGTCCATGCTTGAGATAACAGTATTGATCCTTATGGCAACATCCTCTTTATCATTTTGTAATATTTTTATGGATTCCTCACACTTAGTTCTGATATTTCTTGGAACAGTTCTATCATTAGCGATTTGTTGAATAAGAGGGATAATGCTTTCAAACATTGTTGACACCTTACCATAAGCACCATACTTCAATTAAGTTATTCTTCTATGTTTAAATCCTTTTCTGTTAAAGTAAAAACATGAGAGATTATTTTTTTAGAATAGAAATTGATAATGTTTTAAGAAAAATTCTATCAAAAGGATTAGATGTATTAAGTTACGAAAGAGGGCCGGATTTTAGAACAAGAGATTTTAAATACATAATAGAAATGAAATCTAGAAGGATTAATAAAGACAATGAAAAAAATCATTTTAGCTTAAAACCAAGGCAATATTACAGATTTATAGAACTTTCTGAACAATCATTCTTTCAACCTAAAGAAGAAGTTCCTATTTCAAGTCCTCATCTTTTATTTTTACTTTTAAAATATAAAACTAAAGTTCCCGTATTTGAAATACCTGAAAAAGATGAAATAGAAAAAGCAATAAGAAGAAATTTGATTATAACGCCAGGAAGTTATCTTGTTGATTATGGAATCTTAAGAAGATTTGATAGTTCAAACAAATGGATGAGCGTTAAAACAGCAGATTTGGATCAGATTACAGATGAATTTGGTATAGAACCTGTAGTTGTTAAAAAACTTAAACTTCCCATTTTTCCTATAGGAAAAAATAGTAAACATCTAGCAAAAGAATGGGGTAAATAATTATTCAGCGTTTACCTTTTCTGGCTTTCCTTGGTGTTTCTCGAGTATTTCTTCAAACTTTTGTTGAGACTCTTTCAATTTTTCTTTTAATCTATCTTCCTGTTTTTGTAAACTCTTTAGTCTTAAGCTTATTGTTTCCTTTTTCTCTGTTAATTCTATCTCCAAATCTTTCTTGTTTGATTTTATCAATATAGATCCAACAGCTTTGTAAACATCTTCATTAGTAACCTTCTTCAATTCTTCCAAGGCTTTTTCAATTTCTATGTTTTGCAAATTCAAACTTTCCTTCTGTATCAAAACAGTCTGCATCTGTTGCTGAAAGGTCTGTAATTCTATCAAAATCTGTTGAGTCTCTGGTGTTAGCTCTATCTCAGCCATTTTAAACCTCCGAAGTTTCTATTGCAGTTCTTATCAGCCTTATATACGAATTTATCCCAGCTAATAACCCTGCTATATCATTTGATTGTATTACTAATAACAGTTTATTCTTTTCATCCTTCAGTTTAACATCAAACTTTTTAGTTTCTTCAACATCAGGTTCTAGAGATTTTTTAACTATCTCAGGATATTTGCATTCTATTTCTATTTCTGCTTTCATTTCAATCTGCTTTTACCTTTGTTATTGTTTTTGGTTTTTCTTTTATTAAAATACGATATCCGCAATAGATGCAACGAACCTTTTCTTTGACATGTTTCAAATCAATCTCTTTTCCACAGTTCAAGCATTTATACATTTAACCACTTTTAGGAAAATAAGCTCTTCCAGCAAATTTAGTTTTACATTTTTTACAATACCATATTCCTGCTGCAATCCTTTTTGCATGAGGTCTTTCACAGTATGGACAGATCTGTTTTTTCTTTTGTCTACTCTCTATCTCTGCTACAATCTTTCTTGTTCTAGTTCCATATCTGGGTCCAAATCTTCCCACTGAACCAACTTTTCTTGGCATGTTTAAACCTCTATGAGTTTCCTCAAATCTTTACCCTTTTTCATTGATAGATCTAAAGCATCTTCTATCTCAGATGATGTGAAGCAACCTTTACCACCTTTTTGCACAGCACATATTTCTCCTTTTTTATTTGTTGAAATTGTTATCCTAGCGTCCAAAGCATTATCCTCTTCCAGGTTTGAATCAATTAATAACTTGTTCGATATCTTTGCTATTGTAATAGCTATTGGGATATCTCTTAAAGGAAGTTCCCCTTTGTATTCCCCATAAATAACTTTCTTGTTTTCATATTTTGGTATTTTTGTTTTTAGTAAAGCTGCTATCGCTCCTAGGGCTCCTGCGTCAATCAGATTTCCATCATAATCTAAGACATGAACATCTACATTAACCATCCAAACCTCTTTTCCAGCTTCAATACAAAGTTTTTCCAAATCTATACACTGGCTCTCTCTTATTCCTCTGTCTATTACCCTTGCAATCTCTATTGCATTCTCATCCGGAGGTCCTGGTTCGAATGTTGGAGATGCTACAGGGACTAATTCTGCATTCACAATCAAAACACCTTCATCTGGAGCATCTGGATAGGGCTCCCCAACAGACATTTTTATTCCAACAAGGACATGGCTATTTCCGATTATAACTCTTGCTGAACCTTCAGCAGTTTTAATAATATCAGTTTCTATACTTATCGGTCTGAATTCATCAAATTTTCTAGCATCAATTCTCATATTCTCTTCTACCAATTTCCTAACGTAATTTTCACTGGCTTTCAACATCTAACTCACCGGTCTTATATTTTTCTTTTAATACTTCCTTTTGTTTTTCGTATATTTGTGCGCATCCCTTTTTTGCTAGTTCAAGCATTTTCAAAAATTCCTCTTTCGTTACTATACCATCCAATTGCAACAAGACAATCTTGTCCTCATTTCCTATTGTTGCAACTGCCATATCAACCTCTCCATATTGATCTTCTAATCCACCAACATCCAAAACAATTTTTCCATCAACCTTTCCTACACTGCAAGAGCTTATGAAATCTCTCATTGGAATCCCAGCTTCTGCCAATGCTAATGAAGCAGCATTTAAGCCTGCACACCTTGTTGAAGCCTCTGCTTGAAGAATCTCTACAAAAACATCTATTCCAGTTTTCGGATAATCTTCAAAGAATAAAACATTTGACAGAGCTTCATTCAATACTTTTGATATTTCTACACTTCTCCTGTTCACCCCTGGCCTTACCCTTTCTTGCGTTGAGAATGGAGCCATTGAATATCTACATCTCAAAACTGTTTTTTGTGGATTTTGCAAATGTTTCGGATGCATTGGTCTTGGTCCGTAAACAGCTGACAAAGCATAAGTATCGCCAAATCTGAAAACAGCAGAACCTCCTGCTCTTTTCAAGATTCCAACCTCTATGCTTATTGGTCTGAATTCCTCTAATTCTCTTCCATCAAGCCTTTTCCCATTTATAATCATTTTTTCTGGTTTTCCAGCTTTTGCCATATCATTCACCTTTATTTAAAAGTTCTGATATCCTGTCTGTCAATCCAACAATATGAGATTCTCTTTCTATTGTTAAGATTGCTTTTGCTGCTAATCCTTCCCTTTCACCTTTCAACCAGACAACTCCATTCTGTCCAACAATTATCTGACATTTACTCTTATCTTTTATCAGTTCAATCATTGAACCTTCTTTTCCTATTAGCCTAGGGACTTTTGAAGGTGTGATTGTTAATACCCTTCCTCCTATAAGTTTTCTAGCTCTGTAATCATTCATAGTTAATTGAACTTGTTTTGATTTTGAAACATTTAAAACCTTTGCATAAATTAAATCTCCGATATCATAGTAAACAGAGATATCTGTTTTGCTTAAATCAACATATTCCCCTACAGCTTCACCTAAAGGCAATATAGCATCGTAAGGTGAATTTATATCAAGGACCCATATCGTTGTCTGCATATCTTCTACCAAACCTATTACTCCGTCTCCTGGCTTTGGTATGTATACCCCTGCCAATGGAACTATTCCAATGAATCTATCTTTTAGTTTAACCAATCCCATTAGTTTTGCCTTTATTTCATTGTCAACTCTATAACAACCTGAAGATGGCAAAAAATCTAGACCTCTTGCCAATGTTTCTCCAGGAATTACAAGTTGCCTTTCTTTAACCAATAATTCAGATTTATCCATTTAATCACCTATAATTTTTTAATAATCTTAACCTCAACCTGACCATGAGTCAGATTATTTAATCTGTCATAGAATTCTTGCTGAATTCCAGCTGGAATCTCTATTAATGATACATAACTACCATTAGAAGACCATTCCTCCTTTAACAAAGATCCAAAACTTCTCATAATATTGCTAGCCTTTCCAGCAAATGATGGCGGAATCTTTACCGCTATTTGAACCTTTTCAAATTTTATAGGAATGATTGTCTGTATTTCTTTTAAAATTCCATCAATCTGTTCTTCAACCCTTTTCTCCAATTCTATTCTTATCTTTGCCTCGTCCATAGCTCTTAGAATTCTATCAGGAGGGTGAGGCAAACCTGTTTGAGGATTTACTCCTCTTTTCGAAATTACGTTAGCAATAGCCCTTCTCTTTTCCTCTAACATCTCCCTTCTCTGTTCAGTTGTTATCTGGACTTCACCCTCTATTATTATCTTTTTGATTACTGTATTCAGGTCATTTGTTCCAAAAGTTTTGTTAACTTTTTCACCAGCCACCCTTAAACCTTTCCTCGCATCTTCGTATATCTCTTCAGATGCTAAAAGCTCATCCAGACTGACATCTTTTCCAGACTTTACTTCCAAAGCCTTTTCAGGGTCAACTAATATCTCAAATTTTTCCCCTGACTTTGTTAGTCTGGCTATAACAGCCTTTTCTACAGAAATCAAAGTAATCAACCTCAAAATTAATCATACTTACCAATATTTTTTAATAAACTTAATTCCCTCATCACCATGATATTTTCTAAAACCTTTTTCATTAATTACTGCTAGTTCAACTTCACTCGTTTTAACTCCTTTTTCACCCGCCTTCAAAGCTTGTATCGCAAGTTTTATAGCATCATCTTCATTCATATTCTCTTTCCAACCCTTTCTAAGAGCTTTCAAGGCTTCTGGTGATCCTCTTCCGATTGCTTGTGCTTTCCAGCCATAAAATGCTGATGAAGGATCTATTTCAAATAATTGAGATCCTTTCTCGTCTACCCCTCCTAGTAATAATGCAACACCATAAGGTCTTACACCACCAAATTGGGTAAACATTTGCATTCTATCTGAAATTTCTTTAACTGCTCCTAAAACATTTAAAGGCTCATCATAAGTTAATTTGTAGACTTGTGCTTTAATCCTACCAACATCGACTAAAACTCTACCATCTGCTAAGAAGCCTGAGATAGCAGCTCCTAAATGATCATCTATCTGATGAACTTTATCTCCTCCTGCATCTGGAATTGCCAATTCTATTAATGGTCTTGATGCTGTAAAAACTATACCATTTGAAAATATCAATCCGATTGAAGTTGTACCTCTTTTAACAGCTTCCCTTGCATATTCTACTTGAAATAACCTTCCATCAGGAGAAAATGTTACTATTGCTCTATCATAACCCATCATTTCAGGAATAGCTTCGATAAAATCACCTCAAAAACGTTAATATTTTATATTGTTCCAAATTTATAAAGATTCTCTCATTTTGTAAATTCTGTCAAAGTAGTTTCTCCAAAGAATTTCATTTTAGTTGCCTTTATTGTTCCAGAAACTCCTAGAACTTTAATAATAACTCTAACATCCCCTATCCTTTGTACCAGTGCTAAAGCAGTTCTTATATGCTCAACACTTGTGTGAGAACATCTCAATATTCCTACTTGCCTTTTTTCATCGTAGACATCTCTAACAATCCATAGGTCTGCTTCAGATGCTCCAAATTCCCCCAAGAAATTTAAGACAGAGTGCCATATAGTATTGATCAAATCTTGAAACAATATTTTTTGTTCAGATATAACCTGATAAGCTAAATACCTTCTTCTGCCTCTTAAACTTGGAGGCAATGGTTTTGGTCTTTTTATTTCATCAGCCATATTACTCAACTTCTTCAACACCTTCTGTAATTTTCTTTCCTTCCACTGTTTTCTTGTTTTCCTCAACAATTTGTTGCGGAATTGATGAAACAGCTGCAAAAGCTTTTCCAAAATCTAAACCTGAAACATTTGCTATGGAAACCATTTCCCTTGGACTTCTCATATCCCAAATGCTTTGTGCTCCAGAGCAAATAACAATTGGAGTTCTAAAATGATCGCAAAGCCTAACATTTTTTGAAATATGGTTAAAAATATATGATCTAGGTTTTCTAAAACTATAGAGAATCTCCCTTAGGTTTATTTGGATTGCAACATTATTTTGAGTAGCAGACTCTAGACAAGGCTCGTCTAAACCACTGTCAGGTCTTCCGAATTCTGGATGAGCTAGTATATCAACTCTAGGATCTTCACAGGCAGCTCTGTTAATTGAATAGTCTCCACCACTTACAATAACTATAAGAACTTTTTCCCTAACTTTGCTTATTATTTCTTTTAGTTCGTTTATATCTTTCGCTTGAATGTTTACCCCAGAATATAATTCTAAATCGGTTTGAATTTCACTTATATTCTTTTTTAATTCATTCAACTTTTCCAAGCCTTGATAATAATCACAGATAGCTATCCCTGAGTATCCTAACTTCTCAGCAAATTCTACTATTTGCTCTATCGAGTTTCCTCCACCAGATAAATTACTTTGAATGTGTAAATCGTAAAACTTCATAATTAAATTTTGTTAAGATAGAATAAAAAGTTACTGGAATGAAAAAAGCATATTTATTTAATCCAGAAATGCAGAGCTGGAGAATTCCTTATAGGCCATGGTTAAAAGAAGCTGTAAAATCGATTTAACTATCTAACTTTTTCGGCTCCTTTGCCTTTACTAAGCAAACCGCGGCTTTTACGTCCACTACTTGTTAATCCTCTGAAAACTCTTCCCCTGTTTGCTGGGTTGCATATCCAATTCATTTTAGGATCATTTCTTATGCAAGGATGATCTGGGTCAACAAGAATTACTTCAAACCATTTATGTTTTCCATCTTCAGCCATATAATAAGAGTTTAGAACTTCTAAATTAGGAAACTTTCGAGCAACTCTCATCTCTGCTATGTGTTGTAGATTCATGGCAGGTGTTATAGATGTCATACCTGCATGCAAAGGTTTTCTTCCTCCTGAAGGAGATTCCCTTTTAGAGGCACCTTTACCAATTCTAACTCTTGCTAAAACAAAACCTTGCTTAGCTTTGTATCCTAAAGAATGAGCTCTGTCTAAGCGAGTAGGTTTATCTATCCTTGTTATGACATGTTCTCTTCTCCAAGAAATTAGTTTTTCCTTTACTAGTTTATTGTATTCAGGACTTCTCCACAATTTTACTAAATATTTAAAGTATCCCATTCTCACATCACCAAAAGGTTTCAAGTTTTATCGAAAACTATTTATATTGGAAAGTTTATAAAGGTTTTAGGTGAAGTTATGGGGATAGGTAAAATAATATTAGGAATAATTTTAGTAATAGTTGGGCTCTGGGCGATAATACCAGTTTCTTGGAGCGGCTTAGGATTGTGGAAAGAGCTCTGGGAAGTTATTAAAGGAATAGTACCAATATTTCTAGTTTTCATTGGAGCAATACTGGTTTGGATAGAGGCAGAAGAGCTAAAAATAGAGAGACCAACAAAGAAAAAGAAATAAGAACTTTGAATTTTAATTTTTGTTTATGAAAGATTCTGTTTTTTCTAATCAAAATCGTGCATCGCTCTGTGCTCTATGCAAGGGTAGATTGTTCTGTGGAAAGGATAGATGCCCTATCCTTGTAAAGTTTTATGCTCAAACAAAGGTTGAGCCATTAATAGACTCTACATTTTTAGATGGCTCATCACCACCTAGTGTTTTTGTGGGAAAATGGAACTACCCCAAAGTTTTTGTTGGGCCAATGATTCCTCCTCAACATGGTGACACGAGCATAATGGATACTCCTGAGTTATGGTCTGGTAAGTCTATTGAAGAAATTGTCAATTTTAGATTTCAGTTAGTAAGAGGAAAATATGTAACACATATAAAAAATTTTGAGGGAAAAATTGTTGAAAGGACTAGGGAAATAGCTCTGGCAGAGAATTCACCTGATGCTGAGGCTGAATTCAAAACTAAACCTGTTGGAAGAGTTGTCTTAGATGATGAAGTTCAACCATTCGGTCCTTCTGCGCCGCTATTAAAACTGGATGTTGGAAGCTATAAAATTGATCATAAAATAGAAAAAGCTTATTATGATACTGACTTGAAAGCTAGAGATGCTGTTTTAAGTTTGTATAAAAATGGAATTTTAATTTCTAGAATACAAAAAGCTTTTTCTATTGGTGCTTTTGGTTTAGAAAAAAATAGAAAATTTGTTCCAACTCGTTGGTCTATTACTGCTGTAGACGATACGATATCAAAAAACTTAATAGAGTATACAAAAACTTATCCAATAATAAATGAGTTCAGAGTTTATGAACATGTTCAGTTAGACAATAGATGGACCATTTTATTGCTTCCAAGAGAATGGTGCTATGAATTAATAGAAGCTTGGTATCCAAAAACATTATGGAACCCAGAAGGAAAAGAAATTGTTATGTTTTCTGATTATGAGTTCTATGATGGAAGAAATCATTATTCAGATGTAGGTGGATGTTATTATAGTGCTAGGTTAAGTGTAAATGAGCTACTTAACAAAGAAAGAAGACAGGCTGGAGTTGTTGTTTTAAGAGAAGCTCACCCAGGATACATAATGCCGGTTGGCGTTTGGAATGTTAGAGAAGCGGTAAGACAAGCTGTTAAAAATAAACCAAGTAATTTTTCAACTTTAAATGAGGTCTTGGAATATATTTCTAAGAAATTAGAGATTCCAATCAAAACATGGATAAGACAAAGCTCTATACTAAAAGATACTTTACAACAAAGAAAAATAATAGATTTTCTAAATGTGAAAAAATGGAAATAAAAAAAGTTTTGTGTAAAACAATTTTAAGCAAATCTAAACTTTATGATAGTGATTACTCCATAAATCCATATAAAGGCTGCTCAAACAATTGCATATACTGTTATGCTCAATATATTCTAAGAGAAAAAAGGAAATGGGGAACATTTGTTGATGTGAAAATAAATGCCCCAGAAGTTTTAGAAAAAGAAATAAGAAAAATTAATTCAGGAAATATTTTAATAAGCAGTGTAACAGATCCTTACCAGCCTTTGGAAAGGAAATATGAAATTACTAGAAAGATTTTAGAAAAGTTGAAAAATACAAATTTCTTTATTTCAATTTTAACAAAATCTTCCTTAGTTTTAAGAGATATAGATTTACTAAAGCAATTAAACTGTGAGGTTGGATTAACAGTAACAACCTTAAATGACAATATAAGAAAGTTATTTGAGCCAAATGCTTCTTCAATTGAAGATAGATTAAATACCTTAAAAGAATTGAGAAATTCTGGAATAAAAACTTACATCTTCTTTGGTCCAATGTTGCCTTTCATAAGCGATAAAGATTTAGAAGAAACTTTAAAGAGATTTGCAGAACTAAAACCTGAAAAAATTTACTTTGATAAATTAAACATAAAAAATCCTTTTCACTGGAAGAAAATAAAATCATTTTTAGAAGAAAATTATGTTGATTTGGCTAATAAATGGGAGCAAGCTATTTCTAACAAAGAATATTATCAAGAAATTAAAGAGAAGATAATTAAAATTTGCAACAATCTTAATTTAAAATATGAGTTCTGCTATTAACTATTTATGCAAAGGTTATCAGCTAGAAAAATAAATCAAGCATTAAAGAATTCAATAAAAGATGGAGCAGCTGCTTCTGTAACAGATGGATTAACTGGGGTCTACACGACTCCTTATGCTCTCGCTTTAGGAGCAGGTAATACTGAAATAGGTTTTCTGAGTTCAATTCCAAAGCTATTCACAATGATATTCCAACCCTTTGTAGGAAATTACATAGAATCCAAAAGTAGAAAAAATATTACTAGAAATCTAGCATTATTATACAGAATAGTTTGGATTCCAATTCTGTTGATACCATTTATTTTTTTAAAAGAGAAAATATTTCTCTTGATAATCTTGTTAACAATTTCTCAAGTAGCTGCTAGCATCTCTTCAACCGCATGGACATGTTGGATGGGTGATATAGTTCCTGAAAAAATTAGAGGAAGATATTTTGGAAAAAGGAACATGATTATAAGTTCTGTTTCATTCTTTACAACTTTGATAGGAGGATGGATTCTTGGATTAACTAATAATATCACTGGTTTTTCTATAATTTTCTTTTTAGCTGTTTTATCAGGTATGGTATCGATTTATTATTTAGGTAAAATTCCAGATGTTATTTATAAGAAACCTTCGCACAAAGGACATAAGATTTCTTTACACTCTTATGATTTCATCAAGAATTTCAGAAGATATAGAAATTTTTCAACTTTTACAATCCATATGGCCTTGTTAGGTTTTGCCGTTAATGTGGCTTCTCCATTTTTTGTTGTTTACATGCTTCAGAATATGAATATAGGATATGAGTGGTTTGCTGTCATAACCGCTATAGAAATTCTAATAGCAATATTATCTCAAAGATATTGGGGAAAATTATCTGATAGAATAGGTGATAGAATTGTTATGACAGTTTGTAATATTCTCATAATATTTTATCCTTTCTTTTGGCTTTTTGCAAAAAATCAATATCATTTAATGCTAATTGGGGCTTTTTCTGGTTTTGCTTGGTCTGGTTTTGATTTGTCTTCTTTCAATTATCTTTTAGATGTGACACCACCTCAAAAAAGACCAATTTACATTTCAAACTATAAGATGATTCATGGAATTTCTCTATTTTCAGGACCTCTTATAGGAGGATTTTTAGCTCAAGCATTTTCTAATGTTACTTTTCTTTGGTTTAGCGGGCTTCAGATATTGTTTTTATTATCTTTTATATTAAGAGGAGTTTTCTCTTCGTATACATTGCCAAGAATGAAAGAGGCTAGGATAAAAGCTAGAGAAGTTTTACCTATTAGACATATTTTCTTAAAAGTTGTTGCAATATATCCAGCTAGAGGAATTATTCATGAATTGCAACATATTGATTATTGTTTAGAATGTTGGGAAAAAGAGGTTAGAGAAAAGCTTAAAGGTAAGATACATGAAATATTTTGATATGAAATATCTTGTTTTATTAACAATAGCTTTGATAGTAATATCTGGCTGTATTACTCCAGGAGTTGGAGGAATTCTACAGTTAAAAATAACAGATCAAGGAAACATCTCAAGCTTGGTTTTGACAATAAGTGAGATAAGGGTTCATAAAGCTGTTGGAAATGAAACTGGACAAACAGAAGGACAAGAGACAAATGAGACAGATATTTCTGGATGGATAACAGTTTCTGGAGCAAAGACTATTGATTTGATAACAGTGAAAGATGTTAAAGAAATTCTAGGAGAAACAACTCTTTCTGAAGGTAAGTATACTCAAATAAGACTTTCAGTTTCTAGTGCAACAGCATTGATAGATGGTGCTATATATACTCTAACAATTCCTAGTAAAAGTGTAAAGTTTATACATCCATTTGAAATAGAAAATAACAAAACAACTTCTTTGATAATAGATTTTGATGCTGATAGGTCAATTGTAAGTGCAGGAGATAAATACATATTAAAGCCTGTGGTAAGAATTTCAACAGAGTTCACAGGAAATGAGAAAGGTGAAGCAGAGAGAATTAAGAATCAACAAGCAACAGAGGCAAGAGCTAGAAGAGGCGTATAACTTTTTATACTTGTTTAGATAATAATAGGAAGGTGATATTTTGAAAAATCTAGTTTTGATTACAATCTTAATTATAAGCTTGACAGTTACAATTGCATTTGCATTGCCTAGAATAGCTCAGACTCATAAAGAAGGATTCAAAACAATGCTACAGAATTTTCTAACTCCAGTTATACATGGGTATGGAATAGGTTTTACAGGAGATACTTATATCATAGCTAAGTGGCACATTGTCAATTCAAAGATATTGCCTAGAGTTGATATAAATGATATAATTAGGCAAGCCAAGGAAGAGAATGTAACAGACTGGTCAGTTGTAAGGGAAAGGATAAGGGTTGCATTAGAGGCTAATGGAACAATTGTAAAGAAAGGAAGAATCAAAATAGAAAAAATAAACTATCTTTTAACAAACATTTCAGTTTCTGAAACAAATGCAATAGCAGATGTAAGAGAGATACCAAATTGGGAATCTTGTAAACAGCAAAATATTTCAGCAGAAGATTGTGAATTAAGTGGCGTAAAGGTAGGAGATGTGACAATTACAAAGAGAACAAAACCACAGCAAGAAATTCCTGGTGAACCAAGAGTTTGGGCAGGAACAATGAACTTTAATGGGACAGCTTATACATTCGTCACTCTAGTCTATCCGAGGGGTTGATATGAATATAAAGTTGATATTAGCAATAGCAGTAATTCTGATAATAATAGCTTTAGCATTTCTAACTTTCAAACCAACTCTTCCAGTGACTGTGACAATTGAAGAAGCCTCTATAATAGATGACCAGACATTGACAGTAACAGAAGAGCAATTGAATGCTGTTTCAGCTGAAGATCCAACTTTTTTGACAAGTTCTGAAGATAGTATAGCAACCGATACAAGTTTGTTTTATTACGAATAATTTTTTCTTTTTTATTTTCTTAATTATTTTATAGCTTCAGAACGGTTTGGATAAAAATTCTGTAAATTGTTAATTACTAACACAAAAACATTTATAAGCTATGATTGTTAATGATTAACATGAGTGAAGAAATATTGAAATCAAACTTTAAGGAGTACTATCAAACTGGTTTAGAGAGTTTGAAGAACAAACATTATAACTCAGCAGCCAATGAATTTTTTAAAGCCTTTATCACTTTATGCGACATAGCAATATACAGAAAGCTAAAAATATTACCTGAAGACCATGGAGATAGATTCACTATTTTAAAAATAAACTTTCCTGAAATTTACAAAACAGATATTTATCTATTTGATATTTATCGAAAGACATATAAGTTAAAATTGGGTGCAGATGAAGTTAAGAAAATACAAAATGGGGTTGTTAAAATTGCAAAACTTCTTGGAATTGAAACGAATTTGTAAAGGGTTTATCAAAGAAAATCCAAATATAATTGATATTATTGCATTTGGATCTATTGTTAGAGGTAAAAGAAAACCTGGCGATGTTGATATTTGTGTCTTGTCATTAGATAAATTCAAAAAAGTTAACAAACTTAAAAAAATAATAACTAAAGAATTTAAAAAAGATGTTCATGTTTCAGTTTTGTATTTAAGAGATTTTCTAAATCCAGAAGAAACTCTTTGGAAAACAATATTTCATGAAGGTATAAGCCTTACAAAGAATAAGCCTTTATCAAAGTTGATGGGATTTGAACCTTCAGTTTTGTTCTGGTATAAATTAGAAAATTTAAAGTCTATTGACAAGATAAAGTTTTCTTATGCTTTAAGAGGTAGGAATAGAAAGGGTGGCATTTTAAGGGAGGTAAAAGGCGAATATTTAGGAAAGGGATGCATGATGGTGCCGGTTGAAAATGAAGACGAAATAAGAGAATTTTTTGCTAGGTGGGATATTTCATTTAGTAGGAGAAGAATTTTAACCGAGTCTTAAAGGATTATTTAATTCTTAATCTTCTTACAGAATCCCTTACAGCCTCAGAACGATTTGGATAAATTCCCTTTTCTATTAGTTTGTCTATTTTCTCTATCAATTCCTTTGTTAATCTAATCTGGATGGGATACATTTTATCACTGTTAAATGATTAAATAGAAAAGGATTTAAACTTATTGAAAATGTAGTGTTTCTGTAATTACTATAAATTTCTAATTATTTAGCCAAAGGGATGAGTCTGCCTTTAATAGGTAATTTTATTTCTTTTACTTTTTCAAACCTTTTTGTTGCATTTAGGATAGCAAAGCCTATCACTTCACCTTTTTGATCTAATCTGATAAACATGTCTTCTCCGATGTCCTTCATAAAACCTTTTCTATTAGCAAATCCTATTTCGAGCATATCTCCCTCTAAATCAAACCACACTTTTAGTCTTTTTTCCATATGACTTCACCTTTCTTTATTTTATCAGTATAAAATGCTGTTACGATGAAACCTTCCTTATTTAATATTTTAGTTACAACGAGCATATATTTGTTTGTGACAATTGTTTTCTCATAAAATCTATAAAATAGCCATGAAGATTTGTCATACAAACTTTCTCTTATTTCATCTGGGAATTCTAAAGTTTCTTTTATTTTGTTTAATTGATTTTTCATTTCAGGATGCTCTAAGATATGTTCCAATCTTTTCTTATCCAGCGAAATTGTTTTATCTAACTTTGCTTTAAAAAATATCAGAGGAGTGGTTGGTTTTGTTATTAAATAAAATTCCACCACTCTTATAAAGAGTTAGAAAATTTTATATGGTACTTTTTGTGAGAAATGTAGTGCTTTCGTAGTGCCAATTAAGCATAAAAAGGTTTAAAACCTAAAAAATTATTGATGAACAAGATTCTTTTAAGCACTCAAAGTAGCTTGGATGAGGAAGACAATAATGAAGAGAGTATTATATACACTCTCAGACCTGAATTCAATAGGATCTGCTACAATCCTATAAGGGCTTCAATAATTCACTTGCTTGTCAAATCCAAAGATCTTAATCACGCCTTGTCTGTTGAGGAAATTGCCTGTAAAATAGGAAAGAGACATTCAGTAATTATACATCACTTGGAAAAGTTATTTGATTGGAAGGTTGTTGATGTTATAAGATCTTTCAAATACGGAAACAAGAAGAAAAGAAGCATCTGGGGCTTGAATTTAAAATATCCGAACCTTGTGCAAAATGTCTATTCGCATATGCTCAAGACATTCTATACTTCTAATGAGTTGGATAGAATGTGCTGCATTAATAAAAGCGTTAGGGAAATGGCCTAATTCTGGCTCAATAATGGCTTAATTATGAATAGCAAATAATTGGCTCAATTTTGGCTTAGGATTGGCACATTGGAAGTTAAATAAGTTTCTTTCGAAGTTCTCTTTGATGGAAAGAATAAATTCTTTAATCAAAGCGCCGATGAAGGGCGCTATAACAAACCAGCACACACCGCGAGGTTTGGTTCTCTTTAGAGAATTAAATACCCAAAATAAGGATAAGTGATTTTTAATGAATAAAATTATACCAATATTAGCTTCAATTGCAATAATAATGGGAAGCTTGCCAATATTCGCTGCAATGGAGAAATGGGTAATACCTGTATCAGCAGATATACAACTTGCCTTGGATGTAAATCCTCATGCAATAAATTTCGGAACAGTATTTGCACAGGAAGAATTCCATGAAGAATTAAAAGTAGGAATGTCAGAAGCATTCTTAGGAGAAGACAGAGTAAATGATATATGTTATAGTATAGAAGTTGAGGGACCACCTATATATCAAATTGGTCAGGATTTAAGTCCATTCTTGACATTGACAAAGACTGATGAAATAGATGATCCGTTCGACTGTCCAATCCCTGAAGCTGCTGAATTAAATCCAGAAGGTTTGATAAAGTTTGACGAAGAAACAGAGGATTCAAATAAAATGGATATATGGGATTTGAAGTTGAAGTTGCCAGGAGTATTTAACTATGACAGCACTCAACATGTCATATGCGATGAAGAAGACTTCCTAGAAGACGAATGGTGCAATGAACCATTGGGCGACTTAGGATACTATGCAGCAAAGATACAAATAGAAGTTTCTGAGATATCTGAAACACTACCTCGATAAATCCTTAAAGAGTGATATC
>Ga0315296_10000355_pt1 | contig 42666 bp, 34 predicted proteins | sample YL17G14_18_MG_FD_203921 | JGI IMG/M metagenome (GOLD analysis project Ga0315296, IMG submission 203921) | Sediment microbial communities from Yellowstone Lake, YNP, Wyoming, USA - YL17G14_18 | ecosystem: Environmental > Aquatic > Freshwater > Lake > Sediment | place: USA: Wyoming | collected... | reverse complement strand
TGTTGATCGTGATCCCTCGCGCCTTCTCCTCGGGCGCGCTGTCGATCTCGTCGAACGTCACAAACGTCGCCAGGCCCTTGAACGCCTGCACCTTCGTGATCGCCGCCGTCAGCGTCGTCTTCCCGTGATCGATGTGACCGATCGTCCCCACGTTCAAGTGCGGCTTCGTTCTCTGAAATTTCGCTTTCGCCATTTTCCTCCAGCGCTCCTTCAGCCCGTTCCTACGGGCAAGGTGTCCGGACGTCCTCCGTTGTCCGATTACCTGGTATTTAAAATGAGTCTCTCTTGTTCCAATGCTTCAATCGGATGACATGCAGCGCATTGTTTCTCAGTCCCGCTCATCCCCGGCCAGGGACTTGATCTCCTTCATGACGTCCTCGTAGAACGGGATTATCGTCTTCGCGAGATTCTCCGGAACCGGATGGTATTCCGCGAACTCCGCCACCGCGCTCGCGCGCCCCTGGGAGTTCGACCTGAGATGGGTCGCGTAGCCGAAAAGCTGCCTTAGGGGCACCAGTGCGATCATGTTCACCGTGCCGTCGCCTCTGGTCACCACGCGCTCGATCATCCCCTGACGCCCGGCAAGATCGCCGCTGATCGGCCCGAGATAAACCTCCGGAGTCTCGATATCGACCTTCATCACCGGCTCCAGAAGCATCGGGCCCGCCAGCTTGACGGCTTTCTCGACAGCTATCGAGCCTGCGATCTCGAACGCGAGCTCGCTCGAATCGACCGCGTGGAAACCGCCGTCCACAAGCCGGACCATGATATCCACAACCGGATACCCGGCGAGAATCCCGCTCCTCAGCTTGCCCATGACGCCCTTCTCGACCGCGGAGACAAACTGCCTGGGCACCTTGTCCCCCCCCACCGCGCTCTCGAACGCGTTTCCGCCCCCCCTCTTCGCCGGTTCGATTTCAAGAGCGACCACGGCGAACATCCCGCGCCCGCCCGTCTGGCGGACATATCGCTCGCCGGCGGTTGAAGCGCAGGAGATGGTCTCCTTGTACGCCACCTGGGGCGTGCCAACATGGGCCTCGATGCCGAATTCTCTGAGAAGCCGATCCACGATGATCTCCAGGTGCAGCTCACCCATTCCGCTGATCACCGTCTGGCCGGTCTCCTCGTTGACGGACGTCTTGAACGTGGGATCCTCATCCGCAAGACGCCTGAGCGATTCGTCGAGCTTGATGCTTTCCTCCTGGCTCCTGGGCTCGATCGCGATCGTGATCACCGGCTCGGGATGATAGATGCTCTCGAGCGCTATCGGGTTCTTCTGATCGCACAGGCTGTCACCCGTAGTGGTCAGCTTGAGACCGACAAGCGCGCCCAGCTCTCCCGCCCGCAGCTCATCAACCGGCTCGCGCTTGTTGGCGTGCATGATCAGAATACCGTTCGCGCGCTCGCGCTTCCCAAGCCTCGGATTCAGGGCGACCTGACCCTTGGTCAGTGTCCCGGAGTAGACGCGGGCGTAGACCAGTCTGCCCACGTGCGGATCGCTCGCGACCTTGAACGCCAGTGCCGCCAATGGAGCCTTCGGGTCCGCCTTGCGGATTTCCTTCTTCCCGCTCTTCGGATCGTTTCCTTCAACCGGGGGGACATCCAGCGGGCTTGGGCAGTAGTCCACTACCGCATCCAGCAGCGTCTGTATGCCCTTGTTCCTGAACGCGCTCCCGCACAGGACCGGCGTACACGCTCCGCTGATCGCGCCCTTACGGATGGCGGCCTTCAGGGTCTCGGGATTCACCGACCCGGCGAAATACTCCTCCATGAGCTGCTCGGAATACTCGCTGGCCTTGTCGATGAGTCTCTCGCGGTATTGCCCGGCAAGGTCCCTCAGATCGGCGGGAATGTCGACCCGCTCGTATTCGACACCGGCTTCGTCGATCCATCGCACCCCGTCCATCCTCACAAGGTCGATCACTCCCTCGAAAGCGCTCTCGCTTCCGATCGGGAGCTGGATCACCAGGGGCACGGCGCGAAGGCGCTTCCTTATCGCCTCGACCACGCCGTAGAAATTCGCGCCCACCCGATCCATCTTGTTTATGTAACAGATTCGGGGGACCTTGTATCGATCAGCCTGCCGCCAGACTGTCTCCGACTGGCTCTGTACCCCGCCGACCGCGCAGAACAGTGCGATCATGCTGTCCAGCACCCTCAGCGAGCGCTCGACCTCCATCGTGAAATCGACATGGCCGGGAGTATCTATGATGTTGATACGATGCCCCGACCACTCGCAGTAGGTGGCCGCCGAGGTGATCGTGATCCCTCGCTCGCGCTCCTGGACCATCCAGTCGGTCTGCGTCGTGCCCTCATGGACCTCCCCCACCTTGTGAATCCTGTGCGCATAGAAAAGGATTCGCTCGGTGGCGGTCGTCTTTCCGGCATCAACATGCGCCGCAATGCCAATGTTCCGAATCCCGGCCAGATCGTATTTCATGCCGCACCTCACGCAACAGTCACTGACACCCCGATAATCGGGGCGAGCCAGCGACTGTATCTTGAGATGCTTCGACCATTGCCAGGTACCCCCACCCGTAACCGTCTATATCAGCAGGATTGCTGTCTCGATAATTCCGCTCGATCACACCCTGTAATGCGCGAAGGCGCGGTTCGCCTCGGCCATCCGATGCGTATCGTCCTTCTTCTTCACACTTGCGCCCGTTCCCGCGGCGGCGTCGACCAGCTCGAGCGCCAGCTTCTCGGTCATCGGGCGACCCTTTCGAGCCCGCGAGTACTGGATAAGCCACCGCATGGCGTGCTCTATCTGCTTGCCCGGCTTGATGTCGATCGGAACCTGGTAGGTCGATCCGCCGACCCGGCGACTTCGCACCTGCACGTGCGGCCTTGCGTTCTCGAGGGCCCGTTTGAACACCTCGATGCCCTCTTCCCCGGTCTTTTCCTTGATCATCGCCATCGCTCCGTAGAACACGCTCTCGGCGGTGGTCTTCTTCCCACACCACATGAGCTTGTTCACGAAGCGCGTGACGTCCTTGTCGTGGTAGACCGGATCGGGGTAAACCTCGCGCTTTGGTGCTTTCTTTCCTCGCATGGTCCGTTCCGTCTGTTCTTTTTGTCAAACAATCGACCCGACTGCTGATGCAAGTCGGGTCGCTCTATGGACGCTTCCTGCGTCCCGGGCGAGTCGTGGTAGGTCCCTCTGCTCCTTCGAAGCTCTCAGGACAGACAGGCCCCTGCGACCCTGAATCCTAAACCTCTTTATTACTTCTTGATGTTTTCCTAAATACTCTCCTAGCTCTTCGGCCTTTTTGTGCCGTACTTGCTCCGGCCGCGTCTCCGGTTCTCCACTCCGGCGGTGTCCAGCGTGCCTCTTAATATATGATAGCGGACGCCGCCCAGGTCCTTCACACGCCCTCCGCGGATCAGCACGACCGAGTGCTCCTGGAGGTTATGGCCGATGCCCGGGATATAAGCGGTGACCTCTATCCCGTTCGTCAGCCGCACGCGCGCCACCTTCCTCAACGCCGAGTTCGGCTTCTTGGGCGTGACCGTCCATACGCGGGTGCACACGCCCCTCTTCTGGGGGTTTCCCCTGAGCGCAGGGGCCTTGGTCTTCTTGGTGACCTTCTTGCGGCCGTTGCGCACCAGTTGGCTGATAGTAGGCATAATACACCCATATCGCGCCCGAAAGGCGCAAAGAGGAAATCTAACATAATCTCCCCCCCGCGTCAACCCTTTTACCAGAAAATCAATATTTTGCTCTGATTAAGACCTCCGGCGGTCCCCGGACCCCCCTTGCACCATCCAATCCCTTCCCGCTTCGCGTTGACAGCCTCCCTATCCGAGGAAACGTGATGCAAGAGGTTGACAAACCGCGCGAAATCTGGTATTTTGTAAACCGGGGGTGAGATGGTCATGGCGCCCATCAGCGATAGGATCAAACAAGCCAGACTGCTCAATGCCTTGAGCATGCGTAAGCTCGCACCGATGGTCGGCGTGAGCCATAACGCCATCGCCAAATACGAAAGGGCGGAAGACATTCCCAGCTCAGGGGTCTTGCTGAGGCTCTCCAGAGCCCTGAATGTCTCTCTCGACTACTTCTTCCGCGAGCCTTCTGTCAAACTGGGTGATCCTCGGTTCCGCCACCCAAAGAAGAAACTGAGGAAAATGGAGGAGCAGAAGCTCCTGGCGGACATCCGGGAATGGCTGGAGCGATGCAGGGAGGTCGAACAGATATTCGAGCGCGACTCGTCTGACGCCTTCGTCTGGCCGAAGGGATTTCCACAGCGCGTTTCGTCGGTTGATCGTGCCGAGAAGCTTGCGGAAGATCTGCGCAGACTATGGGACCTCGGCTCCGATCCCATCCCTGACATGGTGGAGCTCCTCGAGGGCAAGGGGATAAGGGTGTACCAGGAAGAGCGCGACGATGCATTTGACGCCCTTGTCGTCCCGGTTCGCAACGGCAACGAATTTGTCATCGTCATCAATTCCTCCTTCTCCGGAGACCATCAGCGTCTCAGCCTGGCTCACGAGCTGGGCCACGTAATGCTGAAACCATCTCGAAACAGCGCTGACAGCGAGGAGGACGTGGCGATCCGCTTCGGCGCCGCGCTCATTGTCCCCAAACAGGCTGCAATCGAGGAATTGGGACAGCACCGCAGACACTTGGGGATCGAAGAGCTTCACTCACTGAAGCACAAGTATGGACTAAGCATGCAGGCCTGGGTAAAGCGAGCGCGCGAACTGGGCATTCTCGCTGAGTCCAAGGCCGAGCGTCTGCTCGACGAGTTCAGGAAGAAGGGGTGGGATAAGAAGGAGCCGGGCGAGCAGTATCCTGTGGAGCGACCCAGACGCATGGAGCGGCTGGTTCACCGAGCTCTGGCGGAGGAGCTCATCACCCGCTCCGCGGCCGAAGAGTTTCTTGGCAGGCAGATTTCGCGTCTCCCGGCGGATCATGTGCCCGCAGGCCACACCGATGCAGACTGAGCTGGTAACTGATGCGAGTTTCTGGATTGACCTGCGGGACGGCGATGTCCTCTTCCTTCCCTTCCAACTCGATTTCAGGTGGCTGACGACCGACTTCGTAGCCGAGGAAATCTCGCGCCACATACCCGATTTCGCCGAAAGCCTCTATACGACGGGCCTGACAGCGATGAGTCTTGAACCCGCCCTGGTCGAACAGCTATCCGTTCTCTCCCGCACAAAGGAAGCCAAAGGCCTGTCAAAAGCTGACCTGTCGTGCTTCGTCCTTGCCCGGTCTCTTGGAACGAAGCTGATCACATCTGACAAAGTGCTTCGCGGATTCTCCGAGCAACGAGACATCGAAGTCCACGGCACGCTCTGGGTTCTGAAGTTGCTTGAGGCAGACGGCATTTTGGCCTCGAATCACAAGGCCCGTGCCCTGAATCGAATGCGCGAAGGGGGAAGCTGGCTGCCTCCAGGGGAATGCAGATAGCGAGTTGAGGACGGGACAGGTCGGCGACCGGTCCCTCAGCCTCGTCAAAAATCGACCTATCAATACCAACGCATCAGACGCCATACAACCGAATAAACAATCTATCCGATTTTTTTGTTAAAAAAGCGCGCTCTCATCTTGCGTGATCCGTTATTTCAGGGTATCATGATTATGTAATCAATTTCGCACCGCAAGGAGGGAGCCATGCGCGCATCAGCCTTCATCCTCCTGGCACTCGTAGGCACTCTGGCTCTCGGATGCGGAGGAGGCGGAAGCTCCGTCTCCCCCTCAGGGCAAGATTCGGGAAGCATCCGGGGCCCCAAGACGGTACCCGAGGGCTCCTCAGCCCAGTACAGCATCGAGCGTACGGCGGAGGCGACCACAGGCTACCAGTGGTCTCTGAATCCGCCCTCTTACGGAACCCTGTCCGCCACCAACTCCTCCAGCACTACCCTCAACGCCGGCTCGGTCCCCAAAGACACCCCTGTGGAGCTGAGAGTGGCGATCACGCCATCGAACAACACCACCACAGTCTCCAAGATCTCCATCACGATCAAGGACATGGGTGACTCCACCCAGACCCAGGTCGGGACGCCGGTCGCCGCGGCCGAGGCCGAGCCGATGACCATCAATCCCGGTGGATCCGTCAGGTTCACCGACCGATCGGTCGATCCCGACGGCGTCGCGGACATCGTCAGACGCCAATGGGATTTCACCTTCGAGCCGTCCAGGGGATTCGTTGCCGACAGCGAAGGGCGGGAACCATGCGTTCAGTACCCCAACCTCGGGCAATACTTCGTCCAGCTCAGGGTCACCGACTCGAAGGGCCTCTGGGACATGCTCGATGAGCCCATCGAGATCGAGGTCACCGACGGGACCCTCAAGCCTGTGGCCAAGGCGACGGCATACCCGAATCCCGGCACTGTGTGCGCCCAGATCCAGTTCCAGAACGACGGGTCGTACGCGCGCGCCGGCGGATCGATCACCAAGTACGAATGGGATTGGGAAAACGACGGCATATATGAGGCCCAGGGCTCGTACGTCGAGCATGCATGGCAGCAATGCGGAACGTACGAGGTCCAGTTCCGCGTGACTGACAGCCTCGGTCAGACCGGCAAGCTCGCGAGCCCGATCATCGTGATCGTCCGGAACGCCTCGCCCGTCGCCTCAGCCTCCGCAAGCGACTACAACCCCCGGGTCGGCCAGTTCATCACACTTGACGCCTCCAACTCATACGACCCGGACTGCAACGGGAGCATAGTCGAGTACGAGTGGGACCTCGAGAACGACGGGCTGTACGACGCGTCCGGGCGGACCGTCGATGTCTACTTCGACTACGCCGGCATATACCCGGTCATGCTTCGGGTCACCGATGATGAAGGCGACTCGAGCGAGCTCGTCGAGCCTCTTACCATCACCGTCGATCCCGGAAGGACGCTCACCTGGGGCGGCGGGGGCGAGGACCACGGGTACGCGGTGGGGGTCGACGATTTCGGGAACATCTACGTGGCCGGAACGTTTAGCAGCACGGTGGATTTCGATCCGGAATACGGCATCGAAGAGCGCACATCCTCCACAAGCTCGACCGCCTTCCTCTCGAAATTCGACTCCTCCGGCGCCTTCCAGTGGGTTACCACATGGGGGGACAGCAAATACAACATTGGCTACGATATCGCCATCTCAGGCCCCGGCTACATTTACGTCGCTGGGACCACCTCGCTGGTGAAGGTCAACCCGAACGGCGACATCCTGTGGTCGTACGACAACGGGAAGATCGCCGAGGGTGTGGCAGTCGACGACTATGCGGGCGTCTATCTGACGGGTCACTACGTCCCCAACGGGCAGTCTGACGACGATGCTTTTCTCAGCAATCTCGGCCACGACGGGTCACTGGGCTGGGAGGTTATCTGGGGAGGCTCAGGAAATGATCTGGCGTTCTCGGTCGTTGCCGACTCCGGCGGCGGACCTGTCGTGGTCGGTCAGTTCACCGGCACCGTCGATTTCGACCCGGGCACCAACACCGAATCGCGCACCGCCGTCGACTCCACCGATTCCTTCATCAGCAAGTTCAGCTCCGACGGAGGTCTGCTGTGGGTCAAGTCCTACCAGGCATCCTCGGCGTTCGATGTCGCGACAGATTCCAGCGACGCCCTATACGTAACGGGCTTCTATGAGGGCCAGACGGATTTCGATCCCGGCCCCGGCTTCGTCACGTGCACGGGAACCATCGGAAGCTACGTGGCCAAGTACGATAAGACGGGCGCCTTTGTATGGGTGCAGGGCTGGACCGGATGGGCCCCGCCCCCGCCGCCTCCGGGCTGCGGTGACCCCGGCTACTCTGTCGCATGCGACAGCAGCGGACTGGTCTATGTCGCCGGCATGTTCGAGGGCGATGTGGATTTCGATCCCACCGGCGGAAATGACATCCAATACGATGGCGGCGCCTATCTCGCCAAGTACACATCCGACGGACACTACGAAGAGGTTCTCACCTGGGGCAGTCACTATGGAACGACATGGGACAGCGCCTGGTCAGTCGCTGTCGACGGATTCGGCAACGCCTTCGTCGCAGGTGACTTCGAAGGCCAGGTCGATTTCGCAGTCGATGTCCAGGAGATGCACGACTCCAACGGTGAATACGACGCTTTCCTTGTCAGCCTGCCCTACGATCTCGACTGGTGAGGTTTTCGAACCCGATCATCAATAAAGAGAGCCCCCGGGGACAGCCCGGGGGTTGTCTTTTGCCGGACCCCGCCTGAATTCACCAAATCAATCGCCGCCACCCCTGTGCCACCCTCAACTGTCCTTCGGACAGTTGAGGGTGGCACAGCCAATTTCCCGAGCCCCGCGCATCGCGCATAGGTGCCCTTCCTAGCCCACTGTCTCCAACTTCTCACGCTCCATCGCGATTGTGAATTCATTCTCTCATGCAACACGCGAGTTGCGCCATTTATTGAATCGGCTGCAAGGAAACACACTATCCCGGATTTTTGCGTAGAAGTAGCAACATTGTTTGACTTTTCCGTTCAATTTAACTTACACTCTAATCCGAATTCCCACGAACACCGCGTATGCGGCGGGAAAATTCAATGAATCGGAGCCGGTACAATGATCAGCAAAACCAGAAAGAAAGCAGCCGACCTCGCCAAGGAAATCGACCGCGAAATCAGAATGCTCGAGAACGAGCTCGCCCAGAAGAGAGAACTGTTATCAACTCTCAGTCAGCTCGACCTGTTGAAGGCGGTCACCGGGCGGAGGCCCGCACGCCGAAGGCGAGCCGCCATCAAGCGCGCAAGGCCCGCGACTCGCCGACGCGCCCCACGGCTCGGCGGCCGACGGAAGTCCAAGAACAGGGACGCCATCCTCGCCGCCGCGTCAAGACTCAAGGGCCGCTTTACTCTCGCACAGTTGAGCGAGAAGATTCGGGAGAGAGATCCAGGCTTCGGCGGGAGATATCCGTCGGGCACGATTCTCTCTGTCCTCAAGAGCACTCCGGAGATCAGGAAGATCAAACGGGGAACGTATGTCTTCAGAGGCTGAGCGCGCTTCCGGATGGAATCGCGCGTCTCCGCCTTACTGACTCCAATACTATACGTGCTTGGAGTGCGTTGTGACTTTGTAGCCGCCGCTCAAGGCGGCCTTTTTGTATCCCCCACAGTGAATTGACAATATTCGCTGCATTGAATATTCGGGACAAGCGCCGCACTCGCGAATTCAACTCAGGCCCGACAGCATCCGACGGATCATCCTCAGCGCCCTGCGATCCTCCGCCTCCTCCGCAAGTCGTCGCGCCACCTCCAGATGCGCGCGAGCCTTCTCGCCGTCACCGCGCCTGATGCAGATCTCCGCCATTCTCATCCTCAGCTCGTACCCTATTTCCGTCACCGTCAGGGCAATCGAGAGATGATGCAGCGCCTTGTCATCATCGCCCGCCTCAAGCGCCAGACGTCCCAGGGCCAGATGAGCCGGTACGCTCTCCGGCTCGTACCCGAGAGCGATCCATAAACCGTCCATGGCTTCCCGCACAAGCTCCTCGCGCCCGGGGTAGTCGGACGGGAGCTCATCGAGCACGATCTCCGCGATGTTCTGGTACGCGACGCTCTTGTACAGCACATCCCCCTCGATCCCCGCAATAATCCTCGCCTGCTCGATAGCCTCCATCGGCTCCCCCGCGCGCCGAAGCTCGCTGAGGTAGATCAGTCTTGCGCCGGGATCGTCAGGATTCTCATCCACCGCGGCACGGAACGGCTCGATGTCCACCGCCTGCCGCTCGCCCTCCACGACGCTCGGCGGCAGATCGGCCATCGGCGGCAGTACCCTCTCGTATGAGGGCTCGTCCGTCTCCTGGGCCCCCCCGTCACACGCGGGCATTGATACTAGCAGGCTCAGCACTGCCGCAATGAGAATCATGCGAGGCATATGTCACCATCCGGGCCGAAATCGGATGGAAGTATAGCAGAGCGCACGCCCATCCGGACCATCCGTCCCACCGTCAGGTTCATCAGGCTTTCGTGCAATTCCCCAGACTATTCTGTGGAAAAGACCCGTACTTCCCCGGCGCCACCCCTGACTCAGCCATTTGCCGGGCCGGTAAACGGATTTTTAGCCCGAAAATGGCCCTTACTTGCCTTTTCATTCTTGACACTTCGCCGGTTATGGAATTAACTTCCCCATCTGGAGGAACCGTGCGATGCTGGAATCGCGTCGCCGGTTGTGTCGTATGCGCTTGAAATTCAAAAGCACCTACGAATTGATGGACTACACCGCCCAGCTCTTTGACTTCAGCCCGGAGCAAAGAAAGGAGTTCTACAAGACTCTCGAAGAGGAAAACGTCCTGAAGACGAGCCAGGACCCCGTCAAGGATGCGACCAGGCTGGCCAAGAAGATCGCGGCGAAATCGGCAGGGAAAGCCGGACGCGACAAGGCGGCGCAGGCAGGCGCGACAGGCGTCCCCCGCACCACCCCGAGACGCCCTCCGCTTGACGAGGACGAAGAGGACGAGATCGAGGACTACGGCGGTTACCCGTACAACGTCGACTCGGACACACCGGAGGAGGAATCCTAAGTGCAGGCGGCCACAGGGGCCGCTTTCGCTTCAAGCGGGTTCGAGGCAACCCTACCCACCAGGTCTCCGCCAAGTGTAGAAGTCAACAGTCACGCCCCGGGCTTGAAGCGCCGGAATCTGCTCGTCGATCGCCTCATCGCTCAACGGGTTGCCTTGCAGAACGATATGGACCCCCTCCCCAACGTCGGGATTGTCAACCAACGGTGAGATATCGTTGATCTCGTTTCCCCCGATGCAGACGGTCTCCAGGAAGGGCAGCTCAGAGAAGAGGTGCGAGAGAGCTTCCACTTCAGCGACCCGGTTATTGTCGACGACGAGCAAACGGAGGCTGACGCAGTCCGCGAGTGGTGACAGATCCGTGATCTCATTGTCGTGGATAATCAACGACTCCAGTCTGGTCAGGCCTGATAGCGGGCGCAGATCGGCGATCTGATTATGACTGAGCAGAAGGAACGCAAGCTTGTCCAGACCGGCTATCGGACTAAGGTCAGAGACTTGTCCGAAGTAGACGGACAGCGAAGTCAGGCTTGTCAAGCCGGCAAGCGGTGTCAGATCCTCGACATCCGTGTAGATCAGGTCCAGCTCCGTCAAGCTTGACAGGCCGGCGAGAAAACCCAGATCGGAGGTGTCCGACAAGTTGAGTTTCTTCAGATTCGGCAGACTAGCCACCGGACCATAGTAGGTGAGATCGTCCTCCGGCGGCACGTACATATCCATGCATAAGTCAAGTTCCTCCAGGTTTTGCAGAGCTTCGAGCGGTCTGAGATCTGCCACAGCGTTGCCTCCGAGATACAGGGTGGTCAGATTGACACAGTACTCAATGCCGCTCAGATTCTCGATGCCCCTGCCTGTCAAAACGAGGAACATGAGTTCCGCCATGTCTGTCGTACAGATCGGGCAGTCCTGAATGCCCAGAGCGTCTCGAACGGCTTGCTCAAGCTTCTCGTCGGCGAACTCGATTTCCTCAGACTCCTGAGCCTGAGAGCTGGAAACGGAGCCGGTCAAAGCACACACCAGCAGGCTCAGCACCAGGGTCCCGGTTCTCAGTGCGGACTGACCTATCATGGCAGTTTCTCCTAACGACTCAGCATCATCGGTATGCAAATCCCGTTCCGAACTGCAGGTCGCCGACCTTATTCCCGACCTCTCCTCCGGAAGACCACAAAGGCGCCAATCAGCAACCACAACACGCCGCTCAGCGAGGTCAGAATCCACCCCGACTTCAAGCCGGGCATTACATAGCGGAACTCAACCAGGTGATTCCCCGCCCGGACCTCGACGGCCATCCGCATGTCCTCGTAGCGATGCACCTCGGCGGCCTCGCCGTCGATCGTCGCGCGCCAGCCGCACGCATACCCCTCGGCCAAAATCAGAACCGTGTCGACAGACTGCTCGCTCCGGACCGCGATCCGCTCCAGGCTGTCTTCGAGTATCATCGGCTCCCTCAACTCCAAGGGCGTGATCTCGCCTGTGTCCATTTCCGTGACCACATAACACGAGACGGCTTCCGTCCTGGCATCCGTCCATGGCCCGAGATCGTAGACGAAGAAGCTCCGCCCGGCATACCTCAGCTCCAGATCGGGAATCTCGCAGTCGGACACCACATATCTTGCCCCGAACGCCGACCCCCGAATGCGCTCAAGCGAGTCGGGATCGGTTAACGCGACTATCCCCCTCCTCTCGATCACCGCGCTCTCCTCTATCCGGCGAAAGCTGTCCAACTGGCGTCCCGGCGCGAGATTGTGATACCCGAACGCGTCCCAAATCCCGAAGTACGTACCGAGATTCGGGTAGAACGTGTAGGGCTGCTCCGTCAGAGACATCACATTGACCGGCTCGCACGAAAATCGGATTATCCGGCCCCATTCCCTGCCCTGCTCCGGGTCCTGAAGCGACCGGAGCGCGCGAATCTCGTCGACCTCCGGCATCGGCTCGAAACCGAATTCCCGGGTCCCCTGCGTTGGAGCCAGATAGTCGCTGCCCAGCAAGAAGGCCGCCGTTGCGAGCGTAAGGCCGATCAACACGAGCCCAGCGTTTCTGAATGCCCGATGTCCGACGGGCGAGATCGCTGATGCCGCTACTATCAGCGAGACAGCCGCGATCACGATCGGACTCAAGCCCGGCACAAATGATCGAGGATCGACCCTGATCGCCGCTGCGAGAATCAGAGCCGCGCCGACGATTCCCGCGATCACTCCCCAATTCAGCCGGGACCCCTCCCTTTCAGAAGTCCCGGCCTCCATCTTGTCCAGCCAGGCCTTGATCCCAACCGCCGAAAGCATAAGCACAAGAAACCCGAGCACCTCGACCGGCGGGTTCGGGTCGATGAGAATCCCTCTCGTGATCCAATACACCGCGAAATTCGCCGCGGGTATGAGCGCGAACGGCGCGACAATCAACGCCAACAGAAGAACGAGTCGAGGATATTCCTTTCTTTTCAGCCAGCCCAGCCCCAGCAGCGCAAATACGACAGGAAAAACACCCACATACCCGCGATTGAACAGGTCATTCCCCGGAAACCTGAACGGCAGCGCCGGCTGCAGAAGTCTCTTCACATGCATCTGCCACGGTTGATTCGAAGGAAGCGTGAATGCAGCCTCCCTCGCGAGCTCTTCCGATGTCTTGAAGATAGTGCGATCCGACTCCATCGACGCCATGACGGTCGGGATGTTCTGCACCGCCGAAAGCCCGACCGCCAGCACGAACGGCAGGAGGAGAATCCCGACCCGCGACGCCCACGACGGCCGCCGTTCGGCCTCCATCATGTTCGGCCTCGCCAGAAACCAAGCCGCGGTGAACAGGCTCATCTGGATAAACAGCGACGGATAGCCCGACAGAAGCGGTCCCGACCAGCACAATGCCATCCACAGCCCGGCCCATGGGCTTCGGTGCTTCAGCCATCTCTCGTGGAAGAACCAGATCGCCGGAAACCAAGCCAATGTCATCGGCCATGGCTGATAGTGCGGATTCGGCAGGAGCGAAACGACAAGACAACTCGCCGCCAGCCATCCGGCGGTCCTGTTCCCGATCCATTCTTTCAGGAAGAGGTAGAAGAAGATCGCCAGTATCAGCGTATGCACAAGCCCGCTTGCACCCATGACGAAAAGCGGCGGAAGCGCCCACGCGATCAGCGCATATATCGGATAAAAGACCGGGACGAGATGATTCGATGCAAGCGGAACGCCGCACAGGCAGTACGGATCCCATGCCGGGACCCGTCCGGCCCTCAGCTCGTCGTGCGCGAGCTTGTTCCAGGGGATGTAGAGCAGAATCGCGTCGTTGTTCGAGTTGGTGATCCTCGGATCGAGCGGACCGTCGAATCCCAGCTCCGAGTTCCATGGCTCGAAGCGCTCCCATGTGTCGGGCATGACAGGTCGGCCGACAAGAAGCGGCTGATACAGAATCAGCGCGAGGAGGATAATGCCGAGGATCGGCGGGAGATCGTTGCGACTCAGCGCCGGAGCGGGCTGAAGCGACGTGCTTTCGGATGGCTCGGTCATCCGAGGATTATGCTACCCCAGACTGAGGCTAGAAAACACCCGGAAGGCCTATGACAAACGCGATAAACGTCAGAATAGGATTCATCAGGATCCAGAGGCCGCCGGTCACCAGAAGGATTATGAGGATGATGAACCCGAAACGATATGTGCCTGTCCATTTGTCGGCCAGGTTCTCGGGAAGAATCCCCTCCACTATGTGGCTTCCGTCGAGAGGGAATATGGGCAGAAGATTGAACGCGGCGAGCAGCATGTTGAGCACAAGAAAAATCCAGAGGAGGCGTCCGATCGGGTTCCCCTCTGTGAACAGCACGGGGAAGAACTTGAAAACGAGCACAAAGAACGCCGCAAGGATGATATTGCTCACCGGACCGGAGAGGGCGACGAGCATGTTGTCCCTGCGCGGGTGACGGAAGTTGTGCGGGCTGACCGGCACAGGCTTCGCCCAGCCGATGCCGAAGCCCGAGATCGCCATCAGTATCAGGAAAACCAGCCCGACAGGATCGATGTGAGCGATCGGATTCAGCGTGACCCTGCCGGCCCTCGCCGCGGTGTCGTCGCCCAGCTTGTACGCGCTCCAGGCGTGCGCGAACTCGTGAAACGCCGCGGAAATCAGGAAAGCTATGAGCCAGAGGGGCACTTCTTTGAGGTGTTCCGTGTTCATTACGTTACTACGCCGACCGGCCTACAGCAGCCCCTCGCGCTTCAGCAGCTTCGCCAGTTTCTTGAAGTCGGTGAGAATCTCCTGCCTGAACTTGGGCTGATGCAGAGCCGCCGCCGGATGATACATCGGGAAGAAAATGATCCCGTCTTTCCTTCTTATCGGTTTCCCGTGCACCTCCGATATCTTCATCCCCTTCTTCACCATCTGCTCCAGCCCGAACCGTCCCAGCGGAACGATGACCTTCGGCCTGATAAGCGCGACCTGCGCGGCCAGGTACGCACTGCAGTTGTCTATCTCTTCCTGGAGCGGGTCGCGGTTTTCCGGCGGTCGGCACTTGAGAGTGTTCGCGATATAAACCTTGCTCCGGGGGATGCCTGACTGCTCCATCGCCGAATCCATTAATCTTCCCGCGGGACCCACGAACGGTACCCCCTGCTCGTCCTCTTCGCGACCGGGGGCCTCGCCGACGAACATCACCTCCGCGTCCGCGGTGCCGTCACCGAAAACCGTCTGCGTACGGCTTCCCACAAGCTCCGGGCATCGCGCGCACCCGGCTACTTCCTTGCGAAGTTCGTCCAGCACGCTCATGATCGGCATTATATCAGGCCGGGCCTCGAGGTATAGGCGACGCGGCCCGTCGCTCCTTCCAACCCTCTCTCCCCCAGACAATCCAGAACCAGGTCCAGAAACCTTCGCTCCTCATCGATAGTGATCCGTATATCAACAACAGCCAGCGGAAGAGTGAACGCCGTGTCTCTCCCGTCCAGCCGGATTGCGTCCTTGCTCGTCGTGAGCACCATCTCCGCTCCGCCGCGCCGGGCGATCCTGTCCACCCTCGCGAGGTCCCTGCGAACGTACGGATGATGGTCGCGGAATTCGACCAATTGCATCAGGTCGACATCCAGGCTCTTGATTGTATGCTGAAAACCGAGCGGATTGCCGATTCCCGCGAACGCCGCCACCCGCCTCCCCGCCAAGTCTTCCTCCACCACTTGTGTCGTCGAATCGCTGCACGTGATGCCCCGAACCTCGGTCCGGGCGATGAGAACAGGCGGAAGATCGTTCACGCGATCCTCGAGGTGACTCCTGATTTCCTCCATGCGAGTATCTTCGATCGCCTCCGACCGGGTAAGCAGAATCGCATCCGCCCTGCCCAGCGCGCTGACCGGCTCCCGCAACGGTCCGTACCGACCGTCCGCGCGCCCGAACGGTGCGAGCGTATCTATCAGCGCGAGATCGAAGTCCCGCTTCAGCTTCGTGAACTGAAAACCATCATCGAGAATGACGATGTCGACTCCGTGACGATCGATCAGAAGCCGGGAGGCACCGATCCTGTCCCGTCCCACCGCCACCGGCATCCCTTCCTCAAGAAGCGCCTCCGCCAGCAGCCTGGCCTCATCACCCGAATCCTCCCAGTCAAGGAGTAACTCCTTCCCGTCCGAAACCGCCTGCGGCGGAGCGGACTCTCTTTCCAGGCGGCCCTTGTAGCCCCTCAACACCACGCCGGGCGCGAAGCCCTGCCTGCTCAGAGCGCGCGCCAGGTACTCGACCGTAGGTGTCTTGGCGGTCCCCCCGATCGCGATATTGCCGACCGAGACGATAGGAACGGGCAGCCGAACCGCGTCGGCCATGTTGCTGCGCACCCTCCTGTGCCCCACCGCCGCGAAGGCCGTGTAGAGAGGATGCAGCAGCGTATGTGCGAATGATTGACCCATTATTCCTGACATTCCCGGCTCGACCCCAACTCCAAATCTACCACAAGTTCCGACGCACGCGCAGGATGCGCGTGGTACGAAGAGGACATGCACAAGATGTGCATGCTACTGTGGCCGAATCACCCGAGGTTCGATACGACCCAGTCGGCGATCATGTCCGCCGCCTTGAGCTGCTTTCCGATCAGTTCCATCGCCCGCTTACGATACTCCACCGGATCAATCTCGGCCAGAATCTTCCGTACCGATCGGGCAAGATCCTTCGCGTCGGTCACCCGCGTCAGCAGTCCGGCTTCCCCGAGCACCTTCTCGAGATCGTGAAAATTCTGCATCGACGGGCCGTGCATCGTCGGCACCCCCATCGCCACCGGCTCCAGCACGTTGTGCCCGCCGCGCTTCACCAGGCTTCCGCCCACAAACGCGACATCCGCCGCGCCATAGAGCCTCATCAGCTCCCCGATTGTGTCCACAACGACCGCCCCGGCGCCCTCGGGGCCTTCACCTCCATCGCGCAACTCGCTCCACAGAACCACCTTCTCCCCCGCCGACCTGACAAGCCCGACCACCCGCTCCACCTGCTCGAGATGGCGCGGCGCAAGGACCAGATGGAACGCGTCCGCCGATCCGGGCGGGGGATTCTCGTTCAGGTCGCGCCAGGCCTCGATAAGTTGCTCATCCTCGCCGGGATGCGTGCTGCCGGCCACAAGGAGCTTTGCGTTCCCCGACAGCCCCAGAAGCCGCCGCGTACTCGCCCGCTCCTCGTCCCCCGGCGGCTCGCCGCATGCCGCGAACTTCAGGTTCCCGGCAAGATAGGTCCTGTCGCGCGGAGCTCCCAGCGCGACAGCGCGCTCGACATCCTCCGCGCTGCGCATGAACAGCGCGTCCATCGAACCGAGCAGCCACCTGTAGAGACCTCTCAGGATGAGCGGCGGACGTGCGGCGCGGTCGGAGATCCTCCCGTTCGCCAGCGCCATCGGAACCCCGGCATCGACAAGGGTCCGGAACAGGTTCGGCCAGAGCTCCACCTCGATATCCAGGAAACAGTCCGGGGCGAGCTTCTCCACCAGCCGCCCCACTACTGACGGAAGATCGAGGGGGAAGAAAAACAGAGCGTCGGAATCGAGATTCCGAACAATGTAGTCGCGACCGGTGAACGTCGTGGTCGAGACGGCCACCAGCGCGTCGGGACGTCTTGCGCGAACGGCTTTCATGAGCGGCCTTGCAACCGCAGCCTCTCCCACGCTCACCGCATGAATCCATACAAGCCCGCGTCCATCGCGCTTCCCCGCAAGCTCGTCGAGAGCGTACGAGAACTTCCCCAACCTCTCCGGAACCGTGTCCCTGAATCCGCCGTACACCGCCAGCGCCGGCTTGAGCAGGTGCGCCAGCGGCGTCAGCAAAACAGTCAGCCCCGTGTACCACCTCAGGCTCCACGGTATCGCCGGGCTTTCATCTGTTTCACGCTCGACCATTCTTCGATCGCTCAGGACAGACCGCATGATTATCCCCGCGCCGGCGCCCCTGTGAACCCATGCGCGATTGAATCTCCCCTACTTCTTCCTCGCCCTCAGCGCTGCCTCGACCCTCGGGATGTCCGACCTCGTGTCGACCCCCAGAAATTCGTGCTCCGTCTCCACGCAGTGAATCCGTATCCCGTTCTCGAGCGCCCTAAGCTGCTCCAGGCCCTCCGCCATCTCGAGCGACGTCCTTTCGAGCCTCACGAACCGTTCGATTATATCTCGACGATATAGATATAAACCGATGTGCAGCAGGAACGTCGGGGCGGGACATCTCTCCCTCTCCTCGATCGGCCGTCGCTTCACGTACGGGATCGGGGAGCGCGAGAAGTAAAGCGCGTCGCCGTGCCGGTCGGTCACAACCTTGACCCGATTCGGATCGATCGCCTCCTCCGGCTCCAGACGTCGGACCAGGGTGACTATCTCATGCTCATCCCCCCCCTCACCCATCACAACCTCGGCGAGAAAATCCAGCACTTCTCCCGTGATCAGCGGCTCGTCCCCCTGGACGTTCAGAATCCAGTCGGCATCAAGCTTCTCCGCGACTTCCCACACCCTGTCCGTCCCGGACGGATGATCGGGTCGCGTCATTTCCGCCTCGAAGCCTGCGTCCCGAACCGTCCGCGCGACGTCCTCGTCGTCGGTCGCCACAATCACGCGATCCGCGTGCCTGCATCGACTCGCTCCCTCGGCCACCCACACAATCATAGGCTTCCCGAGTATGGGATAAAGCACCTTCCCAGGAAACCGTGTGGAATCCTTTCTTGCGGGGATCACAATGACGAGCCTGCCCACGGGGCGCCATTATACAGGAGGTCGGCACGGTTCTATAGCGTCAATGCAGCCCGCGCACCTCACGTAACATGCACATCTTGTGCATGTCCTCTTCGTACCACGCGCATCCTGCGCGTCCGCTTATCCGGCTTGTGCGAGACGCACATGCGACGAAGAACCCATGCGCAGGATGCGCATGCTACACAAATGTCCTCTTCGTACCACGCGCATTCTGCGCGTCCGCTTATCCAGCATGTGCGAGACGCACATGCGACGAAGAACCCATGCGCAGGATGCGCATGCTACACATCCGACATGCTCAATGCTTGTGCAGCGGAGGTTCGCCGGGCGGACGGGTTTTCCAGCGCCTGTGCGCCCAGAGCCATTGATCCGGGTATTTCCGGACCATCTCCTCGATGACCTTCTGGAAGCGCTGGGTGTTGACGAGGATATCATTCTCATCGTCGCCCGTTCTTACGAGCTCGACTTCCGGAAGGACCTCGATCCGATAGTTGTCCCCGTCCCACAGCGCGAAAACGGGGACCACGGGAACATCGTATCTCAAGGCCAGAAAGGCCGGGCCTCTCACACTGGACGCCGGCACGCCAAAGAAGTCCACAAACACCCCGTCCTTCCCGCCGTTCTGATCCGAGATAAGCCCCAGGATCGTGCCCTTGCTTCTTACCGAGCGGATCAGGTCCATGTTTCCCTGCTTGGTCCGCGGTATGTGCTTTATCCCCACCGCCGCGCGCAGATCCAGCATCAGTTTCGTCACTCCCGGATCGCGCTGCGCCTTGCCCACCGCCGCGACGTTCCATCCCGACGCCACCACCCACGCTCCGCAGTACTCCCACGATCCAAGATGACCGGTCACCCCGATAATCCCCCCCTTGCTCTTCTCCATCGCCCTCTCAAGATGCTCCCTGCCCACCTCCCCGCTGCACAATCCCAGAAGCTCCTCGCGCGTGTAGTTCTCGAACCGGAGAAAGTCCATCACCGTCCGGACCAGGTTCGTCTGGCTCCTGCGCGCGATCTCGCATTTCTGTTCGTACGTATACGCATCACCGAACGCTATCGTGATGCCGTCCATGCACACCATTCTGTACCGCCTGAACAACCGGAAGAGAACCCCGCCGAGGAAATCTGCAAGCCTGAGCGCCGATTTCCTCGAGAGCCTTCGCGCAAGCCGGTATATGCAAAGGCCCAGAAACCTCTCGAGACGCCGGCGCAGTCTGAGTGTCCAAGGCGCCTTCCAACCGCCTTCTCGCTCTTTCCGGAACGTTGACCTCATCGGCTCAGAAAGTACCAGAAAATGAAATAAAACATTTTCCACATGTGGAAAATGCCGACATGTAGCTCTAAGGGATTTTCCTGAAAATCATCTCAGCCGAATATAACATGCGCGGGCTAATCTTGTACTTTCTCCGCAACCCCCTGTTACATCCATCGCTCAAATCCTGCATGCCGCCGGCTCATCGAAAATGCCCCGATTCAGTCTCCGCCATTTTCAGCCATTTTCTAGCCCATCTCCTGGCGACGCTTCTCCTTCAATTCCCTGATGTATTGCTCATACGCGGCGGCCCTACCGAACTCCTGTTGCTCCCTAGCGAAGCGCAGCATGTCGTTCGCCGTCCTCAGCGCCTCCATCCATTTCGAGCTGTTGATCAGCTCCTCGAGATGGTAATCGCGGTACTGCTCCCTCGCGTCCGCGATCTCCATCGGCTTGTCCGGTCTGGTGGCCTTCTCAAGCCGACTCAGAAGGTCCTGGTCCAGCCTGCCCCGCTCGCGCATGAAGCGCTTGAAGTCATGATACGTCTTCCTGGAGGCCAGATCCTCAAGCTGCTCGTGCGGCCTCATGAGGAGCCACAGCACCGCCGCGATCGGCCAGAGGACCACCGAGCCGTAGGCCAGAGGCGGCCCCAGCTCCGACTCCCTGAACTCGTTGTCATGCTGGATCCAGAGCATGATGCCGAAACCGATCGCAAGGTAGACGAGGATGAAAATTATCAGAATTGGATTCACGTATTTATTCCCCCTCGTCGGGTGTTCTTTCTTGCCCGTTCCCTGTCATAGTATCCCTCATCATTTCCCTCTGAGCTTCTCAACAAGGACTTCCAGGTCCCTGTCGCCGTAGAACTCCAGCATGAGCCGTCCTGCGCCGTCCCCGCGCTCGATGACGCATTTCCGCCCGAGCGCGCTCCCCACCGCTCTCTCCATCTCCTTCACCATTTGTACTTCGGCAGGATCGACCGCCTCTTCCGCCTTCGCAACCCGTCCCGCCGATCCCTCACCCTTATTCGTCACCCTCCTCGCCGCTCTCTCCGCCTGCCGCACGCTTATCCCCCCCTGGACCATCCGATGGAAAAGCAGCTTCCTGGCTTCCAGCGGCGCCATGAGCAGAGCCCGGGCATGTCCGGCGGTGATCTTGCCCTCCTCCAGAGCCTGCTGAATGCCGCCGTCGAGCTCGAGAAGCCTGAGGCTGTTCGCGACGTGCGGCCTCGACTTCCCCACCGCGGCCGCGATCTCCTCCTGTGTGCGACCGAACTCCTCCTGGAGCTGCCTGTACGCCCGGGCGAGCTCCATGCAGTTGAGGTCCTCGCGCTGAACGTTCTCCACCAGCGATATCGTCAATGTCCCCCTAGCATCATCGGGCTCCACCATGATCGCAGGCACCCTGTCGAGCCCCGCCACCCTCGCCGCCCTGAGCCTCCGCTCGCCGCTGACAAGCTCGTACCCGCCCTCCACCGCCCTCACCAGAAGCGGCTGCAGGACCCCATGCTCCCGTATGCTCGCCGCAAGCTCCTCAAGCTCAGCAGCCGGGAACGACCGGCGCGGCTGGCGGGGGTTCGGCCTGATACTGCTCAGCGGTATCCGGCTCACCCAGCTCCCCGGCTGGTGAGGCTGCAACTCCCCACCGCCCTCCGGTCTCTTTTCCGGCTGTGGAATCAGGGCCTGGAGGCCCTTTCCCAACGCGGGTTTCCGTGACATTCAGAACCTCCTGCGCAAGGAGTCGAAACGCTTCAGCGCCGTTCGACGACGGCGCGTACATGTTGATGGGAAGGCCGTGCGACGGCGCCTCGGCCAGACGTATGTTCCTGGGGATCGCGGTCTCGAAAACCACCGTCCGACCGCCGAAGAAATCCCTCACCTCCGCCTCGACCTCGCGCGCCAGACGTGTGCGGCCGTCGTACATCGTGAAGAGCACCCCGGTGATCTCGAGCGACGGGTTAAGCTGCTCGCGCACGATGTTGATCGTCTTCAGAAGCTGCGTCAGCCCCTCGAGCGCGAGGAACTCGGCCTGCATCGGGATCAAGATGCCCTCGCTCGCCACAAGTCCGTTCAGCGTGAGAATTCCAAGCGAAGGTGGACAGTCGATAAATGTATAATCGTAATCCGAATTAATTTCCACGATCGCGTCCTTCAGAAGACGCGCCCGGTCGTGCCTCCCGACCAGCAGCACCTCCACCCCAGGCAGGTTCTCGTTCGCCGGCAGCAGGTACAGGCCGTCCTGGATGGTCGGGAATATCGCCGACCGTACGCTCATCCCCTCCATCAGGACCTCGTACGACGAGATGAATACCTCTCTGCGATTGAACCCCAGGCTGGTTGTCGCATTGCCCTGGGGATCGAGGTCGATCAGAAGCACGCGCCTGCCCATCGCGGCAAGCGCGCTCGAGAGGTTGATGGCTGTCGCGGTCTTCCCGACTCCGCCTTTCTGATTGGCGATCGAGATCACACTCATCGCGCCGGGCAGTATACCAAGCGGAGCGGCTTTATTCAATTTAATCCGGGCGGTCAGGTTCCCAGAGGGCGCATTTTCATTTGCTTCCAGGACCTTGGGTATTCGTCCGAGGGCTCGACGATCTGGACAAACTGGATGAAGTAGAGCGGATCCACTGACTCCTGGGGCGGCGCGATCGCTCCCACCCTCAAGAATCTCGAGCCGACCATGAGCGACAGGTCGTGAGACCGCGCGGCCGATGTGACCCGGCCCGAGCATTGCACCGTGACAAGCCCGCCGATTCGCGCGAATGCGCTCGATATCTCGATCAGAACCGGCAAAGGCGCGAAGGAGCGGGCGATCACCGAGTCAAATGCCTGCCGCAAGCGACCGTCGTGGGCAACCTCCTCCGCGCGACCTTCGAGGATCTCAAGCTGCTCAAGTCCAAGAGCCAATCGCAAAGCCTTGAGGAATTCGACCATCCTCGCGCTTGCCTCTATGCAGAGCAATTTGAGATCGGAGTGCAGGATCTTGAGAGGGATCCCGGGAATGCCCGGACCGGTTCCCAGGTCGACCGTCCTGTCGCTCGGAGGGACCAGGTGCCCGAGCGCGAGTGACGGGATGACGGCTTTCAGGGTGATATCGTCGGGGGTAGTGTAGGCTGAGAAGCCGAATCGAGAGTTCCAGGCGTGGAAAAGGTCGACGAATTGCTCCAGGCGCGCAATCTGGTCGCGCGACAGGCGCCAGTGCAAAGCCGCAGAGCACAGCACGGTTGAAGCGGACGGGACGCGAGGCTGCGGGATCTTCTCGCTATTCTCGGGCGCGCAGCACATGTTTCACGTGGAACGTCGCGGAAAACAAACGGGAACCACCTCTCTGGTGGTTCCCTGAGGAGGACGCCAAGTCGGGTACTTCGTCGGGTCACATCTCCTCGATAAGGTCCGAGAGGTCGGTGGTATCGAGGAATTCCTTGAACTGAGCCATGTCCTCGTCGGACGGCTGAAACACCCTCTCATCATCAAGCTCCACCTGCATCCTCAGAAGCAGGTAAACTACAATCCCGGTGCCGTAAACCTCCATCGGATGCTTCGACTTGTCCGCCTGCGACTTGATGTACTCGGCGACCTTGGGATTCTCCTGCTTGATGCGATTGAAGAGCTCCTTCAGGTTGTATTTCGACCTGACAAGCTCCTCGCTCACCTTCTCCACAGCTCCCTCTGTTACTATGAACATAATTCAAAAACCTCCGGGCCATGCCATCCGACCTGACCCACCATCTGAGATGCGGTTCCATCCCTCCCTCTTACCGATGTCCTGCCGATCTCTTCCTTCAACCGCGCAAGACGCCGCAAGATTCACGTTCATAGCATCCTATAGCGTCTTATTTACTCCTCATTGTACCATAACCCGCCGGCGTTTTCAAGCTTTTGCCGCAGTTTTCCCGCCGCCGTATGAACTATATCGACCGAATCGGACCAAAACTAAGCGGCCCCGACCCTTACCGTCAGTCAAGAGACTGAGGTATCATTAGGAGAACATGGAACGTCGAGGAAGTCAGACGCTTGTTCTAACATTACTCATCGTGGCGCCCGTCGCGCTCATCGCGATCGCCTACGTGATCGCGCATCTACTCCAGCCGCGCCCGGTCTCTGTGCCCAAGGTCGAGTTCCTCGACACGAGCTCGCCCGCAGCCACGTTTGCCTCGGCCTTCAGCGATCTGGACCACGGTGAAACTGGGGGAATCGAGCTCGATGGCGGGCCGGCCCGTGACGAAGCGAGCGCGACATCACAAAGGGCTCGAAGCCTGTTTCCCATTCTGGTAATCAGCGACTATGCCGATCCCAGGTTCATGGGCAGAGATTTTCACGTCATTCCGGACGGGTATCGCGCGGTTGACCACACCCGCAAGCGCGTGCTGACGCTCAACCGCGAGCTGGAGGTCGTCGCCGTCCTCGATCGCTCCACCTCGATCCCGAACGGCCTGTGGCAGAGCATCGACGCATGCCGCGTCGACTCAAGCGGGAACACATACCTCCTCGACAACCGGAAGGGCCTCGTGCAGGTCCTCGACAGCGCGGGCAATTACCTCAGGCGGCATCGCGATCTTGGGCTCGACCTCTTCGGAGCTCAGCTCATCCCGCAGAACATCCTGCTCGACAAAAGGGACAGCCTCTGGATAGTCGGAGGCGACCGAATTTTCGTCATTGATCGATTCGGGAACCTCGAGCGCATCTTCGAGAAGCGCGGAGCGCCGTATGTCCGCACGACGCCCACCGGTCCGCCCATGCCGCCGGAGCACACGTCGAGAGGCTACACCATCCTCCCGTCGACCGATCCCTTCGCGCCCCGACGCGATCCGACTCAGCCGGTCGCTCTCGATGTCGGCGAGTATGATTCCTTCGCGCTGGGCGGAACACCTGATCCGCAGCTTATGTACCTGGGGCAGAGCTCGACCGACCAGGTTGTGGCATTCGACTGGAACGGCCGCGAGCGCGGGACCATCGACCTGGCCGCCCTCGTCCCGAGCGCGGATCGTCAGTTTGTCGCCGGCCCGGACGGGTATCTCTACCTGGTCGATCCGGAAAACGAGACGGTGCAGGTCCTCGATCCGCTCGGCGAGCCTGTGGCCACGATCGATGTGGACGGTCTTCCTGAGGACGGCTGGCAGCCGCTGACACCTCCTATTGTGCCGGGACGATCGCTCGGCCGCGCGGTGGCGCCGGTCAGATGCATGATCGACTTCGACGGGCGGCTGGTCATCTTCGACGCGAAATCGAGCGAGATACTCCTCATCCCGCTGAGAGCGGTGGAGTGATCGCTAGCAGGTTGCTGAAAAAGCCGGCGAGAGGGCGGGGCAAGCCCCGCCCCTACGAGCGCGTTTTCATCCGGATTTCAGACGTAGGGGCGGACCTGCGTGTCCGCCCCCGACGCAAGGGCGCACACGCAGGTGCGCCCCTACCGGATGTGTCCCCCTTTTCGAACGCAAAACACTGGCCCTCCTTCGTACCTTCGTGTCTTGGTGGTTCTCTTCCGGTTCGGAAATTCGGCCCCGATTCAGCTAATCTATGTCCTCCATGAACACGTTTCCTTCGTCAGCAAGAATAGCGATAGTGGGCGGCGGGGTGATGGGCCTGTTCACCGCATGGGAGTGCGGGATCAGGGGCGAGACCGATATTGTCATTCTCGAGAAGAGGTCCTTCCTGGGTGCGGGATCGACGCAGAAGTCAGCCGGCGGAGTGCGGGCGCAGTTCACAACCGCGGCGAATGTCGGGCTGTCGAAGTACTCGCAGGATTTCTACCGCCGACGTTTCGCCGCGGAGATCAACCCGTATTTCAAATATTCGCAGAACGGCTACCTGTTCTTCGCGCGGTCCGCAGAGAAGCTGCGGGCGCTTGATGTCGCGATGGCGCTTCAGAGGAAGCAGGGAGTGGAGGCGGTGAGGAGACTGAGCCCGGAGCAGGTACGCGAGATTCTGCCGGACTTGAACATCGACGATGTTCTCGGGGCGAATTACTCGCCCGAGGACGGGTTCGTGGACCCTGGCGACATAGTCAACGGGCTGGACACATCGTGCAGGCGTCTGGGCATCAGGATCTTCACGGATACCGAGGTGCTCGCGGTCGAGAGCGAGGGGGATTTCAGCCACCGGGTGGTGACAGGGCAGGGGACAATCCGCACGGAGAAGGTGCTATTCGCGACCGGCGCCTGGTCCGGCGAATTCCTGCGCAGGTGCGGCGTCGAAATCCCCGTCGAGCCGTATCGAAGAAGCCTCTACATCTCCGGCCCGCTGCCGTGGTTCCCGAAGACCGCGCCCTTCACGTTCGACATCGTCACCGGGACCCATTTCCGTCCCGAGTCGGCGGGCATCCTGTTCCTGAAGATCAATCCGGACGAGCCGGCGAGCTTCAACGAGGAGCCGGACTGGGACTGGCTGGAGAACATCATCCCGGACCTCATCCATGTGATGCCGCGGCTGGAGGAGGCCGAGGTGATAGACGCATGGGCGGGGCTGTACGCGATGACGCCGGACCACTCCGCCATTCTCGGCCCGCTACCGGGTCGGAAGGGCAGGTTTGTCGCGACGGGATTTTCGGGCCACGGATTGATGCACGCGCCGGCGGTCGGATGCTCGATGGCCGAGCTTCTGCTCGATGGGAAGACGTCGACTCTGGATGTCAGCGCGTATCGCCTCGAGAGGTTCGCCGAGGGGGATCTCATCCATGAAGCCGCGGTGTTCTAGTGTCCTGCATTGTTGATTCGGGTGAGTAGCATGCGCTTCCAGCGCATGATCTCTTCGTAGCACGCGCTTCCAGCGCGTGCCCTCGCACAAAATCGGCATCCTGCTCATTACTCCCGTTCCACGAGCATGATGCTCGTGGGACGAAGACCCCATGCGCTGGAAGCGCATGCTACATCACAAGAAAGACCGGCTTTTTTGCCGGTCGACGCGACCTTCTCTCTAGTGAATGCCAGTTGAGAGTGCGGTCCGAACAGGGCTCAATTTCTGTGGCGGCTGATTGAGGAATCCGCGCTCATGAGCGGCAGGCCCTTGATGAAGCCGGCAAGCGCAACGTCTTCATCATCGTAGAAACTGAAGACCTCGCTGAGCTGAGCGACCCTGAACACCTTCTTCAGATTCTCGCTCACCCTGCAGAGCTTTATCTGCCCGCCCGACGCCTCCGCGAGGCGCTTGAACTCCAGAAGCGTGCTCAGACCGACCGAATTGATCGCCCGGACATTCTCGAAACTGACCACGAACTTGCTGGTGCCCCTGTGAAGGTAACTCCAGATCGCTCCGGCCACCTTACCCCTTGATGTCAGCTCCCCCTGAGGTTTGAGCAAGACTACGTCGCCGATGAGGCTTGAGATAACCTCCATCATGCGAACCTCCGCAGATCACAATCTCCGCCCTTATTCCCACTCCTGTCCGCGCAACAAATCCAAGTATACAACCTATTCGCCGTTTTCACAACGCATGACGGGCACATGGCTGCCTCGACGACAAGCTACGCTCGAGGACTCGCTCCGCTTGTCGTCGCCACCCGCCGTTTTCACAACGCATGACGGGCACATGGCTGCCTCGACGACAAGCTACGCTCGAGGACTCGCTCCGCTTGTCGTCGCCACCCGCGGTTTTCACAACGGATGACGGGCCCTCGCTCGCAATCCCGCCCTGGCCTCGATGCCCCTACCAGTCGATACCGTCGTCCGGCTCCTCCTGCTCGCCCTCGAGCGGAATCCCCAGAAACAGCCGCCTCATGACGTCCAGCATCGTCTCCCTGTCCATATAGTCACCCTCCTGCGGCTCGTTCTGGAAGTACCTGGGAGCGTTCTGCCGCTCCCGGCGAGACATGTACTCGAGAATCTCCCGGACCTGCGCATCCGAAAGGCCAAGCCCGTCGTCCGGAACCTGCGCCGGACCCTGGTTTTCGGCTTGTCCCTCGCCGCCGCCCTGCCCCTCGTTCTCGCCCTGATCCTGCTTGTTTTCTTCTTCCTGACCACTCTCATCGGGCTGGGCGGTCTCGTTTTCCTTGTCCTGCCCGGCCTGCTCGGACTCATCCTGCTGATCGCCCTGGTCGCTCTGCTCTTGCTGCTCCGACTGCTCGCCGGATTCCTGATCCTGATTCTGCTCGCTCTCGGACTGACCCTGGCTTTCGTCCTGCTCGGCGCCCTCACCTTGCTCGCGCTCACTTCGCTGACTCTGCCCGCCGCCCTGCGAGCAGTACTCGTTCGCGAACTCGGCGTTGCGGGAGATATCTTCGTCTTCCGGCTCGAGCTCCGTCGCGATCGTCAGCTCGGACACCGCATTCTCGCAGTCATCCAACTGAAGGTACGCAAGCCCGAGGTTGTGATGAATGTGCGCGAGGTCCGAGTCCGACACCTCCTCGCCCTCAGCGATCTGCAGGGCACGGCTAAGCTCCTCGACCGCGCTCTCCCACTCGCCGGAGTGGTAATACGAAGTGCCGAGGTCGTACAGGACCTCCCAATCGTCGCCGTCATCCTCAACCGCCTTCGTATAGTGCTCGATCGCCTTCTCGTAGTTGCCCGCCCGGAAATCGTTGTCGCCCCTCACCCTCTGCGAGAGGAACGGAAGGTCCCAGGCGACAAGCCCGGGCAGGACGATCAGAACCAGGAAGATTCTGGCGGCGACATATATGCCGCGGCCAAGAGCCCATCTACGCTCTCGCTTTCGCATGGTGCACCTCCGCAGGGGTGATGTAGGCATAGAAGGCCTCCATGACCAGAAGAAGACAGGCGATGAGGAGAAAATACGGCGCGAGCTCGTCCCGACGCACCAGCCGCCTCGACTGGAACTCAGTCACTCCCTCGCGCACGATGCGGCTGTAGAGTGTCCTAACTTCTCCCTGGTTCGCAGCCGAGAGATAGCGCCCCCCCGTCTGATCGGCGATCGCCTGCAGCGCGTCGACGTCGAGCCCCACGATAATCGGGTTGCCCTCGGCGTCCTTGCGGTAGCTGGGGCCTCCCAGCACCGGCTGGTTGACTTCCGGCAACTGGGCGCCCTCGGGAGTGCCCACTCCGACAGTATATATTCGCACTCCCGCCTCCTTGGCCTCGATCACCGCGTCCATCGGGTCGAGCCCCTTGTTGTTCTCGCCGTCGGTGAGAAGGATCATCACCCTCCCGGTCTCGGTATCGCTGAACCGATTCACTCCCAGGTGTATCGCGTTTCCGATGGCCGTACCCGGCCGCAGATCCTCCTCGGTGGTCAGGCGGTCGATGAAGCTGAGCACGCTGCCGTGGTCGGTGGTCAGCGGGCATATCACCGTGGCGTCGCCCGCGAACGCGACCACCCCGATACGGTCGCCATAGCTCGCCTCGACGAAATCATCGACCACGCCCTTTATGGCCGTCAGCCGGTCGGGATAGAGATCCCGCGCCAGCATGGACCGCGAGATATCGATTGCGAGCACGATGTCGATTCCCTCCATGTCCTCCTCGACCACACGCTCGCCGCCCTGCGGACGCGCGAACGCGAGAAGCATCAGCGCCAGGGCCGCCGCAACAAGCAGCGCCCTCATCTGTATCCTGGACCCCGGCTCGATGGTGGAGTATCTCGCCAGAAGATCGGGCGGAGCGAACTTGTTCCTGGCTTTCTGGCGCGCACGCTCCTGTACTGCCGCCGCCACGAAAATGACCGGGACCGCAAGAAGCAGGAAAAGATATGTCGCGTTGTAAAAGCTCATGCGCGTGCCACTCTACGGGAGCACTCGCCCCCATACTTGCGTCGACACCAGCTCGAATGCCATGAAGCATATAGCGATCGCCAGCACCCACTGGAAAAGATCGGTGTATATCGTGTACCTGTGGCTCTCGATCTCGTGCGTCTCCAACTGGGCGATCTCGTCATAGATGCGGGCGAGCGCATTGCTATCCTCGGCGCGATAGTACCTTCCGCCCGTGATCCTCGCGACGTCCCTGAGCCTATCCTCATCCAGTTGAGTGTAGACGAGACGTCCCCAGTAGTCCCGGAGGTACTGGCTGGGATTCGTCGGATCAGGGATCGGGGCGGGTTCGCCGCTGCCGACGCCGATAGTGTAGATTCTCACCCCGACCCTGTTCGCGATCCGCGCGGCCGTCTCCGGATCGAACTCGCCAAGATTGTGCTCGCCGTCGGTCAACAGGATCACTATTCTGCTCGGGACATCCGGATCGGGAAACCTGGCGACAGTAGTGACGATAGCATCCCCGATGGCGGTCCCGCTCTGGAGCACATCCCCGACCTCAACCTGGTCGATGAATTCCTCAAGAATGGCGGTGTCGGTCGTGAGCGGGCACTGGGTGAACGCCATGCCGCTGAAAACAACCAGCCCGATCCGATCGTTCTGGTTGCGCCTCACGAAATCCTTCAGCACCGACTTGGCCGCATCGACCCGGCTCGGCTCGAAATCCTCCGCCAGCATCGAAGCCGAGATGTCCAAGGTCAGCATGATGTCCACGCCCTGCGTGGTGATGCGCTCCTTCGATTTCCCCATCTGCGGACGCATCGCCGCCAGCACCACCAGCACTATCACCGCAAGCCGAAGGATAACCGGGAAATGACGCCACGGCCTTCGTATCCTCGATATCCTCGGAATCCGCCTGAGCGTCGAGACGATCGGGTACGATATTCTCCACCTGCGCTTCCTCTGATAGGCAATATACGCCCACACGATCGCCGGAATCGCGACCAGCAAGACCGCGGGCAGGTAGAAATAGAACCTAAGCTGCCCGACGAAGAACGCCCGGTATATCCAGTCAAGGACCTGGTCCATATGCACGCAACAACTGCCCTCCTCTCAAGACAAACTGTCAGGTGGGCAGGTTCGCACTATTAATGATACCACGGTACGTGTGGGGCAGGCTTTCCAGCCTGCTGTGGATGCACCCCTACCGCTCTATGACTATCTCCTCAAGGTCCCTGGCGATACGGCAGTCGATCCGAAGCGTCTCCGCGACCCGTTTCGCACCCGCCTCAAGCTCACGCATCGAGCTTTCCGGATTGTGATGGATGAGATAGAGACGCTGCACTCCCGCGCGCTTCGCGACAAGCCCCGCTCCGAACGTCCCCGCATGCGGGCCTTCCACGTGCTTTTCCAGAATGTCATCCTCGCCGGTGAACCTGTCCGACGAGTCAAACCAGCTTTCGTGCAGCAGGACCTTCACACCGCGAGCGAACTCGACCGTCTCGTCCTCGCACGGCGTGTCGGTCGCGATCGCGAACCAGTCACCAAACCTGAGCGACACCGACGGGTCCGAGTGACGCGCGTTCAGTTTGACCGCGACACGAATCGGCTCCGGCTTTGTATCGACGGTCAAGCCGGGCGGAGCGAGCTCGGTAACGGCGACATTCGGGATAAGATCGAAGAACGCCCGCGGCGAGTACGGCCTTCTGTACAGATCCTGGAGGATGTCCGCGGCGGGCCTCCCGTAGACCGCCTCGCCGGGCGCATAGACCGTCACCGGAACACCATCCAGAATTGCCCGCAGCCAGTACAGCCCCGTCACGTGATCGAAATGGTAATGGGTGAGAAAAACGTGCGCGCGCATCAACGCGGGCCAGTCGTTCTTGAAGAGAGTGTCCCTGAGCTCGAGCAGACGCGAGATTCCGGTGCCCGCGTCGATGATGAACAGGTCATTCCCCCGCAAAAACGAGAAGCAGAGCGTCTCGAACCCATTGGCGGGAATCCATCCCCCGGCGCCAAGAGGGTACAGAGTAACCGATTGTTTTACCATACCGCTATGTCACCATCGGGCAAGGTAAGCTCTTTGGTCGGGCAGGTCAAGCAAGAGACGGGCACATACACGCACCTTCGCCGAGGCTTCGATGGGCCTTGCTGTTCGACTCCGTCGCGCTCAGTCTGTGCCCGGCGCCCGCCCGAAACATGAACGAACCGAGCACGGCGCTCCTCCGGAAGCTCACCAACACCCGTCGCCCAAGTACTTCATGATGAACGCGTCCGAACCCCAGTGCGCCATTCGAAGGTCGAAGGCCCATTCGCATGGCGGCTCATTGGGCGCGAATTGCACCGAAGAGTTGAAAGTGCCGACCACAAGTACGCTGCCGTAGAACGTCGTAGCGATATCGTATCCCTGATCCGCGAAACTCCCGGAGGGAACCCTGACCCATTGGAATGCGCCTGACGGGTCGAACTTGCTGACGAACGCATCAGTGGCCGAACCGTTCGATTCCACGATCGTCTCACCAGGACCGGGGTCGAAGTCGACGGTTCCAGAAAAGAAGCCGGTCACAAAGACATTTCCCGTCAAGTCCGGTGACACCCCTCGACCCCTGTCGTCATTGGACCCGCCCCATGTCGCCGACCAGAGGTAATTGCCGGACGGATCGAACTTGGTGACGAATACGTCCATCATGCCGTTGGAGGTCCGAAGATCGGCGCCGACACCCGGGTCGAGATCGCACGTTTGAGAGTAATTGCCCGACACCACAACGTTCCCCGAACTGTCACATCGGGCATCCAGCCCCGCGTCTGCGCCGGTTCCGCCCCACGTTCTCGTCCACTTGTAGTTGCCGTTGTTGTCGAATTTCATCAGGAAAGCGTCGGCTCCGCCGTTGGAGGTCCGGTTGTCGGGCGGGCCGGGCTGAGGGTCAAAATCCGTAGTGTCCGTATAATAGCCGGTCACATAGATGTTGCCGCTGGCGTCCAACGCGACGGCATATCCGACCGTTGAGCCGGTGAATCCGCCCAATCCGCCCCACCCCCACATCCACTGTAAATCCCCCGTCGGCCCGTACACGGCAAGATAGCACCAGGCGAGGCTCAAACACGAGTAGGACCAGACTCCCGGACCCGGGTCGAAGTCCGCCGTCCCGTCGAAGTACCCGGTAACATACGAGCGAGCCAGGCTGCCATCGTGCGCCACATCAAACGCCGCCACGTCTGCGCCAGCCCCGCCCCAGTTGATCGCCCATTCATACTGACCGGAATTGTCGAATTTCGAGAGATATGAATCCTGAGGCCCAACCGGATTCTTGATGTCTTCGTTTTTCCCCGGATCGAAATCCATCGGGCCGACAAATGTGCCGACCACATAAGAATACTGGGATGAGCCCGCCACCGAATATGCATAGTCCGGACCATCCCCGTCCCATCTCCTTTCCCAGAGCAGCACCCCGCATTCATCGTATTTCCTCAGGATCGAACAGGTATCCGACGGACCGACTTCCTCACTCGCAGCCACCACCGGCCTGTACTCACCGATGACATAATCCACCCCCCAGGCGGTTCCGTCGCCTATGTCGGTCCAGTTATCCGCCCAGCCCCTTTCCCTCACCTCGAATTTCTCGTCCGAGATATCGTTCACATTGATATCGTTTGCCCACATAACTTTCACCTGGTAGTTGTTGAAAGAGCACGGGGTATCCCAGATGAACTGGCAATCGTCGGCTTCAGCAAGTCCCATACCCACGTGGTGCAAGTCAAACCCATCTGTCGAGCACTCAAGAAGAACATTTCCGAATAGGTTGTAGTGCTCCCACGTGACAGTCTGCGGGCTCGACGCGTCCCAGACCTCGCCTCCGTTCGGCGATATGACCCTGATCCAGCGCACCGGAAAACTCGACACGGTGAGATCCGAACGGAAGCACGCGGTCAGCGCGTCCCCGTCCGCGATGTTGGGCACGCCCAATGGATTCGAATAGTCCATCCCCGGGTATTTCACGCTCACCCACACCTCGTTCCCGTTCGCCGACTTTATGTCGTCCGCCTCTATCTCAACATGGTAAACGTGGTATTGCCCGTCGCTGAGCCAAGGGGTCATTTCAGACAGATCGAGCGTGTACGGGGCCGATGTGACAGTGCTCTCGACGGCGATCTTGTACTCGGTCATCACTCCGCTTTCCGGGCTGGAACCCCAATCGAAAACGCCGATATCGAGCATGAGCCTGCCGCCGCGATTCGTGTCATCCACATACCAGAGCACGCTGTCGTCGTCCTTGATCCTGCACCCGACGGCCTCGGGCGCATGCGACGGATGATTCGAGGGAGCCTTCCCGGACCAGTTCGCCACCACCGCATAGGCGTATTTCACCCCGGGCGACGGAACCGGAAAGCGGAGGATGTAGTTTCGTGTGTTCGATGTCCCGCGCAGGAAGTACCCGGTATTGGCCACGCCTGACCTGAGATATGCGATCAGGTCGTCTCCCGATCCAAGACCCTCTCCGAAGTACTTGTATGGATTGAGCGTGGCAGTCGGGTTGTAGGCGTTGGAGGCGAAGTCCCCGGGGACATGCCCGAAAATCCCAGGCGAGGTGAACTCGACGGGATTGAACCACCGCGTGTACCCGTCGGCATTCAGCAACACCTGATCTGTCCCCGGAACGGCGCACCTGAGATCCTCGTTGGAATCCAGCTTGCCGGACCCGTTCCCGATGAACACTCCCCTCACGTCGTAGCCGTCGAAACCCTCAATGTCCACGGGATGAGTTATCGTGACGTCCAGGTCCACATCCAGGTAATCGAAGCCGGGTGTAATCCCGTTCATCGTCAACTGAAGGCTGCCCGGCGCAGCGTTCAGAAAGCCGGTTGCGTTGAGGGTGAACATCGCAGACCGGCTCAGCGCGGCCTCGATAGTGCCGCTCGACGGGTCGAACATGAGGTCATAGTAGCCCCACAGGAGCGTCTGACCGCCTGCAGGGCGGGCGGTCGCGGCAGGGACCGCTCCTGGTCGTCCATCGGGGGAGATCGGAGTACCCGACCCGGAACGAGCGCAGCCGGCGACAATCATTCCGGCCAGAATCAGGATCATGACCAGCGTTCTGTTGTGCATCATGGTGGCTCCTCATCACCGGGATTGTTCTCGGCCGATACAACCGGCCGGCCCTTATCCCGCATCAGGATCAGATCATACGCCCGGATTCAACCCGCCGCAATCGTCCCCTTGCGTACCGCGTCCTTGAAAGACGCCCTTCGGCTTCTTATGATACGAGGCTGAGTCATACCCGGCAATGTAATGACCACCGGCAACTCGCTCAACCGGGACAGCACCGAGCCCCGCCGCAAGGCGGGAGTCCTGACACCCCTCATGCCTCAAAAGAGCGAGGACGAGCCTGCGATCACCCCCGACGAGCTCGTGTCGGAGTTGCAGGCCGGGGCGAGGGTCCTCGACGTCGGATGCGGGCACGGGAGCTTCAACTACATCGCGCATCCCGAGGTCGAAATACACGCGTGCGACATTCTCCCGCCGACTCCCGTCCCCGATTTGCCGAATGTCCATTATCGGCAGCTCGCCGCGGAGGACCTCGACCACCCCCCGCAGTCCTTCGACCTGATCGTCCTCAACTTCGTGCTTGAGCACGCGAAGGACCCTCCGAGAATCCTGGACCTGTGCCGCGACATTCTCAAACCCTCCGGAATCCTCTACTGTTCCGTCCCGAACTCGCGTCACTTCGAAGACCGCCTCTTTCGAGGATTCGATCGCTTCCTGAAAATCATCACTTTGAAGCCGTTCGAGCCGGTCGAGCACGCTCAGTGCTTCACCGAGGAAAGCCTGATCGCCGTCGCCGCGCATTCCGCACTCCAACCGGTCGCCAGATCAATGGTCCCGGCCGGATTCGGCTGGCTGCACGGATTCATCGAAGGCTCCGCTACTTCCAGACACGGCATTCGCGAACGAATCAAGTCGGCCGTATGCCGCATTCTTCTCGGCTGGGTATTCCTGTGGCTCCGGTTTCATCGAATTACAGGGCAGGGGGACCCCCGCCGAGGAGCCGATATTCTCTACACGTTCAGGAAAGCGGACATGACGCCGTCGGGCGAGATCAAGGCGCATCCCGTGACCTGGAGGATACCGGAAAGAGTCTTCACCCACTCGTGCGGCCGATGCGGGCTGCCTGTGAATATCACCCGGGAGCAGCGCGAAGACGCTCCTCGTGCCCGGAAGTGGCTATGCCCGCGCTGCGGGAAGCTCAATATCCTCTAATGTCATGCATTCAGAAAAGGGGACACATTCTGTAGGGGCGCACCTATGTGTGCGCCCTTGCACAGGGGCGGACACGCAGGTCCGCCCCTACGCACTGACGTGTCAATGTGCTCCCTGTTTCCAATGCACGGCTCCGGGCGTTCGCCTCCGATGTCGGCAGCCAAACGAATCTGCCCCCGGGTAAGGTGAGAATCAAGAATATATTGGAAGGCCCGGCCAATAGCAAGAATTCGGACTTCACCCCCGTTCCCCCTCTCCACGGGGTGGAGAGGGGGAGCAAGGCGGGTGGCGACGACAAGCGGAGCGAGTCTTCGAGCGTAGCTTGTCGTCGATGCAACCTCCCAGCAACAAAAAACCCCGGCGACTATGCCGGGGTTAACAGTCTGCGATCGGTATCCCGCCGTCACTCTTCCGGCTCGATCTCTATCGTGTACTCGCCCTCGCCGCTCCAGTAGTAGACGTGGACATAGCACGTTCCGGGGACTTCGCAGGTGACGCTCTCCTCGGAGCCCCAATCGTACGCTCCGCCCACCAGCTCGTCACCGCTGTAGACCTCGAAATCGATCTCGAAGTCGTCCTCCTCATCGAAGTAGATCGTGAAGGTCGGGTTGTAACCTTCCTGCCCGGTCAGGACAAACCAGTCGTGGTCGTCCTCGCAGATATAGCCGTGGATCTCGAGCTCTTCCACCTCGTCGGCCAGGTCCTTTTCATCGTTGGGCTCGACCTCGTCCTCCCCGGCGCATCTATCGGATTCGGGATTGATCCTGATGGTGTAGTCGCCCTCGCCTTCCCACCACCAGACGTGGACGTAGCACGTTCCGGGGACCTCACAGGCTATGGTCTCGCCTGTGCCATACTCCTCGGCGGTTCCAACCACCTCATCGTCGCTGTAGATCTCGAAGTCGACTTCGACTTCGTCTTCGTCGAAGATGATTGTGAAGACCGGATTGACACCCTCCTGGCCCTCCAGGACAAACCAGTCGTCCCCGTCATCCTCATCCATGTGCCCGTGAATAACCAAGCCGTCGATGGTGTCGGCCAGAGCCTTGGTGTCGTTAGGCTCGACCTCATCATCGCCCTCTCCCGCAATCGCCGGTACCAGCGCCAGCAGCAGAAACATCACCAGCGCCGCAGTTACTGCAATAGCTGTTCTCATATTTCTTTTGATCCTCCGCGGCCTCGCGTTGTCGATTGCGTCCTTCTATCGCGAGACCCCTTCTTTGCTTGGTGGGGAATTTAGTCCTCTTTTCCGACATTTTCAATCTCTTCCTCAGAATTTCTCCAGAAGCCCCGACCGGCCTCTCTTGCTTCCTCCTGCGCCGCCACGTATTCCTCCACATGGGCCACGTCCGGCGGGTAGGTGCTGACCACGGCAAGCCCGCACGCCACCAGTGCGAGATTGACGAACAGCCCGTCCTCGGTGTAGACGTATCTCAGCAGCCTCCCGTAACGATCGCGGTCGGTGATGTCGCCGACAAGCCAGACCCTCTTTTCTTCTACCATATGCTTATTCACCGCGCTCGCCTCGGGGCCGTACGGCTCCACTCCACGGCTCGGATGGACGGTCTCGGGCGTATCAACGCCGATGTACCTCACCTTCTCCTTCGCCGACCCGCCCTCCTCGAACTCGACTTCGATCGTATCGCCATCAACAACTCGAACGCATGTCGCCCACGCGCCATTCTCAGGAAGCTCGACCCTCTCCATCGTCTCGATATATTCGAGCGCATCCGCAATAACCGACTCGTCGGGCCCATCTGCGACTCCCTCGGACTCATTCGCCACTCCCACGGAAGCCTGGGCGTCCTGTCCGTCATCGTGAGCTGTCTCCTCCGTCTGCCCAGCCGGAGGGGTGCGGTAGAAGAGATATGGACCGACGGCGATCCCTATGAGAATCCCGACAACAAGACCCAGAAAACTGTGACCGTATCGCCGCATTCTCTCTTCCTCTCGACTCAACTGAATATCAGAGCAAGTATATCAGAGTCCCGCTTCTTCGTAGCATGCGCTTCCAGTGTAGCATGCGCTTCCAGCGCATGATCTCTTCGTAGCACGCGCTTCCAGCGCATGCCGTCGCACGAAATCGACATCCTGCTCATTACTCCCGTCTCCACGAGCATGATGCTCGTGGGACGAAGAAGTCATGCGCTGGAAGCGCATGCTACACTAGAAGCGCGTGCCGTTGCACGAAATCGACATCCTGCTCATTACTCCCGTCTCCACGAGCATGATGCTCGTGGGACGAAGAAGTCATGCGCTGGAAGCGCATGCTACACTAGAAGCGCGTGCCGTCGCATGAAATCGACATCCTGCTCATTACTCCCGTCTCCACGAGCATGATGCTCGTGGGACGAAGAAGTCATGCGCTGGAAGCGCATGCTACACTGGAAGCGCATGCTACATCAGAAGCGCGAGTTACACTACGAGTGTCGAACCTTTTTGCTCAGGATGCAATCTGAAGCATTGTCGCGTACATTTGCCTGTGAATAAGCTATGTGCGCGAACATTGCCGATTCGACAGGGGAACTTGCCAAGGAGGTAAGCGGATGAACTGTCGCCTGGCTACTCCGCTGATTCTTGTCATCTCAGCAAGCATCATTCTTGGACTTGCTCCCCCTGCTTTTGCGCAGGGGATGATCATCGAGCCGAGTGAGATCCAGAGATGGGTTCCGCCGCCACCCGTGGGGCCCTGGCCGGTCCAGCCGATCACCCTCGAAAGCGAGATCGTCCAGATCGATCTGGACGATCAATTCGCGCACATCAAGTCGACCCAGATATTCCGGAACAACGCCGGCTTCGACATCGAGGGCACGTATGTCTTCCCGCTGCCCTACGGAGCCGACATCTCCGATTTCGCGCTATGGCTCGACGGCCGCGAGCTTACCGCCGAGACCCTTGAAGCCCGGGAAGCCGCGCAGATCTACCATCAGATAGTCGCGTCCATGCGCGATCCGGGGCTGCTCGAGTACCTCGGCGACGGCCTCATCCAGGCGCACATATATCCCATCCCGGGAAGCGGCACCAAGCAGATCGACATCGAGTACGACTGGCTGCTTCCCATCGAGGATGGGCTGATGCGGCTGGAGATTCCACTGCGGCTCGAGGGCTACTCGATCGATCGCATCGACAGGCTGGGGATCACGGTCGAGATCGATTCCCCCGACGCGCTCGGGACGATCTACTCTCCCACCCACGAGGTGAAGCTCGATCGTCGCAGCGCCACCAGCGCCACCGTAAGCCTGGAGAAATCCGCCCACCGGCCACAGGGCGATTTCGTGCTCTATATCAGCCGACCGGAAGGCCCCGTCGGGCTCAACATGCTTACGCACGGCACCGGCGACGACGAGGGATACTTCCTGGCGATGATCGCGCCGGAGTACGATGAGGATCAGATCGAGGTGGTCCCGAAGGACTTCGTCTGCGTGCTCGATACCTCCGGGAGCATGGCGGGCGACAAGCTCGACCAGGCGAAAGAGGCACTCGATTTCATCTTCCGGAACCTCAACGAGGACGATCGATTCCAGCTCATCACGTTCGCGACCGACATCTATCCGTACTACGAGGGCTGGACCGACGCGTCGCGGAAGAACCTCGCCGATGTGGGAGACTACATCGACGGGATTGACGCGGGCGGCAGCACGAACATCGATGAGGCTCTGCGGGAGGCGTTAAGCTACGAGCCCGACGAAGGCAGACCGATGTACGTGATCTTCCTCACCGACGGCCTTCCTACAGTCGGCGAAATCAACGACGACAGAATCATCACGAACGTCGAGACAGCCAACTCGTCGCTCGATGCGCGCATTTTCTGCTTCGGAGTCGGGGATGACGTCGACTATCAGTTCATCGATCGACTAGCCAAGGAGAACGGCGGCTACACCGGCAGCGTCGCCCCGGATGAAGATCTCGAGCAGCCGCTGTCCGACTTCTATGCGAAGATCAAATCGCCCGTCCTGACCGACATCGAAGTGGACATAAAAGGGGCGCGAATCTACGACATGCTCCCCGTCGATCTTCCCGACCTGTTCCTCGGGAGCCAGCTCATCCTGGCCGGCAGGTTTGTCGGAACCGGACAGGGCACGGTCGATCTGACGGGCAAGGTCGGCGGCGAAAGGGTGGACTACACGTATCCCGTGAGATTCAGCGACGAGCGCGAGAACGATTTCATACCGCGTCACTGGGCTACGCGCCGCGTCGGCTATCTCCTCAATCAGATTCGCCTGTATGGCGAGAATCAGGAGCTGGTGGATGAAATTATCGATCTCGCGAGGCGCTACGGCATCATCACGCCATACACGAGCATGCTGGTGACAGAGGACGAGGTCCCTGTCCCGCGTCCGGGTCCGTGGCCCGGTCCCGGGTTCGACACTGAATCGCCCTCCGGTTCGGGATCCCTTCGTGGCGGAGATTCATGGGCGGAAGATGTGCTGGGGCTTTTCGGCGCTCGCAACAGGGCTCAACCGATGGAGCCGGGCTCGGGCGAGTATGACCGCTTGGAGAGCCAGGCAATGGGCGCGATGGAAGAGGCCCCCGAAGCGATTATCGGCCAGGGCGCCGGAGAGACGGTTCGCTACAAGGGCGATAAGACCTTCTACCTGAGCTCCGATGGGTACTGGGAGGACAGCGAGTTCGCGTCGAGCGGGCTTGAGCCGACAGAGATTGAGTATCTAAGCGAGGAGTACTACGAGCTTCTGACGAGCGATCCGGGCATCGGGGACTACCTGACGGTCGCGGACCGGATGATTCTGGTCTGGGACAACAAGGCGTATCGCGTCAACCCCGCCGAAGGCAAAGTTGACCCCGACGCCTGGGCAGTAGCCGACTTCGACAATCATCCGCCCTCCCCTTCCACGCCCTCAGCCTCTGGGAAATCCCGATGGAAATGGCCGATTTACACGGGCGTCGCGCTCGTCATCATCCTTGTCGCAGCAGCGGCAATCGCGATCTCGAGACGTCGCAGATGATTGGACTGCAAAAGCGTAGCATGCACCTTTTCGTAGCACGCGCTTCCCGTGTAGCATGCGCTTCCAGCGCATGATCTCTTCGTAGCACGCGCTTCCAGCGCGTGCTATGTGCCGCTCCACGAGCATGATGCTCGTGGGACGAAGACTTCATGCGCTGGAAGCACATGCCACGAGCATGATGCTCGTGGGACGAAGACGCCATGCGCTGGAAGCGCATGCTACATGGGAAGCGCATGCTACGAGGATCGAACCTTTTCCAACATGCTACAATCTCAACCATCGCCGAAATACAGGGACAGAAAACCAGGAGGCCGGTTCATGAAGAGTCGCCTGACCATCACAGTAGCACTAGCACTCGCTATCCTAGCCTTTTTCACAATGGCGCCCGAGGTCCGCGCGCAGGGGATTATCATCGATCCCGTGCAGATCGCGCCATGGGTGCCTCCTCCGCCGATCGGCCCATGGCCGGTCGAACCCATCACTCTCGAGCGTGAGAGCATCGAGGTCAATCTCGATGACCAGTTCGCTCACGTTCGCAACAGCCAGGTCTTCAAGAACAACACCGGAATCGACCTGGAAGGAACCTATGTCTTCCCGTTGCCGCGAGGAGCGGATATCTCGGACTTCACGCTCTGGTTCGACGGCAGGGAGCTGACCGCGGAGACGCTGCCCGCCGATCAGGCGGCGCAGATTTATCACCAGATCGTCGCATCCATGCGCGATCCGGGACTGCTCGAGTATGTCGGGGACGGGCTGATCCAGGCCCACATCTATCCGATCCCGGCCTACGGAACGAAGGAGATCGAAATCCAGTTCGACTGGCTCCTGCCGATCGAGACGGGACTGATGCGGATCGATGTCCCGCTGAAGCTGGACGGTTACTCGATCGACAGGATCAACACGCTGACGATTACGGTCGAGATCGATTCGCCCGACGCGCTGGGGACGATCTACTCACCCACGCACGATGTCCGAATCGACCGCCACGGCTCCAACGGCGCCACGGTCAGCCTCGAGAAGACATCGCACCGACCCGAGGGCAATTTCGTTCTGTATGTCAGCCGACCCGAATCGGCGGTCGGCGTGAACATGCTGACGCACTCGACCGGCAGCGGCGAGGGATACTTCCTCGCGATGATCGCGCCGGAGTACAACGAGTCGCGCGTTGTTGTCGTCCCGAAGGACTTCGTCTGCCTGCTCGACGTGTCCGGAAGCATGGCGGGACAGAAGATCGAGCAGGCAAAAGAGGCGCTGGATTTCATCTTCCGGAACCTGAACGATGATGACCGCTTCCAGCTTATAACATTCGCGACCGACATCTATCCCTACTTCGAAGGCTGGAGCAACGCGACGAGCGGCAATATCGAGGATGTCCGCGACTACATCGAGGGCATCGACGCGGGCGGCAGCACCAACATAAACGGCGCGCTCGAGAAGGCTCTCAGCTACGAGCCGGGCCGGGACCGCCCGATGTACATCGTCTTCCTCACCGACGGGCTTCCGACTGTCGGCGAGACCAACACCGCGCGCATCATAGAGGACATCAACGCGATCAACTCCGAAGTGAACTGCAGGATTTTCTGTTTCGGAGTGGGCGATGATGTCGACTACCAGTTCATCGACCGGCTCGCTCGCGAGAACGGCGGCTACACAGCCAATGTCGCGCCCGATGAGGACCTCGAGCAGCCGCTTTCGGACTTCTACGCGAAGATCAAGTCGCCGGTCATGACCGACATCAATGTGGACATCTCCGGCGCGCGAATCTACGACGCGCTGCCCGTGAATCTCCCCGACCTCTTCCTCGGAAGCCAGCTCATCCTCGCCGGACGGTACGTCGGCACTGGAAGGGGCACCGTGACGCTGACGGGAAATGTCGGCGATGAAAACGTGCGGTA
>Ga0315296_10000354_pt1 | contig 42678 bp, 35 predicted proteins | sample YL17G14_18_MG_FD_203921 | JGI IMG/M metagenome (GOLD analysis project Ga0315296, IMG submission 203921) | Sediment microbial communities from Yellowstone Lake, YNP, Wyoming, USA - YL17G14_18 | ecosystem: Environmental > Aquatic > Freshwater > Lake > Sediment | place: USA: Wyoming | collected... | reverse complement strand
CGATGTTGAACGTCAGGTGGTTGCTGTAGTACCAGTCGTCCTGGAAGTAGGCGCTGTACTGCTTGGTCGGCGTCTTCTGACCGAGGAAACCGCCGTACTTCTGGATCAGCGCGATGGGTGAGCCGAGACGGTCCTCGAGCGCCGTGTATTGGCCCGTGAGACCTGTGGAGAAGTCGCCCTCGAGCGTCGGCTCGTTGATGAACGCGACCCCGGCCTTGAAGTCGTGCCGGCTGCCGGCGATCGTGCGTGAGAAGCTGAAGTCGTCCTTGTACTGGTCTGGAAGGTGGCCTGTGGCGTGTTGAGGTTCTGCCCGGTGACGAACCCGGATGGATAGATGATCAGAGGCGCCTGCGAGTCCGCCGTGATCCCGTTCTCGAACTTCGTGTACTGGAAGACGAGGTCGTTGAGCATGTCGTCACTGATCTGCGCGGTCCATCCGACCAGGATCGAGGAGTACTTGTTGCCCACCGTGCCCAGAGCGTCGGGCGCGGCAAGCGGGCTGGCACCGTACTTGTCGGAGTTCTTCTGGTAGCCGTAGCGAACCTGCAGGTACTGCTTGGCACTGATGTCGTAGGTCGCCTTGGCGGCGGCGAGTTGGTCCTCGAAGGGTGTGGGCACAACCTTGCCGTCGAAGGTGGGGAACAGCCCATCGGTGTTGACGGTGTAGTTGGTCTCGCGCTTGGTCTTCTCGTAGGTGGCGAAGAAATGCACCTTGTCCTTGACGATGGGTCCGCCGATGGAGGCGCCGTACTGCTTGCGGTCGTACGCCTGCTTGGGGATGCCGGCAAGGGTCTCCGTCTCGGTCCTCGAGTTCCAGGAGTCCTTTCTGAAGAAACCGTAACCGGACCCGTGGAAGTCGTTGGTGCCGGTCTTCGTCACGACCGTCAGCACCCCGCCGCTCGACCGCCCGTACTCGGCCTTGTACTGCATCGTCTGGATCTTGAACTCCTGCACCGACTCGAGGCTGAAGTTCTGCAGCGCGCCGCCGATGGTGTCGTCGGTATTGTCGCCACCGTCGATCATGTAGTTGACGTTGCGTCCGGCGCCCCCATTTAGCTGGACGACGAGCTGGCCGGGCTTGGTCGGGTCGTTGTTGTAGGCGAGCAGTGTTCCCGGCGCGAGCACCGCCAGGTTGGCGAACTGCCGGCCGTTCAGCGGCAGGCTCCCCAGTTCCTCCTGGCTGACCACGGTGCCGATCGAGGGCGTGGTCTCGATCAGTGGGACCTCGGCGGTGACCGTCACGGACTCGGCCACCTTAGAGGGCTTCATGGTGACCTCGAGGGTCGTGGTGCTCGCGATCCTGACCCCCACCCGCTCGACGGTCACGGTGGCAAAGCCCGACAGCTCGGCCTTGACCGTGTAGTGGCCCACCGGAAGCGAGGGAAAGCGGAAATCGCCGTTCTCGGTAGTCGTCACCGTCCGGGAAAAACCGGTGTCGATGTTGGTGACGGTGACCGTCACCCCGGGAACCGGGGCGGTCCCGTCGGTGATGGCGCCCCCGATGGCGCCGGTGGCTGTCTGGGCCTGCAGCGGCGCCGGCAGCAGCAGCACGCCGGCCAGCAGCAGCACGCCCAGCAAAACCGGACTGCGAAGATGTCTTACTCTCATTGAACCTTCCTCCTTTTTCTTGAATGTCGTCACTGTATCGGAATCGATTGTCGCTTGCAAACGTTTGCTTCGTGCTGATGCTTTCCCTCCTTTCCTCTCAATGGGTTCCACTGTTCGGGCCGGCCTTTTCCAGGCGCGCGAGGAGCTGCCGGGCGACCTGCCGCTGCTCGGCAAACTGCCGGTTGCCCGTCGTTCGCGCGAGGAAATCCCGGTAGGCCGCAATGGCCGCATCCCGGTTCCCCGCCAGCTCCTCGGCGATACCCCGGTTGAGCCTCGCCTCGTGAAGCTGCGGGGCGATGGTGAGTGCATGGTCGAAGTACGGAATCGCGGCGGCCGGGTTATCCCGCTGGACCTCCAGCGTGCCGAGCCCGTTGAGCGGGTCGGCGTAGGTTGGGGCGAGCTCCGCTGCCCGCCGGTACGCCCGCTCGGCCTCCTCCGGCCGCTTCAGGTCGCGCAGCACGTTTCCCAGATTATTGAAGGCGCGCGCGTTGTGCGGGTCGAGCTCGACGGACTTCGCCAGTTCCTGCCGGGCGCTCTCAAGCTCGCCGCGGAGCGCAAGGGCGATCGCGAGCGCGTTATGAGCCTCGGGCCTCCCCGGGTCGAGCCGGATCGCGGCGGTCAGGGCCTCGATGGCTTCCTGCGCACGCCCCGCCTCCTGAAGGGTGACGGCCAGGTTGTAACGGACATCGCGGTCGTCCGGGGCGATGGCCACGGCCTTCCGGTAGAGGGCCACGGCGCGCTCGAAGTCGGCGGCACGGCGGCAGCTCTCGGCGAGCTGGCCCATGAAGACCGGATTCGAAGGGTTGGCGTCGACGAGCTTCTCGAACTGACCGCGTGCGTCCGCCAGTCGCCCGCCCACGAGCGCCCAGTGTGCTTCCTCAAAGGCACGGAAGAGGACCACAGCGTCCTTGGGGTCCTTGCCCTGTGTGCTCTTACCGCCTGCCAGGTTCGCGCCCGCGAGGTAACCGAGCGAGAGCAGCCGGGCGCGCGCCTCCGCATCCAGGGGTGCCGGAGCAGCGGCCTCCCCGGCGGAGCCGGCGAGTGCCGCAACTCGGGTCGCCAACTCCTTCCCCTGGCCCGGGCGCCGTTCCTCGAGGTTCTGGCTCTCGCCCGGGTCGCGGCGAAGGTCGTACAGCTCGGGTCTCGGCGCTGCGATGTACTTCATCTCGCCGCGCCGCAGTGCGAACACGGTGCTCCAGCCGAAGGTGGTGCCGTAGAGCGACTCGGCGTAGAGGTCCTCGGCGGGCGGCTCCCGGCGCTGCCGGAGCGTCGTTGAGAGGTCGTGACCGTCCAGCGACCGGTCGGCGCCTGCGGGGAGCGGCCGCTCGAGGAGCCCGGCCAGGGTGGGCGCGAGGTCAACCAGGCTCACCGGGGTCTCGACCACCCAGCCCGCCGGCAGGACCCCAGGAGCCCTGAGCAGCAGCGGCACGTGGAGACTCGGCTCGTAGACCAGCAGGCCGTGGGTCAGCTCGCCGTGCTCGCCCAGCGCCTCGCCGTGGTCGCCCACCACCGCCACGACCGTCCTCCCGGCGAACCCCCGCCGGTCCAGCTCGGCGAGCAGCCGGCCCACCTGGGCGTCCACCTCCGCGACCTCGCCGTCGTACGGCCGGTCCGGGTAGAGGGTCCGGAAAGGCTCCGGGGGGGCGTACGGCGCGTGAGCGTCGTAAAGGTGGACCCAGGCGAAGAACGGCTTCTCGCTCTTCTCGGAGAGCCAGGCGAGCGCCCGGTCGGTCACCACCCGGCCCGGGCGCTCGACGTCCAAGTCGGCGGCGCGCTCGCGGGGGATGTCGTCGTCGTAGCGGTCGAACCCCCGCCCCAGGCCGAACCGCCGGTCCAGCACGAACGCCCCGATGAACGCCCCGGTTCGGTACCCGGCCGCGGCGAGCTGCGTTGCGAGCGTTGCGGGACCCTCCGGGAAGCGCTCGGCGCCGTTGTTTCGGACCCCGTGGTGGGGCGGGAGCAGGCCCGAGAGGATCGTCGCGTGGGAGGGCAGCGTGAGCGGCACGGGGGAGCCGGCATCCGCGAACCGCACGCCCTCCGAGGCGAGACGGTCCAGGTTCGGGGTCTCGATCTTGCCGTAGCCGTAGGCGCCGATATGGTCCGCTCGCACCGTGTCGAGGGTGATCAGCAGGAGGTTGAAGTTTGCGGCCGAAGCGGCAGGCTGGGTCCTGGTGCAAGCAGATTGAAACACGATCGCAACGCCCAAGGCGGCGACCAAAACCCTCGGAAATGCTGCCCCCAGTGCCATCGCTTTCGAGTGGGCCTCCGCGCGAGCGTAGCACCGGGAAAAGCCGTGTCAAGGTGTACCCACGTATGCCCGAAATGGCAAAGACCCCCGACCGCACCGCGCCGGGCCAGGAATGGGAAGGATCATCGCCTGGTCAAAGGTACCGTTCGCAGCTGGTACTCGACGCCTCCGGCTACCTGCGCACGAAAAGCCACACGGAGACCACGACACCGACCGCGATGATGAATGCGCGCAGCCAGCGCTGGTCGATGCGGCGGGCGGTGCGGGCGCCGATCCAGCCGCCGGCGATGGCTCCCACCGCCATCAGCAGGGCGAGATTCCATACCACCAGGCCCTTGAGCGCGAAGAAGGCGAAGGCGATCACGTTGATGAGGGTGCCGAGGACGGTCTTGAGGCCGTTCATGCGGTGGATGTCCCGCAGCCCCATCACAGACAAGGAGCCGAGCATCAGGATGCCGATCCCGGCCCCGAAGTACCCGCCGTAGGTCGCGACGAGGAACTGGAAGAGAAAACCCCAGGCCCGCCCCGCAGTGGTGACGTGCTCCTCGCCGCCCGCGGCGGCGTTGGTCCAGCGGGCGATCACGTCGCGCATGGCGAAGAGCAACGTGGCGAACAGCACCAGGAAGGGGACCACATGGTCGAAGAGCTCCGGGGGCGTGATCACCAGCACGACCGCGCCCAGCAGGCCCCCAACCATGCTGGGCACGAGGAGCGTCAGCAGGAGGTCTCTGTGAAAAAGGGTGTCGCGGCGGTACGCGACCGCGCTCGAGAGCGTCCCGGGCCAGAGGGCGGCGGTGTTGGTGGCGTTGGCCAGGATCGCGGGCTGGCCGAAAGCGACCAGGGAAGGGAAGGAGATCAGGCTGCCGCCTCCCGCCACCGAGTTGATGGCCCCCGCCACGACAGCCGCCACGAACAGACCAGCGAGGCCGAGCACGCTCTCCACGGGTGCTCCTCAGCGGGGTGGCCGCCGACAGTCGCCGCCTCGAAACGGGACGGGTCGGAGAGGTTGACACATCGGTCCCATCGGGCGGACGTTACCATGGCGGGGCAGTGTCCCGTCGGGGGCGGGAAGCCCCGCGGCGCTCGGCGCGTTCCGGCGGGAGAAGCGGAAATGGAGGGAGGGACCATGGCTGGTTCTGCGGTCAAGGTGGGCAGCAAAGCCCCGGCGTTCGCCCTGCCGGACCAGGACGGCGCGCAGGTCAAGCTCGCTGACTTTGCGGGCACGTGGGTTGTGCTCTACTTCTACCCCAAGGACGACACACCCGGCTGCACGACCGAGGCGTGCGAGTTCACCGACGGCATCAAGGAGTTCGAGAAGCTGGACGCGGTGGTCCTCGGCTGCAGCGCCGACTCCCCCGAGAGCCACCGAAAGTTCATCGCCAGGCACGATCTCAAGATCACTCTGCTGTCCGACCCCGACCGCGCCGTGATAAAGACGTACGGCGCCTGGGGGGAGAAGAGCATGTACGGCCGGACCAGGATGGGTGTGATCCGCTCCACGGTGCTCATCGACCCGCAAGGGGAGGTGGCGTTCCACTGGCCGAACGTGAAGGCGGCCGGGCACGCCGAGAAGGTTCGCGAGACGCTCGCCGAGCTGCGAAGGGCCTGATACCGCTTTTCGTTCAAACGTAGCGTTTTCGTTGTCATCGCGAGGCCCCCGAGCGCTGCGAGGGGGCCGTGCGAAACCGCTGTCATCGCGAGGAGTCCTGCCGGAGGCAGGACGACGTGGCGATCTCGCCGAAACCAACGGGACTGCTTCGGCCCCTTCGGGGCCTCGCAGTGACAGCCATTCCTCCACGACGGACGGTGAATTGGGCTGAGGCCACCGTCCGACCGCTGGCGGCCGTGTCGATCACGCCCGACGCCGTCCGCGCCGGCCCACGAGCCAGAGCAGGGCCGAGACGGCCAAAGCCGGGAAGATCGGCTCCAGGCCCAGCGGGTAGCGGCCGTTCGACCTGGCGAGGATCCAGCCGACCGCCACCAGCGCCGTGAACGCCATCGCCGCGGCAGCCCACCCCGGTCTGAAACGAAGGCGCTCCGGCCCGTGCGAGAGCGCCACCGGCAGCAGCAGCGCGGAGGTGACGATGCTCCCGACGTCGTGCCAGATCGCCACCACGCTGCGCAATGCGAGCGCGAGGCCGACCGCGGCCGCCCCGATGAGGGCCATGCCGGCCATCGTCCACCGGCGCTCGTCCACCCGCGCGGCAAGCTCGGGTGCGACGTCGTGGCCGATGGTGGCTGCGGCCAGGAAAAGGTACGAGTGGGCCGTGGACATCACGGTGGCGAACATCCCCACCGCGAACAGCGCGTTGGCGGCCGAGGGCAGCACCAGCCGGCCGAGCTCCGGATATGAGAGGACCGGGCTGGCGAGATCCGGTAGCAACGCCCTGGCCGCCAGGCCGGTGAAGGTAGTGAGGAAGTCGAAGAGCACCCAGAAGCCCACCGAGATCAGTACCCCGCGGCGCGCCACCGCCGGGGTCTCTGCCGCGTAGCAGCGCTGGTAGAACGTCGGCTCCACCAGCGTCTGCATCGCGATGAAGTACCAGACCACCACGGCCTGTACCCCAAGGCCGCCGTCCCACGTCCGGCTCGCGGCCGGAAGCGCCGCCCACACGCCCGCGAACCCACCGGCCCGGTGCAGCGCCACCGGCAGCACCACGATGAAGCCCAGATACATGAGCACGAACTGCAGCACGTTCGCACTCACCACCGACCGGAAGCCGCCGCCCGCGACGTACACGATGGTGAAAACCGTCCCGGCCACCACCGCCCAGACCAGGGGCATGCCGAGGTAGATCTCCAGGAGGTTGCCGAGCATCAGCACATAGGCCGCCGGGATCGCCATGAGCAGCACCATCGCCGCCCCCACGCGGCCAGCCGCGGGGCCGTACGCCGCCCTGAGCTGGTCAGGTATGGAGAGCGCGGCGCTCGCTCGCGCACGCCGGGCGAGGAAGAACGCGAACAGCAACGCGGCCAGGTAGTAGGGCACGCCCATCACGAGCCAGTTGGAGATCCCGAACCGGTAGGAGTACTCACCGACGCCCAGCACCCCGCCGTACCAGGTGGCGACGAGGGTGGCGACGAACGGGGCGGTGGTCAGACGCCGGCCGGCGAGAAGGTACTCGAGCTGCGTTCTCGTCCGACTGAGCCTTCCGACCGCGAGCAGCGCCACCGCGTAGGCGGCGAGGGCGCCAACCACCACCGGGTCCATGGCCCGGAGTATAAAGGTGCGGGCAGGCAGACGCGGGGTCGACTGAACTTCCGGCGCTTTGTGCGCTCGGGGTGGAATACCGATAGGTGTTGGTACGTCTTGCTCGGTGAGGGACGAGACGTGAACGAGCGGCAACTCTTGAAGATTGCGAAGGCGCTCTCCGACGGCACGCGGCTCCGGCTCCTGCGGGAGATCGCGGCCTCGGGTGAGATCTCGTGCGGAGAGCTGGCCAGCAGGTTCCCGGTCGCCCAGCCGACGGTCTCCCACCACCTCAAGGTTCTCGAGGAGGCCGGATTGGTGGCCGCCCGCCGCGAGGGCCAGTTCCACTACTACCGGGCGGTGGCCGAGAGGCTCGAGGCGTTCCGAGAGGCACTCGCCGCGTCGTTCTGCCCGCCGGTGCCGACCAGGTAAGACGCTGTTCTTCAACATCTTAGCTAGCACGAGCGGCAGGGTGCGCGACTCAGGAATATAGATGCATCGACGAACGTCTATACATCTGTCGGTCAGACCGACGGAGGAGGACAGAAAGATGAAGCACCCAATTCCCCCACTCACTGCCGCCCTGGCCCTCACGCTCGCGGCCAATGCACTGGCACAGACGGTTGGCTGGGAGATCGACCCGGCCCACTCGAACGCATCGTTCACCGTGCGCCACATGATGGTCTCCAACGTTCGCGGCGAGTTCACCAAGCTGGCCGGCGGCGTGGATGTCGTTGGGGATGATCCGACCACCGCGAAGGTCGCCGTGACCATCGACGCGGCCTCTATCAACACTCGAGAGCCCAAGCGCGACGCTCACCTGCGCAGCGCCGACTTCTTCGACGTGGACAAGTTCCCCACCATCACTTTCACCTCCAAGAAGATCGAGCGGGCAGGAGAGGGCCGGCTCAAGCTGGTCGGGCACCTCACCATGCACGGCGTGACGAAGGAGGTCACGCTGGACATCGAGGAGCTGACGCCCGAGGTCAAGGACCCGGGTGGGAACCTCAGGGTCGGCGCCCACGCCACGACCCGCATCAACCGCAAGGACTTCGGCCTGCTCTGGAACAAGGTGTTGGAGGCCGGGGGCGTGCTCGTCGGCGACGAAGTGGCGATCACCATCGAGGTGGAGCTGGTCAAGAAGGCGTAAAGCGAGGCAGGGTGCTTTCAGCTCAGACGGGGTAAAAGGGCCCCGTTTATCGGCCCCTTGGTTTTTCAGGCCGCGGGGCGGCGGGCGGAGTAGAGGATGTGGGCGTGCGGGTAACCGCGGCCTATTTCGGCGACCTTGAAGTCCACGAAGCCAAGCCTCTCCAGCCTGTTGGCGAGCTGGCGGCGGTTCTCATAGGAGAACGAACGGCCCAGCGTCAGGTTGACGAGGTTGGCGGCGTGCTCCTGGGCGCGGTTCCACGCGGCTTTCCAGCGGTGCTCGGGGTCAACCTCCTTGAGCAGCAACAATCCCCCCGGGACCAGGCGCTCGCGGACGCGCGTGAAGAGCGGGTCCCACTCGGGAAGCGGGAGCTTGTAGAGCACGTCGATCACCGTGACCACATCGAAGCTGCCTTTGACCGCATCATCAAAGCCGGCCACAAACCGGACGGCAGGGTGCCGGACCGAAGGCAGGCTCTTGCGCAGGTCAGGTTCGAGAGCCAGCACCGAACGGGCCCCGCGCTCGGCGGCCAGGCACGCGAAGGCGCCGTGCCCGGCGCCGATGTCGAGAACCCTGGCTCCGGCCGGGATCGCGTCGAGCAAAGGCAGGAACGGGCAGCTTACGAACCTGCCGAGGACGTACACCCTCTTCACGAGCGAAAAGCGCGAGAAGTTCCGGTGCAGTGTCGCCAGTGCCTGCCTGTAGGAGACCGCCATCGCAGCAATTGTATGATGCCGGGGAGATGGTCCTCGAAAACGTGCGAGGCTGGGCCAAACAACGGGCCACTGCAATGGCGTTGGTCGCCGGGCTGGTGGTCGTGCTGGTGTCGCGCTGGCTGACCTGGCCGAGAACGCTCTGGGAGTCCGACGAATTCCTCTTCGTTCAGGCCGTTCAGCGCTTCGATCCCATCCGGCACCACCCTCACCCCCCCGGCTACCCGCTGCTGGTAGGCCTCGGGAAGGCCGTCAACCTCGTCCTCGGCGACCCTTTCGTCAGCCTGGTGGCCCTCGCCGTCGTTTCCTCCCTGGTCGGCTACCTGGCGTTTGCGTCGGCATTTGAGAAATATTTCACAAGCATTCCTGGCCGATCGACGGACACCGGCCCCGCCGGTGTCTCCGGACTCTCGGTGGTTGGGGCGTTGCTGTTCTTCCTCTCGCCCGCAATGCTCGTTCACTCGACGCTTCCGATGTCGGACCCTCCGGCGCTCGCCTTCCTGGCGCTGGCGCTGTGGGCCGTGTCGGGGGCTGGGGGTTCCATGGGCCTCTGGCGAGCCGCGGCCGCGGGCGCCTTTTGCTCTGCCGCAATCGGCTGTCGCCCGCAGCTCGCGGTGGCGGTGCTGCCGATGCTCGCGGTGATGCTCGTGCAGATGCCGGGGTGGCGGAGGCGCGTGATCGCGTCGGTGGCCTTCGGGTTGGTCTTGCTGGCCTGGTTGGTGCCGCTGGCGTCGGCCGTCGGCGGAGTGGAGAAGCTGCTGGCATGGGAGATGGCCCAGGCCGGCTACGTGACCAGCCACGACGCGTCGCTCTCGCGCGGCGGCCGGTCGTGGGCCGAGGTCGTGCTTCGCTTCGTCGCGCACCCCTGGGGCACCAAGTGGCTCGCGCTCCCGGTGCTGGCCGCCGCCGCGGTCGGCGGCGTGTGGCTCGCGAGGCGCAGGGCCGCGCGCATGCTCCCGTTGGTGGCCCTGGGCGCGGTGCAGCTCGGTGTTGGCGTCGCGCTCATGGACCCCGCGGACGGCGTCCGGTACGCACTGCCCGCGCTCCCCGCAGTGGCGTTCCTGGCCGCGGCCGGTCTGGGTTTCGTGGCCCGGCGGCTCAGGGCGGGCTTCGCGCCCGCGCTGGTGCTCGTCGCCTTTGCCGGCGGATCGGCCGCGTACGTGTTCCCCCTGGTTCGCGCGCGCACGACGTCGCCCTCGCCGCCGGTCCAGGCGGCTCGCTTTGCGGCGGCCTCCCTTCCCGCGGGCGCGGTCATCCTCTTCGAGCCGTCGCTGCGCCCGCACGCGGAGCTCCTGCTGAAGAGCTTCACAACGGTGCCTGTCAACGAGTGGTGGGACGACCCCCGCGTGCGTGCGGCCGGGAGGCTCTGGCTGTTCGCGGACGGCCGCACCGGGGCGGCGAGCAGCCGGGTCTTCGAGTGGCCGGAGTGCAACGCCTACGGCAAGCTCACCCGCAACCACTACAGGGTGGTCTCGCTGGCGCCAGTTTCGCGGTACGGGCTGTACAGGCCCGTGCGGGGTTTCTACGCTCTCGAGCGCGACGAGTCCGGGAGCGAGTGGCAGTGGGCGGGACCGGAGGCCGCGCTCCAGCTCGCCAACTACGGGTGCGGGAAGGTGCGCCTCGCGCTCGGCCTCGACAAGGGGGCGCCATTCACCTCCACCACCGTCGAGGTGCTGCTCGACCGCCGCCCGGCCGGGCGGTTGGAGATCCCGCGCGGCGCCGTGCGCGCGCTCGAGATTCCCCTCGCGGGCGGCGAGGCCGTGGAGGTGAGTTTGCGCACAGACCGCTCGTACGTCCCGGCCGAGCACGGTCTCAACCGCGACACGCGCCGCCTGGCTGTGCAGGTGGTCGCGGTCGAGCAGCTCTGTCCGTGAGTTCTTTCCATTGCGTGGTTTTATTACGCCACGCGCTCGCGACTGGGTTCTCTGTTGTCACTGCGTGACGGCTTTTGTCTTGCCAAGCGGATGCACGGCCGCTCTTCGCTTGCTCGCCGCCGCTCGCTGCGCTCCGAGACTCCCTCGACCGCGACCCAGCAGCGCGTCCCGTGCCGGGGCCCCTCGGTGTCCGCAAGAGGCGGCGTCACCGACACCCCGTCCCGGTCCGCGCGCTGGGTCCCCGCGGTCGCGGGAGACATGGCCGCTGGCACCCGCTTGGCGGATTGGATGCCCCCCACCCAGGCACCCCGCGTTGGCGCGCGGGAGGGGGGCCTTCAATCCGCCGGTGCCGCGGGTGGAAAATCTCTCCGGAGCCCGTGGGCCCCGACCGCGGCGATCGCCGTGGGGTGTCGGTGATCCCGCGACGCGGGAGACACCGAGGGGCCCCGGCGCGGGACGCGCTGCTGGGTCGCGGTCGAGACGAGTGAGTCGGGATTTACTCCCGGCGAGCGGGGGGTGCGGGGGTCGAGAGTGCCGGTCGGGTGGGCCGAGCGGCGCGGGACCCCCGCGACAGATAGTTCGGAGCGCAGCGAGCGGGGGCGAGCAAGCAACGAGGGGCCGAGCACCCGCTTGGCAAGGCAAGAGCGGTCACGGAGCGATGAGAGAACCTCGCCTCGGGCTTGGCAAGCCTGTATGATCGCCACCGTGCTGCGCAAACCCTCGGTTTCGCTCGTCATCCCGATGTTCAACGAGGAGGAGAGCATCGAGCATGCCCTCGCGTGGGCGCTCGAGGCGCTGGAGCGGCACTGCAGCGACTACGAGGTGATCGTCGTGGACGACGCCTCCACCGACCGGTCGCCCGAGCTCCTCCGGCGGGCCGCCGAGGGCAACCCGCACGTGAAGATCATCCGCCACGAGGTGAACCGCAAGCTCGGCGGCTCCCTCAAGACCGGCTTTGCCGCGGCGACCAAGGAGCTGATGCTGTACATGGACGTGGACCTCCCGTTCGACCCGGACGACCTGGGTCGGGCGATCCGCGCGATCGAGCTGTCGCGCGCCGACATGATCACCGGCTACCGCCTCGATCGCACCACCGAGGGGTGGCTGCGCACGGTCTACTCCTACGTCTACAACTTCCTCATTGGCGTGCTGTTCGGCTGGCCACACCGCGACATCAATTTCTCGTTCAAGCTGATGCGGCGCGAGGTTCTGGAGGCGATCGAGCTGAAGTCGGAGGGCTCGCTCATCGATGCGGAGCTGGTCGTAAAGGCGAAGAACCTCGGTTTCGTGATCCAGCAGCTGGGCCTCGACTACTTCCCCCGCACACGTGGCCGCTCCACGCTGTCCTCGCCCTCGGTCATCCTCAAGATGCTGGAAGAGCTCGTGAAGCTGTTCCCCGACATGCGCCACCCCGGGCGCCGCGGCCCATCGCCCGACGGGGGGGCCGGCAGAGCTTGAGCCGCCACCTGGTCGTGACCGCCGACGACGTCGGCCTGCACCCGGGGATGACGCAGGGCGCGCTCGAGGCCCACGAGCGCGGCATCGTGACTGCCTGCAGCGTGCTCGCCGGCGGCCGCGACTTTCCACGCACCGTCGAGCTGCTCCGCGACCGCCCCTCCCTTGCCGTCGGCGTGCATCTCGCGCTGGTGGGCGGCAGACCGCTCTCACCCGCGGCCAAGGTCCAATCGCTCGTCACCCGGGATGGGGTTTTCCTGCCCGGGTTCGGCGCTTTCCTGCGCCGCTACTACGCCGGGAGGATCCACCTCGACGAGGTGGATCGGGAGCTGCGTCTTCAGATCGAGGCGCTGCTCGGGGCCGGGCTCGCAGTCCGCCACGCCAACGGCCACCAGCACCTGCACGTGCTCCCGCGCGTGTACGAGGCCGTGCTGCGTCTCGCGGACGAGTACGGAATCGGCTTCGTGCGGACCCCGATGGACCGCCAGCCACGCCGGGTTCCGCTTGCGCGACGGCTCGCGGTGTTCCTCCTTTCGCGCTTCGGGAAGGCGGCGCACCGACGGGCGCAGCATCACCCCCGACTGCGGGCGGGGGACGCCACCATCGGGATCGCCGAGGCCGGACACCTCACGTGTGAGCGCATCACCGAGCTGCTTCCGATGGTGGAAGGGCTGACCGAGCTGGTCTGCCACCCCGGTGTCGACGAGCGGGCAATCGCCGCCGAGTTCCCTTGGGGGTACGAATGGGAGATCGAGACGCGCACGCTCTGCGACCCCGCGTTGCGGAGAGCGATCCGCGAGGCCGGCATCACCCTCGTCTCGCCAGCCGAACTGCCGATCAGCTAGGCGCCGCTGGCGTTTCCGGGCACGTTGGCGTGCCTTCCAATAATTCGCGATTGCGCCGCTTTTTCCCGACAAAACCGGGGGAATCGACCCCTTTTGCAAGGCTTGTAGCCGCCCACGGTTTTGGTAGACTGCCCGGCGACAACTTTGGGAGGAGGGTCCCCGATGCGCAACGCAATGCTCTTACCACCGAGGTGGGCGGCAATCCTGGTTGCCGCTCTCATGGTCTTCGGCATGGTCGGCACGGCCATGGCGCAGACCGACGTGACCAAGGCCCGGATCTCGGGCACGATCAAGGACGCCGATGGCGGCGCGCTCCCGGGCGCGACGCTTGAGGTGAAGAGCCTCGACACCGGACGGGTCAACCAGACTGTATCGGACGGCAAAGGTTTCTTCAGGTTCATCGACCTGCCGACCGGCAACTACGACCTGACGTGCGGCCTTGCCGGCTTCGCGACCGCGAAGACGAGCCTCCGGCTGTCGCTGGGGTCCGCCCCCACCGTGGACTTCACGATGCAGCTCGCCAAGGCAGCCGAGCAGATCACGGTCACCGCCGACGTGCCGATCGTCGAGGTCACGAACACCTCCGCGTCGACCACGCTCCAGACCGAGCAGGTCAGGCAGTTGCCGACCGTCGGGCGCAACTTCAGCAACCTGGTGCTGGCGACGCCCGAGACGACCACGAAGAACGAGCGCAACTACCTCGCGATCTCCGGCCAGCGGGGGATCAACACCAGCGTCGTGGTGGACGGTGTTGACGACAACAACCCGTTCTTCGGCGGGACGATTGGGGGCGCCGAGGGCCGCGCGCCGCTGGCGATCTCACAGGAAACTGTCAAAGAGGTCTCGGTGATCACCAACGGCGCGTCGGTCGAGCTGGGGCGCTCCGGCGGCGGCTTTGTCAACGTGATCACCAAGAGCGGGACCAACGATTTCCACGGCTCGGCCTGGTACTTCAACGCCCCGCAGAGGCTGATCTCAGACCGGGCCGACGGCACGAAGCCCGCTGACCAGAACAAGCAGCAGTACGGCGCCACCTTCGGCGGCCCCTTCGTGAAGGACAAGTTCTTCTTCTTCGCGTCCTACGACCAGCAGAAGCAGAACGTCACGGTGCCGGTAAACGCGGCCGTCCTGAAGCCGGCAATCTCGGCCAAGTACCCGAGCTTCGCGTCCGATCCGCAGTACGTCCAGACCTCGGACGGCTTCGTTCTCTTCGGCCGCCTGGACTACCAGTTCCGCGAGGGCTCGCAGCGTGTCACGGGGCGCGTCAACTACGCCGAGTACAACGGCGAAAACGGGACCTCCAGCTCGCAGTACTGGCAGACAGGCCACAACGGCCTCGAGAACATGTTCTCGAGGTCGTACGTCGGCGCCTGGTCCGGGACGTTCGGGAACGACTGGCTCAACGACCTGAACCTGCAGTGGGTCATCGAGGACACCCCGCGACAGAACATGCCCGGCGGCGCCGCTTACCCGGAGGTCCAGGTCGGAAGCGGAGGCGGGACGTACGGTGGGGTCTCCTACCTTCCCATCAACCCGACGACCGTCCAGCGCAAGAGCGTGCTCGACGCGGTGACCTACCTCTATGGCAACCAGGTGTTCAAGGGCGGGTTCGAGTACAACGACACCTCCGTCGGCCAGATCTTCAAGGGGAACTGGCGCGGCGTCTACATCTTCAACAGCGAAGCCGACATGCTGGCCGGGAAGTGGAGCCAGTACCGCCAGTTCGCTCCCCTGGGTGGGCTCACCGTCAACCAGGCCGGTACCGCGGCGTTCGGCCAGAAGGAGCTCGCGTTCTTCGTCCAGGACCAGTGGTACATCTCACCCGGCCTGACCGCCTCGCTGGGGCTGCGCTGGGAGAAGCTGGACAACCCCAACGACCCCATCCTCAACCCGAACAGCAAGAACGCCGACGGCTCGATGAACCTCAACGGGCAGATCCCAGACGTTTCCAACCAGTGGTCGCCGCGCTTTGGAATCTCGTGGTCACCGGGCAACAACGGCAAGACCGTGCTGCGCCTCTCGGCCGGGCGGTTCTGGAGCCGTACCCCCGCCATCCTCTTCGCCCAGCTCTACACGTCGAACGGCTTGCGCGCGACCCAGTACCTGATCTTCAGCACAGGCCAGGCGCCAACCGATCCGCTGTCGCCGGGGTGGGGTGCCGCATTCAATCCGACCATCCTTGCACCGATCAGCTTTGCCAACCTTCCGACCCCCAAGGGGCTGGGGGTTTTCACGATCGCACCCAACTTCACGAACCCCCACACGGACCGCGTGTCCGTCGGCTGGGACCAGGAGATCTTCAAGGACACCGGGCTGTACATGGACGCCACGTACGCCAAGGGCGCCAACCTGGAGCGGGTGATCGACATGAACCTGCAGTACGACATCGACCCCGCAACCGGGCAGCCCAAGCTCTCGAAGATCAACGGCCAGCCGATGTTCTCCAAGACCCGTCCCAACGAGTATTACGCCCGCATCACCGAGTACGTCTCCGACGCGTCATCCGAGTACTGGGGAGCGTCGCTGACCCTGCGGCAGCGCTTCAGCACGCAGTTGCTCGGCTTCCTCGCGGTGACCTACTCCAAGGACAAGGACAACGACTCCAACGAGCGCAACTACTCCGGCATCGTGGGCGAGAACGTGCAAAACCTCGACGCCGAATGGGGCTACGCAATCCGTGATCAGCGCTGGAAGGTAGCGCTCAACGGCGTTTGGAACACCCCGTGGTGGGGGCTCAGCTTCTCGGGCGTGTTCCGGTACCTGACCGGATCGCCGTTCACGCCGTCTACCAAGAGCGACGCAAACGTCGACGGCAACTTCACCGACCGGCCCACGATCGACGGCGACCACCTGGCGCGAAACAGCTACCGGTACCCGGACTTCGCTGCTCTCGACCTGCGAATCCAGAAGCAGTTTGCACTGGGGCCCGGAGACGTCTCCCTGATCGTGCAGTGCTTCAACTGCACCAACAACTCCAACCGCGGCGTCGGGGTCACGACGTGGGGTGACCTCCAGACACCCGCGGCGACTTTCGACAAGGAGAACCTCGTCACGATCTACCCGCGCACGATCGAGCTCGCGGTCCGGTACGACTTCTAGTCCATTCTGTGCAGACACTCGACGGAGGGGGGCTTCGGCCCCCCTCCTCGTCTTTGCGGGCGCCCGCGGCGGTGTGGTAGGCTTCGCGGGCAACACCCTGAGACCAAGCAACGGAGGCGCCCATGAGGACGCTCAACGAGGATTACCCTCTCTTACCGGTGCCGCAGATCAGCTCGCTCCAGGACATGTTCCGCGGCTCGGCATCGCGGCACCCGGGCAAGCTGGCCCTCGAGGACCTCAACGAGACCCCTATTCCACGGGTCACCTGCCGGGAGCTCAAGGAGAAAGTCGTCGCCTTCGGCCAGGCGTAGCGGCGCATCGGGCTGGAGGAGCGCGACCACCTGACCGAGACTTCCCCGATCGTCGCGCTCAACCGCCTGCGCAAGTTCAGGGATGACGCAGCCGGGCTCCTGCTGCCGGACCTGGAGGTGCGCATCGTGGACCCGGACGAGGAGGGGCGCGGGGACATCATGGTGCGCGGGCCATCGGTGATGCTGGGCTACTACAGGAACGAGGAGGCCACGGGGCAGGTCCTCAAGGACGGCTGGTTCGCCACCGGCGACTACGGCTACTTCGACGCCGACGGCTTCCTCCACATCTCCGGCCGGAAGAAAAACGTGATCGTCGCGGCCAACGGGAAGAACGTCTTCCCGGAGGAGCTCGAGGACCAGGTCAACGCGATCCCATTCGTGCTGGAGTCCGCGGTGTACGGCGCGAAGGGCCCGGACGGAGACGAGGAGATCTGCGTGATGGTGGTCCCGAACGCGGAGACGTTCCTTGCGCACGCGGACAAGAGCGGGAACCAGCTCACGAGAGAGTGGATCGAGGACGTGATCAACCAGGAGATCCGCGCCCTGAACCGGAGGCTCCCCCTCTACAAACAGATTCGAAGGGTGCGAATCAAGGACAGTGAGTTCGAAAAGACCACGAGCATGAAGATCAAGCGGTACCTGCTGCACCAGGAAGACACCACCCACTGAGGAGAGACAGTTAAGAGTTAAGAGTTAAGAGTTAAGAGTTAAGAGTTAAGAGTTAAGAGTTGAGGACCTACTGCGTTTCGCTTTTCACTCTCAACTCTAAACTCTTCACTGTCTTTCAAAGTGGGGCAGCTCGTCGGGTATCGGGATGGAGATCTCCACGAAACCGGCGAATGCGGCGTCGCGGTACCAGGGGATCTGGTGAATGATCTTCCGCTGGCCGTTCTTCCGTGTCGTGTAGTGGTTCGCGGCGCGACGCTCGAAGAGCTCGCGGACCCTGGTGCGCGCAGGCTCGGGGTGGCAGTCGAAGACGCTCCTGCCGACCAGCGCTCCTCCGCCGTCCTTCTCGAAGCTCTCCCGGGAGCGCGCGTTCATCGCAAGGATGTTGCCCTGGGCGTCCGTCACCGTGATGGCGACGGGGAACTCCTCCAGCCAGAAACCTCCGTCCGACATGCTCTTTGCCTCCCGGTGGGGGTGGGGGTCACTTCTTGGTGAGGAGCATCTCGAGGGCGTCGCGCACGTCGTGGTTGGCCGGCTCGTACGCGAGGATCTTCTCCAGACAACGCCGCTGCTTGTCGACCTGCCCGCGCATGCTCCAGTAGTTGGCCAGGGTCAGCCACGCTTCGGTGTTCTGCGGCGCCATCACGACCGCCAGCCGCAGGTGCTCGAGGGCGCTCGGGTGGCGCTTGGGGTTTTCGAGCTCGAGCTGGGCGAGCAGCAGGAGCGAGTCCCCATCGGGCGCGCGCTTGACGAGATCCTCCAGCATCAGGCGCGCCCTGCGATACTCGCCCGTGTTGATGAGGTTCCTGGCCGCTTCCACGCTGGGTTGCGAGAAGTCGGTCGTCGTGGAGCGCGGGCCCGGCTGCTGGGCGGGGTTCCCGTCGTGGTCCTTGTCCAAGTCCACCGCCTCCCAGAAGAACTCTAATACGTAAGCGTCTCCAAGGCAACGGCGGGCCGGCGAAGGTTGTCCGGGTCGGCACGACGGGCCGGCCGGTGCGGCACGGTGATCTCCCCGCTGCCCTTTCCGGTCAGGTCAGAACAGCGGTCGGCCGTCGAGATCTTCGGCGGAAAGCCTCTTCTCGTCGAAACCCATGAAGTGCAGGATCGTCGGCGCAAGGTCGTAGAGAGCCGGATTGGACACAGTGAGCCGCCGGTTGCAGAAGAGGATCCCCGGGACGAGCGAGGGATCCACCAGATGGGTGCCGCTCCACTTCTTGAGGTTGTCCTCGACGAGCCCCTTTGGCGAGGCACCGAGCGCGGTCTGCCAGGAGGCGCCGTACCCGTTGCTGAAGCCGATGTACAGGTCGGGCGCGAGGTGTGCCTCCGGACCCTTGAAGATGTCCTGGTTGAGGTAGACAGTGCGAACGATCGGCGCGCCCGTTTCGGGGTCCACCCAGCCCTTGAGCTTCTCGGCGATCTCCCGCTTGAGCTCCTCGCGGGTCTCGTCGGGCGGCACAAATCCCTCGGGCTCGCGACCCCGGGTGTTGATGTAGATGCCACCGAAGCCGAGCGCGTAGGCGCGCGTCTTCGACCAGTCCACATCCTGGAACAGCGGCCCGCCCGCTGATGCACCGCGGTCTCGCAGCACGAGGTAGCCGTGCTCCCGCAGCCATGAGTCCACGTGCGCCGCCCTGCGGAAGGTGGTGAAGCCGTGGTCGGAGAGCACGATCAGCTCGTCGCCCTCGCGAACTGAAGCGAGCGCGACCCCGACGATGTGGTCCATCTTTCGGTAGCAGTCCTCGATCATGCCCTTCAGGTGCGGCGGGGCATCCGCCTCGTAGAGGGGGTGCTGGGGGTCGATAAATCGCCAGTACATGTGCTGGACGATGTCGGGATACTCGAAGTAGCAGAAGAAGACGCCGCGATCGAAGCGCTTGAGCTCGTGCTCCATGAGCTTCAGCCTCTCGTCGTACAGCTCGACGGCGTGCTCGCGGAAGCCTTCCTCGGACAGGCGCCCCTCGTTGAGCGCCCAGGTGTCGAAGGGCATGCCGCGGGTCGAGAAGAGCCCCAGGTCGTTGGCGAGCTCCTTGCTGTAGGACCCGGGGTACGAGATCGGGAACCAGGGCTTGCGCGGGTCTATGCAGATCGGGCTCACGTAAAGCTTGAGGTGGGGCTGCAGCGCGACCAGGTTGAACTGCAGGATGCCGTGCATCCGGCTCATCGGACCGACCTTGAACTGCACCTCCACCCACGGGCTCCACTCGCCGACGCCCAGGGTGAGCTCCTTGCCCTGGAGGGAGATGGTCGCGACCGTCCGATCGGTGCTCACCCGCACTTGGAACGGCGCGGAGAGGCGCTCGATTTTGCCGGTCAACCCCTGCTTCTGGGGGCCCAAGAGCTCGAGGTCCGCCGGGTTGGTATCCGGCACGACGTGAACCTCACCTCCCGTGTCGTGGGTCACCGTCTCCGGCGCTGTGGTGTAGTAGGAAAACATGCCCTGGGTGCCGAGCAGGTCGGGCACACCCATCCCGGAGAGCATCTTGCCGTTGATCTCGTCGGGGGGGAACGTGACCGGGCACGCGAGGATGGTCATTGGCACCCCGGTCTCCCGGCCGTACTGCCAGAAAGCCTTGCCCCTGCGCACCGGGAGCGAGCGGTTGCCCTCGAGGCGCGTCAGCGAGAGGTCCGGCAGGTAACTCGCGGGGTTGCGCCGGATGAAGTCGTAGACCCCGTGCTTGCCCGGGTTGCGGCCGGTGGCGAAGCTGGTCCACGCCACGGGCGACTCCGACGGGTTGGTGGTGCCGAGTCGGGAGTAGGAACCCTCCTGCTCAAGGCGCCGGAAGTTCGGCAGTTTACCGGCGGCCAGCATGGGCTCGATGATCTCGGGGGAGAGCCCGTCGAGTGCGATGATGATCATTCGTTTCGTGCTCACGTTCGCTGCCATGGCGCTCCTGCCCCTGTGCCTTCCGCCGAGCAGGGCAACGGCACCCGCCGCGACGGCGACCCCGACCACGACCACCACGATGACCCGGTGGCGCTTGACGAACTCCCAGAGCCGCCGGAAGAACACCGCCACCACGGCCAGCGCCGAGAGGGCGAAGCCGATGATCGCGGCGAGGCCGGTGCTCACCGTGTACAGGGAACCGGGGTCGATGTAGCCTAGGTTGAACATTGCCCTCGAGTTCCTCGCTCGGGTCTGTCCTGCGCGCGCGTCACGGGACGATGCCGAACCCCGCCGGCCTGCCGGCGCGCTCCAGCACGAACCGCCCGAGCCCCGGCAGCAGTGCGAACGGCTCCACCACGACTGGTATTTCGGCGGAGATGCGGACCGTGCCCAGCTCCATGCTCCGGAGGCTCGCGGCGGCAGGCAACGGGTCGAGCGTGGCCGTGTCGAGCTTCTCGGTGACCTCTTCGACGCGGACTGCGACCGACTGCGTGGCGCATCTCAGCGACAGCTCTTCCCCGACCTTCAGCGGCTCGCTCGCGAGCCAGAACACCCGGCCAGCGAACTCCCGGGTTACCCGCGGCAGGTCGCCTTCGGTGGCCAGCACGGCGCCTCGCTCCGGCAGGACGCCGTCGAGCACCAGCCCCATGGACTCGCCCGCCTCGGCCGGGGCGTGGTTCTCGGGGAAGCGCCGGATCGCGCTCACCCTGACCGCATCCCCCGAGGGGCATATCGTAAGAGTGTCCCCCTCCGAAATGGTCCCGGAGAGCAGCCTGCCCACCACCGTCGGCGTGTCGTGCCTGTAGACGTCCTGCACCGGGAGGCGTACCACGTCGAAGCCCGCGAAGGCCGGCTCGACATCGCCCAGCGCCTCGATCACCGAAGGTCCCGCGTACCAGGGCATCGCGGGCGAGCGCGTGACCACGTTGTCGCCGTCCCTAGCCACGACCGGGATCGTCGCGGAGGCCGAGATCCCGAGTGCGCCCAACTCGGCGCGGATCGCCTCCTCGAGCGTGCGAAAGGCGGGCTCCGAGCGGTCCGCCAGGTCCATCTTGTTGACGGCGACGATCACGGTGTGGATGCCGAGCATGGACAGCAGCAGCGCGTGACGCCGTGTCTGCACCCGCACCCCCTCGTCGGCGGCCAGCACGAGCACTGCGGCGTCCGCGCGGGTGGCGCCGGTGATCATGTTGTGGATGAGCTCCTGGTGGCCCGGCACGTCGATGAAAACCAGACGGCACACCGGCGTCTCCAGGAACGTCTGGGTCGTGTCGATGGTCATCTCCCGCTCACGCTCTTCCTGCAACTGGTCCACCACGAACGCCCAGTTGCCGGCGATGGAGGGGTCTACCGCGGAAATTCCCGGGAGGGCAGAGAGCTCGTGGCGGATACGACCGATCAGCGTGGACTTGCCGTGGTCCACGTGGCCGGCCATCGCAATGCGCAGGACCGGCTTCTCGTCCGCCCGCGTGACCAGGCCCATCGTTACATGTACCCCAGCGAGCGCAGCTTCTGCATCGTGAAGGCGGCTTCCTTGTCCTGGGCCCGCCCCGCGCGCTCGGGCTCCCGGGATGCCTCGAGCTCGGCGATGATCTCGTCCACTGTCGCTGCGTTGGACGCAATCGGCATGCAGCAAGGCGCACACCCGATGCTGCGGTAGCGCTTGCCGCCCTTCGCGAGGTAGAGCGGGTTCACCGGCACACCCTCGCGCCGGACGTAGCGCCAGATGTCCAGTTCGGTCATGTGCAGCAGGGGGTGGATTCGGTCGTGGGCGGCCTCGTCGACGGAGGCGTAGAGGTCCCAGAGCTCGGGCGGCTGGCTCCCCACGTTCCAGGTGAAGTCCTGGCTGCGCGGCGAGAAGTAGCGCTCCTTGGCCCGTACCCCGTGCTCGTCACGCCGAATTCCCAGCAGCAGCGCCTCGAAGCCCATCTTGGCGATCGCCTGCTTGAGCGCGTCGGTCTTCAGCGCGTTGCAGCACGAGAACTTGTCGGTCTTGTCCGGCCCCATGCCGCCGCTAAGCGCCTCATCGTTGCGCGCGACGCGCAGGTCCAGATCGAGCTCCTTCGCCAGACGGTCGCGGAACGCGTAGATCTCCGGGAACTTGTAGCTCGTGTCGATATGGATGACGGGGAAGGGGATCTTTCCGAAGAACGCCTTGCGTACCATCCACAGGAGCGCGGTCGAGTCCTTGCCCATCGACCAGAGCATCGCCAGCCGCGAGTAGCGGTGGTACGCCTCGCGGATGACGTAGACGCTGTCGCTCTCCATGCGTGAGAGATAGTCCACCGGTCCTCCACCGCGGATGATACCGTATCTCCGGCGCGGGATCACGCGCCGGCGCCGGCCGGGGCGAAACCCCAACGGGTACGGACCCGCCTCTCGACGGTGGCGAACAGCAGGCGGTCCAGAATCAGGCCGATGAGGACCGTGACCAGCATGATGCCGATGACCTGCGCGGCGTCGTTGAGCTCCCTCCCAGCGTGCAGCAGGAAGCCGAGCCCGACGCTCGACTTGATGAGCTCCGCCGAGACTACCCCATGCCACCCCAGCGTCCAGCCCAGCTTGATTCCGGTCACGATGCTGGGCAGCGCCGCCGGCAGGACCACACGCGTCCTCATGGCGCGTCGAGTGGTGCCCAGGGTCTGCGCGGCGCGCAGCAGGACCGGCGGGATGTGGGAGATCCCGTCCGCAGTGGCGATCGCCATCGCAGCCGTGGAGCTCATCACGATCACGAAGTAGATGGCCGTGTCGGAGAGCCCGAACACGAGCAACGAGATCGGCACCCAGGCCGCGGAGGGCAGCGTCTGGAGACCCAGGAACAGCGACTTCAGGCAGGTGTTGACCACCTCGCTGGTGCCCATGGAAAGCCCGAGCAGGAGACCAAGAGCCGCCGATATCGAGAAGCCCAGGGCCATGCGCACCATGGACGCCCTTACGCTCGGCCACAGTGAGCCGTCAACGGCGAGCTCCACCAGGCGCCCCCCGACCTGGGCGGGGGAGGGGAAAGCGTAGCTTGGAAGCAGCGCCAGTCCCGAGACGGCCTGCCAGATCAGCAGCACGGCGAAGAGGAATGCCGCCAGCACCAAGGTGTTCCTAAGGGCCTGCTTTGTCTCGCTCATCGGTCGTTCCCCGGTCTTCCGTGATCTCACTGCGCAGCTCGGCCAGGATTTGCCCGGCCAGGACGCTCACCCGTGCGTCGTAGAAGTCCCGCGGGCGCGGGAGATCCACCGTGAAAACCCGCTTGATGCGGGCCGGGCGGGCGGTCAGCACCAGCACACGGTCGGCCAGGCACGCGGCCTCGCGAGTGTTGTGGGTGACGAACAGGGTGGTCTTGCGGGTGCGGGAGTGGAGCTCCTGGATCTCAGCGTACAGCCGCTCGCGGGTGAGAGCGTCCAGGGACCCGAACGGCTCGTCGCAGAGCAGGACGCGCGGCGCCGGCGCCAGTGCTCTTGCGAGGGCGGTGCGCTGTTTCATCCCCCCCGAGAGCTCGTGCACGAACGCCTGCGCGAAGCCCTCGAGGTGCACGAGCTCCAGGTGGTGCTCGGCGATGGCACGCCGCTCGGCGGCCGAGAGGTGGGTGTGCTGCCGAAGCCCGAAAGCAACGTTGTCCAGGACGTTCAGCCACGGGAACAGCGCCGGCTCCTGGAAGATCATCACGCGGTCGGGGCCGGGGCCCGCCACCTCCTTCCCGTCCACGCGGATCTCGCCCTGACTCGGTGGCTCGAAGCCCGCGATCAGGTTCAGGAGCGTCGTCTTGCCGCAGCCGGAGGGCCCTGCAAGGACCACGAACTCACCGTCCGCGACCTCGAGGCTCACTGGGCCGAGGGCGTCAACGCGGGCGCGAGGGGTCACGTAGGTCTTGGTGACACCTTCCAGGCTGATCCGGGCCGGCGTCGCGGCCGCTGCCGCGTCGGCCCCCGGTCTGAACGGCTGCGCGCTGGTCATCGCGGTGTGCCCTCTCCGCCTTCTGGCGGGGCGGGCAGCCCCTTCTCCCGCAGGACCTCGCGCAGCGGGCCCAGCTCCCAGATCCCCGAGAGGTCGGGGGCGGCCGGCAGGAACCCGACCCGGTGGGCGTCGTTGGCCGCCTTCGCCAGCGCCTTCGCCAGCGGTTCCCAGGAGAACTCCACCCGCCTCAACGCCGAGCGGACGATCGGCAGCGGCATCGCGGCGGAGGTCTCCCGCTTGATCTCATCGGAGATCAGCCGCGCCGCAGCCTCTTGGTCTGCATTCAGCCTCTGTGTCGCCTCCACGTGTGCGGCGAGCAGTCGCTTCACCAGCTCAGGGTGGTCGCGCAGGAACGCCCTGCGCACCACCAGCACGGCCGTCACGTAGCGACCGCCCGGCCACAGGTCCTTCTCCTCCAGGTACACTCGGCCGCCACCCTCCTGCTCGAGGCGCGACACCCAGGGTTCCACGGTCCAGGCGGCGTGGATCTCGCGCTTCGCGAACATCAGGAGCTGATCGGGGTTGGCCAGCGGGATGATCGTCAGGTCGCCCCCCTTGTCCCGCGAGACCAGTCCACGCTCTGCGAACCACAGCCGAGCGGCGACATCCTGGGTGTTGCCGAGCTGGGGGGTTGCGACCACCTTGCCGTGGAAGTCGGCATCCGACGCGATGCCGGCGTCTGCCCGGACCACCAGGGCGGCACCGCCGGCCGCGGCGCCGGCCACGATCGCAAAGCTCTCGCCCCGCGATTTGATGTGCCCGTTGATCGCCGGGTTGGGCCCAACGTAGACCGCGTCCACCGCCGACGCGAACAGCGCCTCGACCGCCGAGGGGCCCGCATTGAAGAGCGTCCACTTTACGGGGACCCCCACGGTCTTCTCGAGGTCGCCGGTGGCGCGGCCGATGAGGGCCTGGGCGTGGGTGACGTTGGGGAAGTGGCCGAGGCGCAACGTCACGTCCTGGCGCAGGGGTGGCGTGTCGCCCCCGCAGGAGGCCAGGATCACCGCCGCCAGCAGCGCGGCCGTCACCCCCTGCACCCTAGCCGCCATCGGAGAGTGCCTCCAGCGCCTGCCGGATCTCTGGCTGATTGGGGTCGAGCTCCAGGGAGCGCTGAAGCGCCCGCTTCGCGGTCGCGGTGTCCCCGGCGCACGCCGCCGAGAGCCCGAGGAACGCGTGCACACGGGCGTCCGAGGAAAACGTCTCGGATGCCTCACGCCCCTCTGCGGTCGCCTCTGCGCACCGCCCGAGGCCGACCAGGACCGCGAGACGGTGCACCGCGAGGCGCGCCTCGCCGGGGAAGCGGCGTCTGGCCTCGGCGAGCAAGGCTGCGGCCCGCCCGGGATTGCCGTGGGCTTCGTAGTCGCCGGCCGCCCTGTCCACCGCCCCCACGGAGTCGCGCAGCTTCAGGTCCACGGCTCGCCACAGTGAAGTGTCCGCATCGTCATACCTACCCGTCTCGAAGTAGAGCCGGCGAAGGTTGTAGTGAGGGGATGCGTAGTTCGGGTTGCGCTCGATCGCACCGCGGAACGCCTTCTCGGCCTCCGCGTAGCGCTTAGCCTCCAGGTGCACGAGTCCGAGGTTGTTGAGCTCCCCCTCGGTGGCCTGCTCGCCCTGCCCGGTTCCCTCGCCAGTCTCCATGTAGCCGAGAGCCTTGAGCTGCTTGATGTACTCGGGGGAGGGCATGGCGGCGGGCACCACTGGGCGGTAGCTGTCCGGCGGCACACCCACGCGCCAGTCCACGGGCTGGAGGGCGGGGACGGGGCAGCCCGGCAGCGGCCTGCCGCGCCAGTCGCTTCCGGGCGGCAGGCCCAGGAGCGCGGCCACCGTGGGCGCCACATCGTAAACCGACGGCGGCTCGGCGACCCTGCCCAGCCGGGCGATCCCTTTGCCGGCCAGGACGAAGATCCCTGTCGGGCGGTGCCAGAGGGCCGCGGTGGCCGCCGCGGTGCCGGAGAATTCGCGCGGGCGGTCGGCGCCCCACTTGAAGCCGTGGTCGGAGACGATCAGCACCGCGCACTCGCGCTCGGGACACGTCTCGAGCAACCGGCCGAGCCAGCGGTCCACAACCGAGAAGTAGCGCTCCACCCCGATCTCCGCGGTCTGCGAGAACGCCGGGTCGGCACCCGCCAGCGGCGGCGGCAGGTAGGGGGCGAGGAGGTGCCCGATCTCGTCGGTCCCGATCGCGTACACCATGGTGAGGTCCACAGGGGGGGTGGCCGACTCGGCGGCCTGGAGCGCCGCACCGAAGTACGTGCGGGTGCCAACCATGATGCGGCGGAAGCCGTCAACGGGGTCCTGCATGCCGCGGTGGGCCTCGAACGCTTTCCGGTACGCCTCCGCGCTCACCGGCAACAGTGCCCGCACCACCTTCTCGTCGGTTTCCTTCTCGGCGCGCTCGGCCAGCGCCCGGAACTCGGGCTCGCGAGCCGGCGGAAAGACGACGGTGCCCGGCGGACCTTCGGCCACGGCGTCCGAGAGCAGGAAGAACAGTCGGTCGGAGATCAGCACGCCGTTCACCGGCTCTGCGGGCCAGCTTGCCCACCACCCTGAGACGTCCACCGAGAGCCCGGCCGCAGAGGCGATGTTCCAGAGCGCGGGCACCCGACGCTGCCGCCCGGTGATAGGCACCTTGGCACCGCTGCCGGGATCCACCTCGACGAAATCAAGGATCCCGTGCTCATCGGGTCCCGCGCCGGTGGCCATCGTGGTCCAGATGAGCGGGGAGAGCAGCGGCATGATGGAGGCAAGCCCACCCCAGGTGCCCTCCGCCATCAGGCGCGCCAGGTTTGGCATCATCCCTTTGCGCGCGAGGGGCTCGAGCATCTCCCAGTCGGCGCCGTCCCACCCGATCAGCAGCACCCGACGAGGAGGTTTGCCCACCAACTCGTGCAGCGCGGAGAGTCGCACCGCCGCAAGCTCGCCGGGTTCGGGGTTGACCTGTGCCGAGACCGTCTCGAGAGGAACGTTGAGCTGGGCAGCCACCGCACGGGCGAGCGCTGTTTCCGGGTCTTTGGGGCAGTTGGTGAGGCCGATCCCTGCGAGGCAGCGCAGGGAGAGGGCCTCGATCTGCCCACGCACCACGCCCGCGATGGCGGTGGCCAGAGCTCCACCGGGCTCCCCGCCCGGTGCCAGCTTGTGCCTTCCGGCCTGGAAGCCGACGCTCACCGCAACCGTCACGCGGGCGCCCTCGCGTGAGACGGAAGGTACCTCGGCCACCACGGTTGAGGACGCCACCGGCTGCCACCGCCAGGCCGGCCCATACCTAGCACCGGCGCCAGCGACCAGCAGCTCACCGGTGTGCGGGTTCCATGCGGCCTCGCCAGGGGTCACTCGCCGGATGCCCCAGACGCCGGCCGCCGCCAGGACTGCGAGAACAGCCAGGCCCAGGATCACCTTTCGCACGGCGCGAGGATAGCAGCAGACACGGCGCGGCCGCCCGGGCCGGCCCGGGCGAGGCTAGGAGCCTGTCCGGGTAAACGACGAAAGCGAGAATTCCGAGGGCGCCGGATGGCAAGGAAGCCGAGCGAAAAGCCCGGAGGCGTAGCCAGAGCTACGTCGAGGACTTTTCGCGACGGCTGACACAGCCAGCCGGATACCATCGGGATTTCTAGCCGGAGTATTACCCGGACAGGCTCCTAAGGCGCGGTGAGGCGGTAGACGCCGCCGAGATCGGGGGTGTTTCTCGCGACTAGGTCGGCGTGGAAGGCGCGCGCCTGGTCGGCAGTGGCAAAGTCGCCGAGCACGACGCGGTACCACACCCCACTGGGAAGGGTAATCTGGGCCGCATAGGCGGGCCGGCCGAACCGCCGGCCGACCTGGACGGCGTCCCGCTGCGCCTTCTCCCGATCCCGGTAGGACGAGAAGTGGATCACATAGATCGGGGCCCGTTCGGCCCAGTCGGGGGAGACCATGATCTCGGCCCCGTCCCAGCGCGCGCGCGCCGCCGGCCGCGCCACCCGCGCCGGCGCCCCGGGGGCGCGCGGCTCCACCGGCTCCGGGAGGGCACGGACCGGAAGGGGCGTGGGCGGGGCTACGGCGGGTGTCGGGGCCGCGGGGACCGCTGTGGGCGCCACAGCCGGCGCCTCTTGAGGGATCCCGGCCGCGGGTTGAGTCTGTGCCGGGGCGGTTCTCGGGGGTGGGTATGACTCGGCGATGCGAGGCGAGGCAGGCTCGCTGCCCCCGAGCTCGTAGTGCGAGTAGACAAAGTAGGTGCCCGCCGCCACGGCCAGGAGAGCGAGGACGCCGAGAAAAAGAGGGATGGGGAGGCGACGATGCCCCCGGGGAATCTCACCGCCCATGCTCTCGTCCACGAAGAAGTCCGGCGTCGCGCCGACGAACCGCTCGGGCTCCGACTCCGGCGCGCCGGGCTCTTCCTCGGGCATGGCGGGGAACTCGGCCTGGACCAGGGGCGCCATCGGGGTGGCGGCCCCCGGGGCCATGTCCGGACGAGCTTGCCCCTGGGGCGTGTTGAGCACCGCCCGGGCCCGCTCCGCCAGGACCTCGAGCGGTGCCGGCGGCTGACCCTGCTTGACGCGCCTCGACTCGTCAGCGCACACCTGCAGCGCCGCCTGGAACAGAACCGAACGGCGGGCGGACTCGCCCCCGAACTCGTCGAGCAAGCGGTCGAGGACCTCCGAGACGAGAGCAACCTTTGCGCCACCGATGTTCATGGGGTCCCCCGCCTCCGTTCCTCGTTCGACACACTCATCCGGGCAGTTTCTCCCAGTCCGACTCGGGAGCGTCGAGGGCGATGGATAGGCTTCCGTTGGAGCCCGCAAACAGCGGATCCTTCACCGGCGTGACGCGCCCACCGCCCACGTCTGTAAGCGCCGCCTCCACCGCCTGCGGCAGCCGGGGTATCTGCGACCCGCCACCGGCCAGGATGATGTTGTGGCGCACCGTCTCCTGATACTCGGGGTCAACCCGTGAGATCAGGTCGAGCATGGTCTCGACGATGGGCGGGAGCAGGCTCTCGCACGCCCGCCGCATCTCGGACGTGATGTCGATGTTGGTCGGCTTCCCGCCGACGGGAACGGTCACCTCCACCACGCCGTCGGGCTCGCCGACGAAGCTCGCCTTCTCCTTCCATCCCCGCACCATGTGGATCGAGAACTGCGCCTCCGGGATGCGCGTCCTGATCATGGTCGCCAACTGCTCGTCCACCGAGTCCCCCGCGTTGGTGAGCGTCCGCTGGTCGTCATCGGTCGGATAGCGACCCTTCATCACGCAGAAATCGGTGGTGCCGGCGCCGATGTCGACGATCATGGTGTGAAGCAGTGCGTCCATCCCGTAGGCCACCGCGAACGGCTCCGAGACGATCATGAGCGAATCAGCCACTCCCTTGACGGCGTTGCGAAGGTGCTGGCGCGAGACCCGCAATGCCTCCGCCGGCACACCGACCACCGCGAGCACCCTCTGGCCATCGTGCGGTTTGGTGAGCGAGATCAGGTGGCGAATCAGCTCCCGGACCGCGAGCTCGTCCTTCTCGGAGCCCTCCTTGATCAATCCGCGCTCGAGCGGCCGGTGGAGATCCAGCATCGGACGGTTCTCCAGGGCCTCGTGGCCGAACATCACGGGCTTCTTGACCAGCTTGCGGGCCACCATATCCACCGGCCATCCGATGTAGCTCTCGACCACATGCCGCTCGCCGTTGGAGGCCGAGACCGAGCTGCGCGATGTTCCGAGATCGATCCCCAGGTGGAGAACGCTGTTTTTCTCTTTCGTCACGATCGTGCCCAGCCTTTCGATTGGTTCACATACCCCCCGTGCCACCCTGCGCCACCGCTGCGCCCCGGCCGCGGGCGGCAGCGTAGGCGCGCACGCCACCCGCGAGGGCCTCGGCAATGTCCTGACGGTACTCGCTCTGCCTGAGCAGCCGCGCATCCTCCTCGTTGGACATGCACGAGACCTCGGTCAGCACGCCCGGCATTTCGGTCCCGACCAGCACGACGAACGGTGCCTTTTTCACGCTGCGATCCTCGAGCTCCCGGTTGATGCGGCGCAAAGTGGCGAACATCCTCCCCTGCACCGCCTGGGCGAATCGGCGCGACTCGTCGTGCCGAACGTCCACGTAGACACCCTCCAGGAGCCTGCGAAAGTCGGAAAGCGAGTATCCGGAGCCGGAGTTCTCGGCCCCGGCGAGCCTCTCGACCTGCGGGTCGCTGGTGGGGCCGAGGACGTAGGTTTCCACTCCGCGCCGCATGGGCTCCGGGATGGAGTTGACGTGAATCGACAGGAACACGTCGCCGCTCGCGGCGTTGGCGGCATGAACGCGCTGCTGGAGCGTCAGGGTCTCGTCCCCCTCACGCGTCATCACGACGTCGAAACCTCCTGCCCGCAACAGTGCGGCAACACGGCGCGCGATATCGAACGTGATCTCCTTCTCGCGCAATCCGCGCATCATTGCGCCAGGGTCGCTGCCGCCATGCCCCGGGTCGATCACGACTCGCTTGACGGTCAGCCGGAATAGCGCGGGGTCGATGGCACGGGGGGCGGCAAGGCCAGGCACGGTCTCACGGTCGGTCTCGCTGCCATCCGGTGGCGGGACGACCCCGGCACCCACGAACTCCTCCGGCTGGGGTTTCCCTCGCCCCGCCGAGGTGGGCTTCAGGGTTCCGACGAGGGTGAGTGCCACCGCAGCGAGAAGGGCCCAGCCCAGCCAGGAGTTCTTCGACGTGCGCTGCCTCGGTCGGGCAAGGATTCCCTCGATGGTTGCCAGGTTCTCCAGCACCGCGTCGCGGAGCATCTCCCGCTTGATCCGCTCGAGGCGTCGGGTGTGACCGGAGGTCGCGCCCATGACAGGGCTACCCCTGACCCCGGGCCGCTATCCCAAGGCCGCTCGGGCTGCTCGCACCGCCGAACATACGCCGATTATAAGCCCAATCCTCTGCAACGTCCCGGGACAACGAGGTGTCCGCGAGGTTTGCGGCGAGCTCACCCGCCCTCGGATTCAGTCCGTCGTGTATCCTCGGCTCGTGCGATTCGCGGGAAAGGTGGCGTTCATCACCGGGGCCTCCCGCGGCGTGGGCCGCTGCATCGCGCTCGCGCTGGCGCGGGAGGGCGCCGACATCGCGATCGCCGCCAAGACCGTTGAGCCGAACCCCAGGCTCCCGGGGACCATCCATACCACCGCGGCGGAGGTGGAAGCTCTCGGGAGGAGGGCTTTGCCTCTCCCAGTGGACGTGCGCGACGAGCAGGCCGTGACTGCCGCCGTGAGGGCGACCCTCGAGCGCTTCGGGCGCATCGACTTCCTCGTCAACAACGCGGGCGCGTTGTTCTGGCAAACGCTGGCGGAGACCCCGCTCTCCCGCTTCGACCGGGTGATGGGCGTCAACATGCGCGGCGCCTTCGCCTGCACGCACGAGGTCCTGCCGGCGATGCTGGCGCAGGACTATGGCCACATCCTGATGATGTCCCCGCCGGTGGACCCTGCCGCCGCCGCGGGCAAGATCGGGTACGCCGTGAGCAAGTTCGGCATGACGCTCATCGCCCACGGCCTGGCCGGCGAGCTCGCCGGCCACAACGTGGCGTGCAACGCCCTGTGGCCCGCGACGCTGATCGAGAGCTTCGCCACCATCAACTTCTCCCTCGGGAACCCCTCCGTCTGGCGCAAGCCCGAGATACTGGCCGACGCGACCATCAAGATCTTCGCGAAACCCCCGGCGAGCTTCACCGGGCACGCGCTGATCGACGAGGATTTTTTGCGCGGGGAAGGGGAGACGGACTTCACCCGGTACCGGTGCGACCCCGCCCACGAGCCACCGCGCGTGGGGTTTGACTTCCGCTTCACCGCCGGCTGAGCGCTCGGGCGCAGGCAGGTGCTGTGCTACCCTCCGGCGCAGACCCCTCGGCACCCGGAGAGCGCGTGAGCAGCCGGGGGTGTCCTCCCCGAGAGGAGTCGGTGCACACCATGAGGATGACCATCCCTTCGAAGCAGACACGCATTGTTCTCCGCGCGGTTGTCCTGGCGGCTGTTCTCACCGTCGCCCCGGCGAGCGCTCCGGCGCAGCCCAGGGATGCCTCAGCCGGCGCGGTGCCCGCGCTGGTTGCCCAGGAGCTCCCCGGCCTCCTGGAACTGTACGAGCAACTCCACGCCAACCCGGAGCTCTCCCTCCGGGAGGAGCGAACCTCCGCCAGGATCGCAGAGGAGCTCTCCCGGCTCGGCTTCGCGGTGACCCAGCGCGTAGGCGGCTACGGCGTAGTCGGGGTTCTCCGCAACGGGGCCGGGCCAGTGGTGCTCGTCCGCACCGACATGGACGCGCTTCCCGTCACCGAGGGCACCGGGCTGCCGTACGCGAGCACGGTCAGGGCCAGGGACGAGCAGGGCCGCGAGGTGGGAGTGATGCACGCCTGCGGGCACGACGCCCACATGACGGTTTTCCTGGGCAGCGCTCGCGTGCTGGCCGCCGTCCGCGACCGCTGGCACGGCACCCTGGTGATGATCGGCCAGCCCGCTGAGGAGCGGGGCCTGGGCGCGAAGGGGATGCTCGACGACGGCCTGTTCTCGCGTTTCCCGCGCCCCGACTTCTGCGTGGCGGAGCACGTGACGCCCTCGCTGGCCGCCGGCCAGGTGGGTGTCGTCGAGGGGTACGCGTTCGCCAACGTCGACTCGGTAGACGTCACGATCCGGGGGCTGGGTGGCCACGGGGCGAGCCCCAGCAAGACCAAGGACCCCGTGGTGATGGCGGCGCAGTTCGTGAACGCTCTGCAGACCATCGTGAGCCGGCGTATCGACCCAGTGGATCCGGCGGTGGTGACGGTCGGCTCGATCCACGGCGGGACCGCCTACAACATCATCCCGGACGAGGTGCGCCTCCAGCTCACCGTCCGCTCGTACGCGCCCGAGGTGCGGCGGCAGATCATCGAGGAGATCGAGCGCATCGCCCGCGGCGTTGCCGAGAGCACGGGCGTGCCGGCCGACCGGATGCCGACGGTCAAGCTCGCCGAGGGCTTCACCCCCGCGCTCTACAACGACCCTGCTCTCACCCGGCGTCTAGCGGCCGCTCTGCGCCAAGCACTCGGCGAGGCCAACGTGGTCGTTCTCAAGCCGGAGATGGTCGGGGAGGACTTCGCCGCCTACGGGCTGGCGGACCCGCGCATTCCGATCTGCATGTTCCGCCTCGGCACCAGCGACCCCGAGGCAATTCGTGAGAGCGAACACGGCGGCCCGCTCCCCGGGTTGCACTCCAGCCGGTACGCGCCGGTGCCGGGCCCGACCATACGCACCGGTGTCACGGCGATGAGCACCGCGGTCCTCGATCTGCTGGGGCAGGGAAAAGCCGCGGGCCCGTGAGGCGCCGAGCGCTCTCCCTCGACCGTCTCCTGACCCGCGGCAAGAAGTAGCCTCGCACTGCTGCCGGGGGTGCCGTTGGGTGAGCCTGCTCACCACGGACGGGGTCTCCCCCAGGACCATCCGGGCTATCCTGGGGCCGGCTGATGGACCGAGCAACGGTTGTCCCGGGCGCACGACCGATGCCGATCCGTTGAGGAGGGCTCATGGCTGGCAGGTCCCGCAGACGCACGCGGCGTGAGTTCATCCGGCAAACGGCCCAGTTGAGTGCTGCGGCTTTGGCGGTTGGCGGGGCCGCTCTCCGCGCCGCGGCCGAGACCGACAGGTCGCGGGTGTTCCACATCGACGGCTGCCCTGCCCATGACGGCGCGATGCGCCACGTCGGCGTGGACGCCCTTCTCGGGCTGCTGGCAGAGAACGGGGTGAAGCTCTACCGCACCCCGCAGCCGCACCCGTGGGGCGGGTCGCTGGGGATCATCGAGGCGGACGACGTCGTGCTGGTCAAGGTCAACTGCCAGTGGAAGTGCCGCGGCACCACCAACACGGACGTCGTCCGCGGCCTCGTCCACCGCATCCTCGAGCACCCCGACGGGTTCGCGGGGGAGGTCGTGATCGTGGAGAACGGGCAGGGGCGCGGGGGTTTCGACGGCATGGCGGGCGGCGGCTCGTACGACAGCTGGCCCGCGATCAGGAACACCGTGCACGTCAACGCCGAGGACGAGACCGTGCTCACCGTTGACCACCTGGTGCGAGCGGTCTTTGCCGGCCAGCCGGTGAGCAGCTACCTCCTCGACCCGATTCGCGGGAGTTTCATCTCCGCCTCCGAGCACATCAGGGATGGCTACCGCACGGTGTCGCCGCCTGCCGGGTCGAGCCCTGCGACGCCGGTTTCGTACCCGTGCTTCACCACGCCGGGGGGCCATCGGATCGAGTTGCGCGAGGGGAGGTGGACCGGCTCCGGCCACGCCGGCAACGTGAAGCTCATCAACGTCCCCGTCCTCAAGCACCACGACGGCTCAGGGGTGACAGGCGTGCTCAAGCACGTCTATGGGCTGGTCTCGATGTCCGACGGGTGCTCGCCCGTCCGTCATTACTCCCAGATCGGATCCCAGTGTGGCAAGTTCTGGAGCCTGGTGAGGACCCCCGATCTGAACATCCTGGACTGCATCTGGGTCAGCCACGCCTCCCTCACCGGTTACCCGGCGGAGACGACCCGTCGCTGCAACGTCCTGCTCGCCGGCCTCGACCCGGTGGCCCTCGACTACCACGCCAGCAAGCACATGCTGTTGCCGCTGGGTGGAAGCTATGCCGGCCAGCACGACCCGGACCGCTTCTCCGGCCTCGTCGGGATGCTCACCGGGGCGCAGGACTTCATCAACGGAAGCGGCGGCCTCGCCGGTGTCCCCGCGAGGCAGGGCGACGAGAACATCGAGGTCCTCTCGCGCAGCGCCGTCCCATTCAGGTTCCCCCGAAGGGTCCTGCGGCGGGTGGATTAGGGCAGGGAGCCCTCCGGGACGAGCCAGGGGTGAAGCTCGAGGGCGAGCCTTCCCGCTTGCGCTGCCGGGTCGGTGTCGGCCAGCGCCTGCGCCTCCTCGAGCGTTTTCGTCTTGAACACGAACACGCCCCGTAGCGTTCCGCCGTCAGCGAACGGTCCGGCGACGACCAGCTTGCCTTCCTCCGCCAGGCGGCGGATGTTTGCGAGGTGCGCCTCCTGCAGGCGCGCAAGCTCCGGCGTCTGCTCGGGGGTCCATTTTGGACCTCTCACCAGGAAGGCGAAGTAGTAGGTCACGAAACGCAACGGTTGGGCCGGCTTCCTGAACGCGTCTTTGGCCGCCCACCAGGGGTGGACCTCGACGGCCACGCGTCCGGCCTTTACGGCGGGGTCCGCTTCCACGAGGGCTCTGGCGTCATCGAGCGAGCCGGCGCCCAGCACGACGAGCCCCTCGATCTGGCCCTCGTCCATGAAAGGACCCATGACGAGGCTGTGCCCGGCCCTGGCCAACTCGTCGAGGTGGGCGATGTGCTGCCGCTGCAGCTGCTCCGACTCCGGCGTCTGTGCGGCAGTCCACGCCGGCCCGCGCAGGAGCAAGGCAAGCCAGTACTGTGCCATGCTCGGGGGCATACCGGACGCCGACTGCTCTCCAGCGTGAGCCCAGAGCGACAGCAGCACCGCAGCGAGCGAAGCACCGATTGCAAGCATCTGGTTTCTCCTCATTCGGACCCGACCTTTCGCCGCGACATTCTAGGACGGCCTCCACGGCTCGGGCAAAGAGGGGTGGCGGGCGCCGCGAGTGACCCCAAGCACAGCAGCGCCGGCTTTCCCTTTCCCCGCATCTTGAGTTCTGCTAGTTTCTTTCTTGAGCGACTGTCTGTCCGCAGTCCGATCGCAAAGGAGCGCGATGACCCGATCGACCGCCACGCCCAGGCCCGCCCCGATCCTGGCGCTGATCCTCTCCCTCGCTGTGGGCCTTGCCGCCTCCTGCCTCACCAAGGCGCGACCAAAGCCGGCTCCGCCCACACCCGTGCCGGAGCTCGCGGTCAAGCCCAACCCGTGCGAGGAGCTCGTCGCTCAGCAGAAGAGGCTCGAGGAAAGCGTGACGAGCCTCGAGGCCGAGAAGCGTGCCCTCGAGGACCAGGTCACCGGGCTCAAGCTCCAGGCGCTGGAGAAGGAAACCACCCTCAGGGAGCTCCACGGGCGCGAGAGCGCTTTGGAGGCGAAGCTGGACGAGGCCGTCCAGGAGGTGGTGCGGGCCAAGTCGAAGCTCCGGAGCCTCGAGAGCAGGGCGGAGGCGGCCTCCAACATGGCGGAGGCCGAGATCGCGCTCAAGGCCATCGAGGCGCAGGCCACGGGGAGGGGGGGAGATCGCGAGCTCTCTCAGGCCCAGCAGCTCCTCAAGATGAGCGCTGAAGAGTTCAAGAAGGAAAACTACGGCGGGGCGCTCTACCTGGCCAACCAGGCCAAGAGCCTCCTGCAAAGCAGCGAGGTGCGCCCGGCCGTCCGGGAGAAGCTCACCCTCACCCCTGTGCCTGGGGAGTCGCCGTTCGAGAAGCCCTTGCCACTCGAGTTGACGAAGGACAGCAACCTCCGTGAAGGTCCCGGTCTCGAGTTCAAGGTCGTCGTCACGCTGCCCAAGGGAACCAAGGCCCTCGGCTACTCCCGGAAGGACCAGTGGGTGCGGGTGAGGGACGAGAGGGGCGCGACGGGCTGGGTGTTCGAGACGCTCGTATCCGCCCGCTGACGTCCCTGGCGGGAGTCAGCTCGGCCGCCCGCTCCCACCTTCGAAGACGAACGCGCGGTTGCGGCCGGCCTTCTTGGCGCGGTAGAGGGCCGTATCGGCGTTCCTGACCAGCGTCTCGGGTTCCTCCTCGTGCTCGGAGGTCGAGGCCACGCCGATGCTGATCGTGATCTTGGGGGAGCCCGGCCCACCCCCGAACTTCTCGCCGGCCACCAGCTCGCGGAGCCGCTCCGCAACCTGCGCCCCCATCGCCGAGTCGGTGTCCGGCAGGACGATGAGGAACTCTTCGCCGCCGTATCGGGCCGCATAGTCCGAGACCCGCAAGGAGGAGCGGAGGATCCCGCCCAACCGCCTCAGCGCCTCGTCGCCGGCCAGATGCCCCTGGGTGTCGTTGTAGCGCTTGAAGTGATCGATGTCGATCATCAGCACCGAGAGCGGACGTCGGTGTCGCTTGTAGGTCTCGAGCTCCCGGGCCAGCGTCTCCCACATGTGCTTGCGGTTGAAGAGGCCCGTCAGGCTGTCGGTCACCGAGAGCTCCTGCAGCTCCTGGTTCCTCTGCCGCAGCGTCTGATTGGCCTCGTCCAGCTCCTTCCGGCCGAGACGCAGTTGCTCGACCATGTGGTTGAACACCTCGGTCATGTAGCCCAGCTCGCCGTGGCTCGAAAGCGGGAGGGCGACGGCCAGGTCGCCCGTGGCCACTTTTGCCGCGCCGGAGATGAGGCTGTCGAGCGGGCGCACGATCGTCAAGCCGAGGAGGTACGCGACCACGCCGATTCCGAGAAGCAGGCCGCCGACCAGCCAGATCGTCGTTCTGCGAAGCCGGTAGATCTCCGCGTACGCCGTGCGGCGCTCCTTCTCGGCGACCACACCCAGGCTCAGGCTCGGCACCTTCCTGAGCGTCCCGACCACCTCGACTCCGCGGGGGCTCGAGTAGTCCAGCGCAACACTCTCTTGAGCGAAGAGGCGGGAGGCCACTCCGGCGGCCAGAGCGGTCTTTGCAGACCCCGCGGTGAGGGGCCGAGTGCCGGCGAAGACGTCCCCGTTATGGGTGACCAGGTAGAAGCCGCTGATGTCGCTTGTGGAGTCACCGCTCAGGCTCTCGACGATTCCACGGAAGTTGAGCTTGGCCGCCAGCACTCCCAGGAAGCGCTCGTCGGCGCCGAGGATCGGTTGCGACACCGTTATGACCCCCGCGCGCAGCCCCTCGTCCCAGTGCGGGCTCCCGAGGACCGCGTCGCCTGCCCTTGCCCGCTCGAGCCAGCCGTCCGGCATGGTGACCGCACCAGGCTGCTCGGCGCTGCTGGCCACGACCTTGCCGTCGGGAGCCACGATCGTGAGCTCCTCGTAGTCGGTGAACTTGGCCCGCACCGAACCCAGGTAGTCCCGGAGCCCGCGCAACGCCGGCTCCTGCTCGAGTCGCCCGGCGCCGGAGCCCTGCAGCTTGGCGAGGTTCTCCGTGACGACGTACGAGCTCGAGAACACCTTGAGATCGAGCAGGCGTTCCTTGAGCCAAAGGCCGATCTCGCGTGAGGCCTGCGAGGTCACGTTCTGGAGTTCCTGGGTGATCTTCTGGCTCAGGAATCGTCTGTTTTGGACGTACGAGCGCCACCCGATGGCGAGCGAAGGGATCAGCGTCGCGAGCAGCGCGAACATCGTGATCTTGCTCTTGATGCTGTGGAAGCCGAACGGCACCATGGGAGGTTTTCGGTCCATCAGAGGCGAGAATAGGGCCGCGCGGTCCCATGATCAAGTGTCGCGGAGCAGCCCCGAACGGGAAAGCGACCCAGCACCGGCCGATGCTACGTGGATGTTCTCAGGACGCTCATAGACAGGGCATGACCTGTTGCAGATTCTCCGAGCACGTCCTACATTGGTGGCATGAGGTCTCGCGTCTGGCCCGCCGTGCTGCTTCTCCCGCTGCTGGTGGCGGGCGGGGGTTGCCGGGACCAGCTGCTCGAGCGTGAGTCCAACATCGTGGTCGTGAACCAGAGCGCCTGCGACGCGACGGTGTTCGTCGACGGTTGGGAGGCCTTCACGGTCGCCCGGGACTCGAACCGGACCGTGGACAACGTCGGCTCGGGGCGCCACGTGATCGAGGCCAAGGACCAGATGGGCCGCCTGGTGGAACGCCGTTACGTCGAGCTGCGCAGCGGCGAGGATTACTACTGGCGCATCGAAGGGTGCTCACCCCGCTAGCACCCTGCCTTTCCGCCGCCCCCGGCTACGCCCGAACCACTCGACCCCGGTACTCGTACAAGATCGTCAGGGGCGGGGAGAACGAGACCATGGCTAGCGTGACAGAAAACATCGTCCGGCATCAATTGCAGGAACGGCGTCGGCGGCTCGAGACCGCGCTGCAGGCGGCCCCCCAGGAGGTGCAGTTCAGCCACCTGCTCCAGGAGGTGGACGAGGCGCTGGCGCGCGTGGAGGCGGGGTCGTACGGCCTGTGCGAGGTGTGTCACGACTCGATCGAGCAGGACCGCTTGATGGCAGACCCCCTGGTCCGCTTCTGCCTGGACCACCTCACGGAGCAGGAGCAACGGGCGCTCGAGCAGGATCTTGAGCTGGCCGCTCGCATCCAGCGGGGGCTGCTGCCGGAGAAGAGCCTGTCTGCCGGGGGGTGGGAGATCCACTACCACTACGAGCCGGCCGGGCCCGTCAGCGGCGACTACTGCGACGTCGTGAGGCCGGAGAGCGGCACCGGTGACCTGTTCTTCCTCTTCGGGGACGTCTCGGGCAAGGGGGTCTCGGCGGCTATCCTGATGGCGCATCTGCACGCGACGTTCCGCAGCCTCGTGGCCGTCGACCTCTCCGTCGGGCAGCTCGTCGAGCGCGCCAACCGGGTGTTCCGCGAGAGCACGCTCTCGCCGTACTTCGCGACCCTGGTGGTCGGCCGCGCCTCGGCCTCCGGGGAGCTGGAGATCTGCAACGCGGGCCACTGCCCGCCCTTCGTGCTCTCCGACGGTCACCTGACGGCGGTGGACCCCACGGGCCTGCCGGTTGGGGCCTTCTACAGCACGAGCTTCTCCTCGCGGAAGCTGAGGCTGGGGAAGGGCGACACCCTGGTGCTCTACACCGACGGGTTCTCCGAGGCCCGCAACGCCGATGGTGTCGAGTACGGGTCCGAGAGGATCTCAAGGGTCCTGGCGGCCTCGCGACACCTGGCACCGGAGGCCCTCGTGTCCGCGTGCCTCTCGGACCTCGCGGGGCACCTCTCGGGCTCCCCGAAGGTCGACGACCTCACGCTCATGGTGGTCCGCCGCGCCGCCTAGGCTGCAGTGTGGGGGGCGAGGATCATGACCTCGCGGAGAACGCGGATGAGAGGCCTCGCCTCGTCGGGCGCACCGAGGGCGGCCAGCAGGTCCTTGACGCTGACGGCGTGCCCGCCGCTCTGGCGGGCGTCGAGTGTGACCTCGAGCTCGTCCCCATCCACTCCCCAGTCCAGGACTCCCCCGGCGAGGTTGCCGAGGCCGGCTGGTGAGTCGGGCCACCCAGGCATCTCCGGCGTGAGGCGCAACCGGTAGCGGCAGGCCGAAACGGATTTGCCCAGGGACGGGGCGCCCGCGGGTAGCGCCTCGCACGCGGTGAGCTGCAGACCCTCGGGCAGCACGCGGTTGGCGCGCGAGAGCATGCCCACGTCGACCTGTGCGTGGCACTCGACGTCGAAGAGTTCGGCCCGTGCCTCGTACCCGAGAGAGAGCGCCGGCCCCATCGAAAGCCGGACGTGCGGGTTGTACCCCTCCGTGTAGCGCACCGGCACGGCGGCGGCCCGCAGCGCACGCGCCAGCAGGTCCATGACGTTGCGGTGCGAGAGCCAGCGCGCGTCGCCGAACTTCTGGAAGGTGAAGCGATAGCGGGCGAAGCGCTCGGGCTGGGCGAGCGGCTCGCCCTTGGGTAGCACGCGCGGAAGCGGCCGCAGCCTGTACGCTGCATTCCTCGCCCGCGCCAGTGTCGGGGCCTCCTCGCCAACGGTAGGCAAGGTGGGGAGCGCCAACTTGGTGTCGAGCCCATCACCGGGAATGCCGCACCGCATGCAGTCCCCCCACCGGCAGTCGGGGGTCTCGGCCTCCATGAAGCCCCGGCGCCGCTCGGCCTTGAGGTACCCCTTGCGCACGCCGGCGTCGAGCACGTCCCAGGGCAACGTGGCGGTGAGCTCGCGCGGCCCCAGCTCGGCCTCCAGGTCGATGCCGGCCTCCTGAATCGCCTGCCGCCAGGCGTCGAGCCTTGCCCACTCGCTCCATCCGTCGAACACCGCGCCGAGGTCGTGGGCGCGCGCGATCACCGCGCCGAGGCGACGGTCACCGCGGGAGAGCAGCGCTTCGAGCTGCGACTCCTCGGGCTCGTTCCAGGTGAGCTTGGCCCTGCTTGCAGCAGGTCGAATGCGCTTGAACCGGTTGCGAAGTAGGCCGATGCGGCGGGACAGCTCCTGGGCAGGCACGAACGGCTCCCACTGGAACGGGGTCCAGGCCTTGGGCACGAACGGCCCCACCGAGACCTTGACCGCGGCCTTTCGGTTGCCCACCCTGCGGGCCGCCTCCAGGATCCCCTCGGCGAGCCGCGCCAGCTCTTCGAGGTTGTCGTCGGTCTCGGTGGGAAGGCCGATCATCGCGTACACCTTGATGAGGTTCCACCCGCGCGAGAACGCCGCCTCGGCGGCGGCGATCATGTCGGCGTTGGTGAACGTCTTGTTGATCACCCGCCGCAGGCGGTCGGAGCCGGTCTCCGGGGCGAAGGTGAACCCCGACTTGCGCACGCGGGAGACCGCATCGGCCACCGCCACCGAGAACGACTCGGCACGCAGCGAGGGGAGCGAGACGCCCACCCGGCGTGGGGCGAGCCGTTCGGCCAGGTGAAACGCCAGCGGCTCGATCTGGGAGTAGTCGGCCGTGGAGAGCGACAGCAACCCGACCTCCTCGTAGCCGGTGGCGTCGACGTGCGCCTCCATGGTTTTGAGAACTGTCTCAGGATCGTGCTCGCGCACCGGCCGGTACCAGTAGCCTGCCTGGCAGAACCGGCACCCCTGGGTGCAGCCGCGCACAACTTCCATGCCGAGGCGGTCCTGCACAACCTCGACCACGGGCACCAGCGGGTCGGCCGGCACGTCGGCCGGTTCGAGCTTTTCGGCGAACACCCGAGCCACCGGGAACGCTGCCGCATCGTCCAGCACTTCGAAGCTGCCGCCCTGCGCTGGGCTCGCGGCCGGGGTCCAGGCGTAGAGTCGGGGGACGTACATGCCGGGGATGCGCGCGATCGCGCGCAGCGTCTCGCTGCGCGGGAGCCGCTCGGCCTTGGCTCCCTTGACCGCGTCCAGGAGCGCACGCAGCAGCACCTCGCCGTCGCCGATTGCGAACGCGTCGAAGAAGTCGGCCACCGGCTCGGGGTTGGCCATGCACGGGCCGCCTCCGACGACCAGCGGGTGGCCCTCGCCGCGGTCACGCGCGAAGCGCGGGATGCCCGCGAGGTCCAGCAGGTACGGCACATTGATGTAGTTGAGCTCGGTCTGCAGCGTGATCCCGAGAATGTCGAACTCGCGCGCCGGGTGATAGGACTCGAGCCCGTAGAGGGGGATGCCGGCCTGCCTCATCGCGGCCGCCATGTCCGGCCAGGGCGCGAAGGCGCGCTCGGCGAGCGTGTCGAGCCGGGAGTTGGCGATGTGGTAAAGGATGCGCGTCCCCTGGTGGGACATCCCGATCCCGTACTCGTCGGGGAACGCCAGGAGCAGCCGGACGGCCGCCGAGCCCCAGTCCTTGAGCACGCGGTTGCGCTCGAGGCCGAGGTAGCGTCCCGGTTTCTGCACGCCGGGCAGGATGCGCTCGAGCGCCGCCCGGATCTCCTGAGGCTCCACTGGCTTCTCTCCCCGCGGATTGTAACTGACGGGGCCGTCGGGCTCTTCCTATGGAAAAGGGAAAAGGGGAGAAACGACGCGAACGGAAAATGAGAGACGAAGGGCACGATGCCGGGTCAGCGTCGTGTCTCTCTTCCCCCCGGCTTCCCACTCGGCTGCAGCTCGTGTCTGTTCGATCCGGCTCTGCGGCGAGACGGGCCACGGTTTCGATCGCAATGGCGGCAACGGCGTCTCACGTCGGGCGATTGTAGCCGAGACTTACTGGCACCCTGGGTGCGCCGGAGGACCGGCTCCGGCGGGTGGGCCGCGGGTGTTGCTCAGGG